>OGDS01000585.1_pt1 | contig 36802 bp, 33 predicted proteins | sample 1570351 | NCBI WGS metagenome assembly OGDS01 (sample SAMEA2581974, study PRJEB24529) | metagenome | biome: Human gut stool | place: China | collected 2011
GCGGCAGGAGCCTACGGCTTCGAGCCGCTGTTCCTCGCCCGGAACACCGACGGCACGATCGATTTTTACATGAACTGCGTCGTGGGGCTGGTCCACAAATACTACGGCGACGAGCTGGTGCGCAGCCTCTTTGACGCATGGGAGGGCGACATCCGGCAGGCCATGCTGGACGATTTGACCTGGCTCTACCTCGAGAGCGCGGTCTACGCGCTGGAACTGCCCCGCCGCCCGGTGCTTTCGGCCCTCCGCCGCGCCCATGCGGACTACTTTTTCGGCATCCAGTACAAGCTCTCGCGGCAGGAGTGGATGGCGAAGAACCAGCTGGTCTACTCCATGCAGGCCGCGCGCTGGCGGGCTGTGCAGGGGCGCACGCCGCCGGTCATGACCCCCTACGAAAAGGATCTCGACGCTGCCCTCAGTCCCGAGACGCCCCCGAAGCCGGACGAGCTGAGAGCCGCACTGCTGGCCGTCTACGCCAAATTCGAGCTGTTCAACGGCACGGTGCATCAGAAGGCCGGGCTGCATCTCCATCTGGACGGCCTGCTGGCGTCGCTCATGACCCGTACCATGCCCACCCAGATGATAAAGACCGACCGGGTGACGGTGGAGCATTCCGGCTCGGTGGACGCCTCCGACAGCGGCATCCACGCCGACAAGCGGCTGGCCCACATCACCCTGCGCCAGCGCGCCGAGGAAGACCGCGCCTACATCGAAAGCTGCTTTGGCCGGTCGCTCTATCCGCCCGAACGGCTGCGGAAGGCCGAGCAGGAGCTTTGCACCGGGGAGCATCTGGGCTGTCACCTCTGGTTTGCCTCCGGCGTCCCCAGCCCGGAGCAGGCCCCCACCCCCGAGGCAAAGCACCTGGCCGAACAGGCCCAGCTTCAGGCTGAGCGGAACCGGGCGTACTATTCGAAAAATCTCGAGCTTCACCGCAGCGTCGTGCTGCGGCTGACCGAGCAGATACGCAACTGCATCCTCGTCCACCAGCAGCCCAACGCCCGGGTCGCCCGCAGCGGTAACCTCGACCCGGAGCGGGTCTGGCGCACCGTCATGGACGACGACCGGGTGTTCCGCTGTGCGGAGGAAGAGAACCACCCGTCCTTCACCGTTGACCTGCTGCTGGACGCTTCGGCTTCCCGCCTCCACTGTCAGGAGGTCATCACGGCGCAGGGGTCTATCCTCGCCCAGAGCCTCGCGGCCTGCGGCATCCCGGTGCGGGTGAGCTGCTTTTCCAGCCTGCGGGGCTACACCGTCCTGCGGGTGCTCAAGGGCTTCAAGGAGAAGAGCTTACAGGGCATCTGCCAGTATTTCGCCTCGGGCTGGAACCGGGACGGTCTGGCTCTGCGGGCCGCAGGCGACCTCATCGGCTTCGACCCCGGCCCCGCCGCGCGGCACTTGCTCGTCCTTCTGACGGACGCCTCCCCCAACGACAGCCGCCGCATCCCGCCCTCCCCCGATGACCCGCTGGGCCGCGACTACGGCGGCAGCGCGGGCGTGGAGGACGCTGCCGCCGAGGTCCGGGCGCTGCAGCGGAAGGGTCTGCGAGTCTCCGCCGTCTTTATGGGCGAAGACGCCAGCGCCGCCGACGCCTCCCGCATCTACGGCAAGAACATGGCCCGCATCCGGGGCATGGACCAGCTGGCCCGGGCCGCAGGCCGACTCATCCAGAACGAGATACGGGAGCTGGGCGACTGAATCATAATAATGTACGGGGCCGCTGTGCAGTTGTATCTGCTGCCAGCGGCCCCGTATTTTTGTTGTCACTCACAACCATCTTGTTTTGCATTGCAGAAAAATCAAAAAGTTTTTTGGTTTATTTGCAAACTTATAGTTGTATTCTGGTGCAATTTATGATATACTACAACCAACGAAGGGCCGCACGCCTACACATCACCCCGCGCCCACAGGAAGGAGAACCGCTATGGATGCCGCACGTTATTTTGAAGAGATGCATCTTTCCATGTCCAGCCAGAAGCCTGAGTACCGCCTTGTGCTCAGCGTCAAGGTCCAAGACCTCGGAGGCGCAGACGCTTATCTCGAGCTGCGGCAGGAGCCGGTCAGCGGCAAGGCCCGGGTGTTCTATTCCACGATGGGACGTCAGAAGCTGAACTTCCAGCTCGTCCGCAAAGGCTGGCAGAGCTGCCACAACGCCTCGGGCGAGCTGACGGGGCGTTTCCCCGCCACCGCCGACGGTCTGCTGGCCCAGACGGATTTCTCTGCTTTTGTCCGGGACGACGCCCTCGACAGCGGCCGGATGGCGCGCATTCTGGACGTTCTGGCCCATACTGCCGGTGGTTGTGGGACGGTCTCCCCCTCTGCTGCCCGGGAGGGTGCGCTCATCACGGTGGAGCGGTTCGTGGGCCGTCCCGCCCATTGGAGCTATTGGAGCACCCGCGCCGCCGAACAACTGAATATCGCAGCTATCCTCTGCTGGCTGGGCGACTACCTCGCCGGGGCAGATCGCCGCACCCTGCAAAGCTGCCCGGAGGCCATGCAGCTTGCCGCCGCATGGCAGGCCGCGCTCCTCTCTCCCCTCCCCCAGGCGGCCCCGCGGCCTCAGCCTGTACAGTCCCGGCCCGTCCGCCGTGCGCCTGTGGTCGAGAATCCGCGCTGGCAGAGCATCCTCGCCGTGCTGGCGACGGTGTAAAAGAAAAGCTTCCCGCGAGGGGAAGCCAGTTGCCGTATTCGGCGTGTATTCGTTTATATTTTCACCTTTGAAAAATCTGTGCAGAGATATTCATAGAGCTTATCGACAGCCTGAAATCCCATCTTTGCATACATATCCTTCGGGGTGTCCTCGGGGTCGGCATGAAGATACAGAACAGCCCCGCGTTCCTGTGCCTTTTCGGCAATGTGCTTCACTAGGGTCGTGGCGATGTATTGATGACGGAAATCTTCATCTATCAAAAGACTGTCCATGCAGACGTATCCATCGGATGCGAAAATATAGCAGTCGCCCGCCAGTTTCCCGCCCAGATACGCTCCAAGGTAGGTCAGTTTTTCCCGGAGATGCCGGTTGTTCCGCACGGTGAAATCTTCCCCGTACAACGGCCCGTAGTATTTCAGCTCGTGCTGTTCTAGTTGGTCAAAGTCCGGGGTTTTGATCGAGACCTCCGGATTCGCTTTCCAGCCGCTGATGTCTGTTCCCTTCGGCAGAACCATCGTCACAGTCTCCTCGCACTCCATGCCGAATGCATTGGCCAGCGGCTCGTATCCTTCCAGTTTGAGGAAGGCGTCTCCCCGCGCTTTCTGATAAGCCAGCGCGGCCCGGAGCTCGTCCTCCGTGGGCTGGCCGGAATAACAGAACGCATTGTGGTCGTATTTATCGCGCAGTTCATTGTCTTCCCGCTTGGTCAGATGCTCTGAAAAGGCGTGAAAGGTCGAAAACAGCCGATAAAATTTTTCATCGGTCTTTCTTGTAGGTATCATTGTGTTTCTCCAAAATTTGCCGCTCACTTCCACCCCCGGGCCGAGGGGTCGAGCATCTCGGCGGCAGAGTAGATAAGGGCGTTGCAGATGGCCGCAGCGACATTGCTGCCGCCCTTGCGGCCCATCGCCACGATGGCGGGTACGCCGTGCTTTTCGCAGACGGCGAAGAGCCGCTCCTTGCTCTCCACCACATTCACAAAGCCCACCGGCACACCGATGACCAGTGCGGGCCGCAGGCCGCTTTCGATTTGTTCTGCAATCGTCAGCAGAGCCGTGGGCGCGTTGCCGACGGCAAGGATGGCCCCGGGATGCTCCTGCGCTGCCTTTTTCATCGCTGCGACGGCCCGGGTGGTGCCAGCCTCTTTTGCGGCGGCGGCCACCTCGGGGTCAGCCATATAACAGCAGGCCGTGCCGCCCAGCTTCTCCAGACCGGGCTTGGTTATGCCAGCCAGCGCCATGTTTGTATCGGTCACGATGACGGCCCCGGCGTGGAGGGCCTTGACGGCCTGCTCCACCGCGCGGGGGGTGAAGTGGAGATTCCGCGCATAGTCGAAGTCGGCGGTGGTGTGGATGACCCGCTTGACCACGGCTTCGTGCTCGGGCGGCGGGGTCATGCCCATCATTTCCAGCTCTTCGGTGATGATGTGGAAGCTCGTCCGCTCAATGTCGGCAGGTAAATGATGCTGCGGCGTCAATATTCTATCCCCTTTCGTGCTTTTATCCCCTTCTGGTAGGGGTGGCGGTGGCATTTCATCTCGGTGGAGTAGTCGGCGGCGTCCAGCATCCACTGGGGCGGTGTGTGGGCCGTCAGGACGCACTCACACCCAGCAGGCCGCTCCAGAACGGCCTTTTTTAATAGATCGACGTCCACCATATCCAGCTCTTCTGCGCTCCCGGCTTCGTCCAGTATCAGCAGGTCGGCAGGCTGTGCCATGGAGGCGGCGAGGTTCTGGTTTTGCAGTTCCCGGGTCGCGGCCTTTTCCTCCGGCGTCATCTGGAAGACGAATTTCTGCCCGGCCTTGCCCCGGTAGATCTCCGCGCCAAGCTGGGCCAGAAGCGGTATCTCGCCGCTGTTCCCGCCCTTCAAAAACTGGACGATGACCACCCGCTTCCCGGACCCCAGCGCACGGAGCGCAAGACCCATAGCAGCAGTGGTCTTTCCCTTTCCGTCGCCCCAGTACAGATGCAAAAGTCCCTGTTCCATTCAGCGCTTCTCCATTCCCATCGCGGCATACACCGCGTCCATATCCAGCGCCCCGCGCACGCCGTCGGCCAGGATGTCGAACTGCTGGCGGCGGTACTCTTCCATCGGGATGAGGGCCGCGTCGGAGGGGTCGATGCCCTTTCGGCGGCAGAGCCAGCCCGCCAGCGCCTCGGTCAGCGTGCCAGTGTCGAACAGACCGTGGAGGTAGGTGCCGAACACATTGCCCTGCACACAGCCTTCTCGGCCTCCGTCGGGGTAGTGGGCGAAGGGTTCGCCCTCAGCCTCGGTCACGCCGGTGTGTATCTCGTAGCCTTCCAGCTCTGCACCCGCAAAGGGGGCGGCGGCAACGGTCGCTTTGACCTGTACACGGCGCTTCTGCTCGCTGAACACGGTCCGGGTGGGCAGCAGACCCAGCCCCCGCAGAGTCTGCTGTCGGCCGCTCTCGCTGCCGGTGGGGTCGTCGAGGGTCTGGCCCAGCATCTGGTAGCCGCCGCAGACGCCCAGCACCGGCGTGCCTTTCGCGGCCAGCTTGAGCAGAGCCGTTTCCAGCCCGCACTGCCGCAGCCAGAGCAGGTCGTCCACCGTGTTTTTCGTCCCCGGCAGCAGAATGAGGTCGGGTGCGCCCAGCTCATGAGCGTTCGAAACATACCGCACACCCAGCATCGGGTGCTGTTCCAGCGGCATGAAGTCCGTAAAATTGGACAGATGCGGCAGACGGATGATCGCCGCATCCAGCGGCTTTTTGCCGTCCCGCATCTCGAGGCGCTGGCTCAGGGAGTCCTCGTCCTCGATGTCCACCTTCAGGTACGGTACGACGCCCACCACGGGCAGATGGGTCTTTTCTTCCAGCATCGAAAGGCCGGGGCGCAGAATTTCTACGTCTCCACGGAATTTATTGATGACGAGTCCCTTGATGCGCCGGCGTTCTTTTTCTTCCAGCAGCTCCACCGTGCCGTATAGCTGGGCGAACACGCCGCCCCGGTCGATGTCGCCCACCAGAAGCACCGGCGCGTCCACCATCTCGGCGAGGCCCATGTTCACGATGTCCTCGCTCTTGAGGTTGATCTCTGCCGGGCTGCCCGCGCCCTCGATGACAATGACGTCAGCCTCCTCGGCGAGGCTGTCATATGCCTTCAGGATGTCCGGCACCAGCTGCCGTTTCGTGCGGAAATACTCCGACGCTTTCATCTGGCCCCGCACCTCGCCGTTGACGATGACCTGACTGCCCACGTCACTGCTGGGCTTCAGGAGGATGGGGTTCATCCGCACGTCCGGCTCGACACCTGCGGCCTGCGCCTGCACCACCTGCGCCCGGCCCATCTCGAGGCCGTCTTTGGTGACGAAGCTGTTCAGAGCCATGTTCTGGCTCTTGAACGGCACGGCGCGCAGGCCGTCCTGCGCAAAAATGCGGCAGAGCGCCGCGCAGAGCAGACTTTTGCCTGCACCGCTCATCGTACCCTGTACCATGATGCATTTTGCCCTGCTCATCCCAGCACCTCTTTCATAAGTTCCAGCAGCCGGGCGTTCTCGGGGGCCGTGCGCACCGCCGTGCGATACCACTCCGGCCCGAGGCCCGGATAATTCGCGCAGCTGCGCACCTGTGTTCCCAGCGGGCGAAGCCTTTCGTTCAGGTCGGCGGGTGCGCGGAAGAGCAGATAGTTTGCCTTTCCATCGATGACCCTCAGGCCCAGCGCCCGCAGGCTCGCCGTCAGAACGGGCCGCTGCCGGGCGATAAGGGCGCGCACCTCGTCCACATAAGCGGTTTCTTTCAGGGCCGCGACGCCTGCCGCCTGCGCCAGACTGGACACGGCCCACGGCTGGCCCGCTGTCTGCATTTTTTCCAGAAGCGCTTCGTCGCCGCAGAGGCAGTAACCCAGCCGGACGCCGGCCATGCCGTAGAGCTTGGTGAAGGCTTTCAGGATGACGAGGTTCCCACTTTCCAGCAGAGGCTTCGCGGTCCATCCGTCGGCGTCGGGCAGAAAGTCCAGAAAGCACTCATCTACGGCCAAAATCGTGCGGCACTCCCCGCACCGGCGCAGCAGCTTTTTCACCAGTTCGGGTGAGGCCAGCTGCCCCGTCGGGTTGTTCGGCTGGCAGAGGAACACCATGTCGATGCTCTCGTCCACGGCGTCCACGAGGGCGTCCGTCGGGGCGAAATCCTTCGTTTCATCGAGGAAGAAGCGTTTCACTTCGCACCCCACCGTATCCAATGCAGAGGCGTACTCGGCAAAAGTCGGGGCAGTCACCAGCGCCTTATGGGGCTTTACGGCCCAGACCAGCCGGAAGATGAGGTCCGCCGCGCCGTTGCCGCAGAGGATATGCTCCTGCGGCACACCCTCGGCCCGGCTCAGCGCCGCCCGCAGGGTGCGGCAGAGGGGGTCGGGGTAGCGGTCGGCCAGAGGCAGTACATCCCGGATGGCCTGCGCCACCCCTTCGGGCAGACCGAGTGGGCTGACGTTCGCCGAAAAATCCAGCGCGTCGCGGCCAAAGCGTTCGCGGTAGCCCATCCAGTCACCGCCGTGGACCAGTTGTTTCATCCCAAGAACCCCCGTATCGCACATCCAAACGCCAGCGCAAACCCGCTGGCTACATACATCATCCGATCTGCCCGCAGAATATCCTCCGGCTCGATGGGCCGCAGCGGGTCGCCGATGGTGGGCTTCGGGTAGTACTCGCCGAAATAGTAGGCCGGCCCGGCCAGCTGAACGCCCAGCGCACCGGCGCAGGCGCTCTCGGTCTGAGCGCTGTTGGGGCTGGCGTGATTGCGGCGGTCCCGCCGCCAGATGCGCCACGCGCCCTTGGCGTCATTGCGGGTGAACGCCGCCGCCATGATCCAGAGCAGCGCCGCCAGACGGCTCGGGATATAGTTCGCCACATCGTCCAGCTTTGCCGCCGCACGGCCAAAATAGAGATATTTCTCGTTCTTGTAGCCCAGCATACTGTCCATGGTGTTGATGGCCTTGTAGGTCAGGGCCAGCGGCGCACCGCCCAGTAGCATATAGAGCAGCGGCGCGATGACGCCGTCGCTGGCGTTCTCGGCCACCGTCTCCACCGCCGCTTTGGTCACGCCCTCGGCAGTCAAGGCTTCAGTGTCGCGGCCCACGATGCGGCTCACAGCCTTCCGGGCGGCGGGCAGGTCGTCTTTTACCAGTTCACAGTAGACGTTCCTGCTCTCCTGCGCCAGCCCCTTCGCGGCCAGCGCCTGCCCGCACCAGAACATCTGGACGGCCAGCCCCAGCAGCGGGTGAAGCATCGCCGCACCCCAGCAGACAAGGCCCGTGAGCAGCAGCGTCCCCACCGGCAGGCAGAACGCCAGCACCGCGCCGCCCAGCAGCTCGCCCTGCGGCGTTTTGGGCAGGCGGGCGCGGAGGAATTTTTCCAGCCGGGAGATGGCTTTGCCCATGTACACCACCGGGTGGGGCAGCCACGCCGGGTCGCCGAAAATGGCATCCAGCTCGAAGCCTCCCAGCACAGCCCAGGCGGTCATCATACGCCGGCCTCCGCGTCTTTCGTGTACTGCACGGTCTTCACGAGGTGGAGCTGGCGCTTCTCGACCCAGTCGGCGGCGTCCAGCACATAGCCGCCCGCGTTGGGGCCGCACCACGCATAATAATCGCGCCTGGGCAGGGCGTACCGCTCCATGGCCGCCATCTGGGTGCCGCCGTGAGCCAGGATGACCAGCAGCTCTTCGCCGTCGGCCAGCGCCTTGTCCACCAGAGCAGAGAAGGCGCTGCAGATGCGGTTCGAGAAGTCGTCCTTCCGCTCACCGTCGGGGCATTTGCTCTCGCAGTTGGCCTGCACCCACGCCTGATAATCGGCGTCGTGCTCCATCTCGACGTAGTTTTTGCCCTCGAAACTGCCGAAGCACATCTCCTGTAGGTCCTTCACGACCACGAGCTCTGCCTCCGGGAAGAGCACCCGGGCCGTCTGGGCCGTCCGCTGCAGCGGGGTGATATAGACCACCTTCGGGTCGATGTCGGCCCGGCGCAGCTGGCTCAGGCCCTCCGCCGAGAGCGGGATGTCGCGCTGGCCCTGATAGCGCTTCTGGGCGTTGTATTCGGTCAGGCCGTGACGCAGCAGATAGATCAACATTGGGGTAATTCTCCTTTCAATACTGTCGGGATGCCGCAGAACATCTGCACCACGCAGTCGGCGCGCTCTGCCAGCAGGCAGGCCAGCCGTCCGGCGGCCTCCCGCCCGGCGCGCTCCTCAGCATCCATCGGGACAACACCGCCGCCGACCTCGGTGGCGATGACAATATCATATTCCGCCAGCTCCCGGGCCAGCGTTTCGAGCTGCTCCGGGGTCTGAGTCTCGGCGGCGGCGTCCTGCACATCGGCGATGACGCTGCCCCGGAAGTTCCGCGCAAAGGTGCGCTTGCCGCTGTAGAGCGGCCCTGTGATGAACATCATTTACAGCACTCCTCCCCACTGGCTGACGGCCAGCGCCGCCAGCATCCACAGCTCGGCCCGCTGTAAAAACCACCCGGCCAGGTCGCCGGTGATGCCGCCAAACTGCCTTTTGGCCACGAAATAATAGCGCCACAGTGCCAGAATCGCCGCCGCCGCCAGCCCGCCGCCGCCCAGCGCCGTCAGCGCCAGGATGAGCAGAGCCGACAGGCCGCAGAGGAAGCGGCAGACGGTCTGCTTGTCGGCCGCTGTGGCGAAGGTGTGGGCGAGGCCGGTGTCTTTCGCCAGCGGGAACGCCGCCACGGCAAAGCCCGACAGCGCCCGCTCCAGCACCAGCGCCAGCGTCCAGCACAGGCCCGCCCGGGGTGTGAACCGCACACTGCCGCAGAGGCCGAAGTAGGCCACAAAGTAGCAGCACAGCCGGATGACAGCGAAGGCCCCACAGTGGGAGTCTTTCAGAATTTCAAGCTTTTTTTCGCGGTCGCCGTAGCTCGAGAGGGCGTCCGAAGTGTCGGCGTAGCCGTCGAGATGGATGCCGCCGGTGATGGCCACCGGCACGAGGCAGAACGCCGCCGCCCGGGCCAGCCCCGGCAGGGGCAGGACGCCGCAGAGACACCACAGCCCGCCGCACACCAGCCCGATGAGGGGGAAGGCACACATGGCGTACCGCATATTTTTTTCGTTCCACTCGAACTGCGGCACCGGCAGGGCCGAAAACATCGCAAAGGCCACCGCGATGGTCTGCAAAACAGTCACAGCTTTTCTCCCCCTTTGTAGTACACCGGCAGGCCGCAGACCACCCGGCAGACGTTGTCCGCCCGGGCGGCGAAGGCGTTGTTCACCTGCGCCAGCGCCAGCAGATACTGGTCGGTGTCGCCTGCGTAGTCGGCACCGCCGCTGAACACCTCGTTCGATACGACGATAAGGTCATCACACCCGGCGGCGAGGCGTTCCAGCCCGGCCAAAACGGCCTCGGCGGTGTGCTTTCCTGCCCCGCCGGGGCTGTAAAGCTCGTTGGCGACGAGGTTGCCGAGGTCTTCCAGCAGGACGGTCCCCCGGCCGGGCAGAGCCAGACGGTCGAGGTGGAGCGGGCATTCCAGCGTTTCGAACTGCTTTTGCGCCCGCATTTTCCGGTGCTTTTCCACCCGGGCGGCGCACTCGGCATCCCAGACCTGCATGGTGGCGAGGTAATAGCGGGGCAGGCCGGTCTTGAGCACAAGTCTCTCGGCGTAGGCACTCTTGCCGCTGGCCGCGCCGCCGAGCACCAGCGTCAGCATCCTTCGCCCTCCTGCGGCGTGTAGGCTTCGATGCCGCCCTCTTCAAAGGAATAACAGCCATCGTAAACGGCCAGCGCCATGTCCCACAGCGGGATGGCGGCCACTGCGCCGGTGCCTTCGCCCAGATGCAGGCCCGCCGTGATGAGGGCTTTTTTGTTCAGAGCGTCCAGCACCAGTTTTGCGGCCGGTTCAGTGGAGCAGTGGCTTGCAAAAACAGCCTTGGCCGCCGCCGGGCAGAGCCGGACAGCGCAGAGCGCCGCCACACAGCTGATGAAACCGTCGGCCAGCACCGGCACACCTTCCAGCGCACCGCCGAGGAAGATACCGCAGAGCCCGGCAATATCGAAACCGCCCAGCTTCGCCAGCACGTCCAGTGCATCGGCAGAGTCGGGCTGATTTTTTGCGATGCCGCGATGGATAGCGTCCAACTTCCGGGCAAGTCCCTCGTCCGAAAGGCCCGCGCCCCGGCCCGTCATCCCTTCGACGGGCTGGCCCAGCAGCACAGCGGCCACGGCGCTGGATGTCGTGGTGTTGCCGATGCCCATCTCACCGGTAGCCAGCAGGCCGACGCCCGCTTTTTTCTGCTCCTGCACCAGCCGGATGCCCCTGCCGATGGCCTCCACAGCTTCAGCCCTGCTCATAGCCGGGCCGAGGGTGAAGTCCGCTGTGCCGGGGGCGATGCGGCAGTCGAGGACGCCCGGGACCGGCTCGCCCGCGATGCCCATATCCACCGGCACCACCTCGCACCGGGCGGTCTGTGCCATCCGGCAGACGCTGGTGCGGCGGGCGGCGAGGTTCTGAGCCACGGCGCGGGTCACGCTGCTGTCGGTCTGGCTGACGCCCTGGGCCACCACACCGTTATCGGCGCAGAGCACCAGCACCGCCCGGCGGGAAATATCCAGCTTTGCGCTGCCGGTGAGGGCGGCGGCATCCTCGATGGTCGTTTCCAATCCGCCCAGCCCGCCCAGCGGCTTTGCAAGGCTGGCCCAGTGGGCGTGCGCCGCCGCCCGGGCGGCTTCGTCCGGCGGCGTGATGGTCGCACAAAGGGCGGCCAGTTCTTTCTCAGTCATGGTCTCTCCTGTAATTTTCAGCCGCGGCGGCAAAGCGCTGCGGCAGGGGCGTACCCGCCCAGTACAAATGCGGGAAGCCCGCATAGAAATGCTCATTTACAGATCCGCACCGCCACTCTGCGCCGCCCACCGGCTTTTTTGCCGCGAGAGCCACGCCGTTGGCGGTGGAATCCCAGTGGTGGAATTCGTGGATGGGAAAGCTCTCCCCGGCCCGGAAGAGCATACTGTCCGAGTCTGCGCTCAGCGCGGCGTAGCCGAAGCGGACGAGACGTCCGGCATCTTTTGCTTCGCCCGGCAGAACGCCCACCATCGGCCAGCTCTGCCCCTCGGCGTCCGTGAGGCTCTGCCCCAGATAGAGGAAGCCCCCGCACTCGGCCGCTGTGGGCAGACCGGACTCGATTTTTCGCTTTATCTCGCGCAGAAGCGAGGTATTTTCACTCAATTCTCTTGCGTGAAGTTCCGGGTAGCCGCCGGGCAGATACAGCCCGCCGATGTTTTCCGGCAGAGCCGTGTCGCGGAGGGGGCTGAAAAAGACCACCTCTGCCCCGGCGTCCCGGAAGGCTTCCAGCGTCTCGGCGTAGGCGAAGCAGAACGCCTCGTCCTGCGCCACGGCGATGCTCACCCGGGCCGAAGGCTGGGGGGCTTTTTCCGGCAGGACGGGCGGCTCCTTTTCGCAGAGGGCCAGCAGGCGGGGCCAGTCGATGTGCTCCTCCGCCGCGTCGGCCAGAAGGGCCAGCTTCTGCTGTAAATTTTCCACTTCCGCCGCCGTGTAGAGGCCCAGATGGCGGGAACCGATGACGGCCTCCGGGAGTTTCGGCAGAAAGCCCAGCACCGGAAGACCCGTCTCTTTTTCCAGCATCGGGGCCAGCAGAGCGTGCATCCGTGCCGTACAGTTGTTCAGCAGGATGCCTGCGATGTGGCTGGGGGTGCGGAAGTTTTTCAGCCCGTTCAGCTCTGCGGCCAGCGTCAGGCTTTGACCCTTTGGCTCCACCACCAGCAGCACCGGCAGGTCCAGTGTGTCGGCCAGATGCCACGCGCTGGCTCTGTCGCTCACGCCCCCGAGGCCGTCGTAAAAGCCCATAGCCCCCTCGCACACCGCCGCACCGTGGCCGGCGGCACCCTTCGCGTAGAGGGCGCGCACCGTTTCGGGCGCAGAGAAAAAGAGGTCGAGGTTGCGGCTCTCCACCCCCAGCACTGCCCGGTGGAACATGGGGTCGATGTAGTCTGGCCCGCTCTTGAAGGCGCAGGGCGCACAACCCCGCCGTTTGAGGGCCATGAGCAGGGCGCAGGTCATGGTGGTCTTGCCGCTGCCCGAGCGGGGCGCCGCCAGCAGAAACTGTATCATGTCATTCTCCTGTGATGAGATAGATGGGGTTCTGGGCCATCATGAGGTGCAGCCCGCCCATGGCTTTTGCCCGGCTGACGGCGATCTGGCTCACCTGCACGGTCCGGCCTTTGGTCGTCAGCGCGGCCACCGCCGCCGAAAGGGTCTCGAGGGCGATGGCCGACACGCAGATGCGGGCGTCGGGGTTCTTATCCAGCGCGGCATCCACGATGGCGGCAAGGCTGCCCTTGCTGCCGCCGATGAAGACAGCGTCCGGCGCAGGCAGGTCCGAAAGCGCGGCGGGGGCAAGCCCCTCCACGAGGACGAGGTTCCGGGTCCTGAATTTTTCGCGGTTGGCTTTGATGAGCGCACATCCCTCCGGCCTGCACTCCACCGCGTACACCCGGCCCCGGGGCGCGGCCAATGCCAGCTCCACGCTGACGCTGCCCGTCCCGGCCCCCACGTCCCACAGGATGTCTTCCGGGCGGACGGCCAGCTTCGCCAGCACAGCGGCCCGGACTTCCTGCTTGGTCATGGGAACGTCGCCCCGCTCGAAGGCTTCGTCCGGCAGGCCCGGGGCGCGGCGGGGCAGTCCCTCCACCGCCTCCACGAGAAGGACGCTCAGGCTGTTGAAGCGGCCTGCGGCCAGCTCTTTGACGCTGCCGCGGAAGAGCTTCTCTTCCGGCGTGCCGAGGCACTGGCCCACGACGGCCTGCACGTCCCCGAAGCCCTCTGCCGCCAGCTGGGCGCAGAGGGTGGCGGGGTCTTCGCTGCCGCCGGTGAGGAAGAAGGTGGGTCTGCCCTGCATACACTCGGCCACCGGGTCACAGGTGCGGCCATGGGCCGAAACAAGGTTCCACCCCTGCCACGGACGGCCCAGCGCCGCCGCCAGCAGCTGGATGCTGGAAAGGCCGGGCAGCACTCGGGCGCGGACGCCGAGGGCCTCCAGCTTTTCCATCATGGAGGACGCGCCGGAGTAAAAGCCGGTGTCGCCGCTGTAGACCAGCACGGCGTTCTCTGCGCCGGAAGTCTGCAGCAGCTCTGCCACCTCGTCGGGGCGGTAGGCGGCGGCGCGGTTCTCGGTGCAGCCGGCAGGCAGAACTGCCAGCAGACGCCGTGCGCCCAGGATGAGGTCGGCCTGCCGCAGTGCGGCCAGGCCCTGAAGGGTCAGGTTCTCCGGCTGGCCGGAACCCATGCCGATGAGTGTCACATTCATCTTATCATCTCCTTGCAGCGTTTCAGCACCTCGAAAGCCGTCTCGCCCTGCTCGGGCGGGCGGCGGATGACCACCAGCTGCGCCCCGGCGGCAGAGGCGGCGGCGGCTTTTTCGTCGAAGCCTCCGGCCGCGCCGCCGTCCTTTGTGACGAGCCAGCGGATATGGAACTGCTCCATCATGGCCTGATTGAGGGCAAAGCTGAAGGGACCCTGCATGGCGATGATGTTGCGGTGGGGGATGTTCGCCGCCTCACAGGCCGCGATGCTTTCCAGCGTGGGCAGGACGCGGGGGTAGAGCCGTTCGGGCGGGATGGCCGCAAACTGCGCCAGCTCCTTGGCCCCGGTGGCCAATAGAAGGTTGCCCTCTTCTGCAGCCAGCGCTTCTGCCGCCTGCTTTGCGCTCTCAAAGACGAGACAGTTTTCCGGCAGCGGACTGGCCGGGCGCAGCAGGCGGAGGTATTCCACCCCGGCCTTCTCTGCCGCTGCTTTGATGTTTTTGGTCGCCTCCACTGCGTAGGGGTGGGTGGCGTCGATGCAGAGGGCGGCATCCCCCAAGAGCGCGGTCATCTCATCGGGCAGGAGCCGCCCGCACCGGACGGTGACGCCGGGGGTGCTCCCCTGCTCTTCCTGTCCCAGCGGGGTGGCCACGCTGACGGTGACTTCAATGCCCAGCGCCGCCAGCTGGCGGGAAAGCTCCCGCCCCTCGGTGGTACCGCTGAAAACGACGACGTTCATCGGCGATACCCCCGCGGCGTGACCATCCGCCCGCTCAGCGCGCGGGTGGCGGCGTTGCCCACAAAGACGGTGGTGAACATATCCACCTCGGTGTCCCGGATCTGGCTGAGAGGCAGGATGTGCTTTTCCTGCCCTTCCCGGCCAATGTTCCGCACATAGCCGCAGAGGGTGTCCGGGGCTTTGCCGTTCGCCAGCAGGACGTCCACGGCCCGGCGCAGATAGTCCGGGCGGCCCTTGGACGAGGGATTGTACAGCGCCAGTGCGAAATCGCCCTGAGCGGCGCAGGCCAGCCGCTTTTCGATGACCTCCCACGGCGTGAGGCGGTCCGACAGCGAGATGACGCAGAAATCGTGGGCCAGCGGCGCACCCAGCACCGCGCCGCCGCTGAGGGCGGCGGTCAGGCCGGGGACGACCTCCACATTGACATCCGGGTACTCTTCGGCCAGCTCCAGCAGCGGGCTGGCCATGCCGTAGACCCCGGCGTCGCCGGAGCAGACCAGCGCCACGTCCCGACCCGCCCGGGCGGTGTCCAGCGCCCAGCGGCAGCGGTCAATCTCCCGGGTCATGCCGGTGGTGTAGCACTCTTTTTCCGGGTAGAGGGGGCGCACAAGGTCGATGTAGACCGTATAGCCGCACAACACCTCGGCCTGCTGCAAGGCGCTCTGCGCCTGCACGGTCAGAAACTGTCCGCCGCCGGGGCCAAGCCCCACAACGAACACGGTCTTTTTACTCTCACTCATTGCTCTGTCCTCCAATCGGGTGCAAAGGGGCGGACGGCCAGCGCCAGCGTCACGCCGCCGCCTGCCGTTTTGGGCAGAAGGAGCGTCCCGCCCGAGGCTTTTACCGCCGAGCGCTCACAGACGTTGTCCACGCCGGTGACACTTGCCACAAAGGCCGACGGGGTGAACTGTCCCGGCACGGCCCGCAGCTCGTCGGCCGGATAGAACGTGATGGCCCAGCCGTGGGCTTTGCAGAACTCTGCAAGCCCCGGCTCATCTTTTTTCAGGTCGATGCTGGCGGCGGCGCAGACCGCCGCCGGGCTGAGACCGGACGCGGCACAGAACGCCGCAAAGGCTTCTTCCAGCTGCTGCGCCGTCGTGCCGCGGCGGCACCCCACCCCCAGCACCCCGATGCGGGGTACGAGGTGGAGCGCCTCGCCCTGCGGTGTGAGGGTCAGGGCGAAGTCGGCGGCTTCGGGTGCGTCAGTTTTTTCCACGCCGGCGGGGGGCTCCCCCGCCACCGGCCACGGCGACCAGTACCGGACAGTCTGCCCGGCCAGCAGGGCGCCGCTGACGCGCTTGATGCGCTCCGGCTCAAGGACAGCGCAGTTCTGGGCCTTGGCCCAGAGGTCCACGGCGAAGAGGCCGTTGACGTCGGTGGCCGTCGTGATGACCGGCACCGCGCCGCACGCTTTTGCCAGCGCCCGGGCCAGCGCGTTGGCACCGCCCAGATGGCCCGACAGGAGCGGCACAGCGAAGTTCCCGCCCTCGTCCACGACCACCACCGCCGGGTCGGCGGCCTTGCTCCTGCAGTGGGGCGCGATGGCCCGCACCGCGATGCCCACAGCTCCCACAAAAATCAGGGCCTCATCCTGTGCAAAATGCTCCGCCGTCCAGTCTTTCAGGGTCACGTCTCCGCCGCAGCGGCTCACGCTGCCGGGCAGAGCTTCCGCCAGCCGATGGGCCAGCGCTTCGCCTTTTGCGGTGAAGGCCAGATATGCCCGGCTCACTGCCCGGCCTCCGTTCCCTGCCGGAACTCGGTGGTAAAGGCGGGATCGTAGAGCTTGCTGCGCTCGTAGTTTTCGCCCAGAAAGTCGCCCACGACGATGAGGGCGGTCTTGGTGATGCCGTTTTTGCGGGTCTCCTCGGCCAGTGTAGAGACGGTGCAGCGCACCACCTTCTGCTCGGGCCAGGTGGCCTTATAGACCACAGCGGCAGGGGTATCGGGGCGGTAGCCGCCGCTCTCGAGAAGGGCCTGCCGGACTTTGTCCACCAGCCCGATGGAGAGGAAGATGACCATGGTAGCCCCATGCGCAGCCAGCTTTGCCAGCTGTTCGGCCTCAGGAACAGGAGTGCGGCCCTCCATCCGGGTGATGATGACGGTCTGGCTGACGTTGGGCAGGGTGTACTCGGCACAGAGTGCCGCCGCCGCACCGCAGAAGCTGGACACGCCCGGGGTGTCGTCATAAGGGATGCCGTCAGCATCCAGCGCGTCCATCTGCTCCCGGATGGCCCCGTAGAGGCAGGGGTCGCCGGTGTGGAGGCGGACCGTGGTGCCGCCGGCCTTTTCGGTGGCGCGGATGGTGTCCAGCACCTGTTCCAGCGTCATTTCCGCGCTGTTGTAGATGGCACAGCCGGGCTTCGCCAGCCCCAGCAGGGCCGGGTTGACGAGACTGCCCGCGTAGATGATGCAGTCGGCATCGGCCAGCAGGGCCGCGCCCCGCCGGGTGATGAGGTCGGGCGCACCCGGCCCGGCTCCTACAAAATGGACCATATCTTACCCCTCCTTCACCAAAATCGTTGCGAAATAGCCCGCCGACCGGGCCGGGTCATAATCGGCCAGGTCGGGCCAGACCTCCTCGTTCGGCAGGCCGCAGTTACAGACCATCGCGCTCCGGCTCAGAAGCCCGGCGTCGGCCAGCGCGGCCAGCGTCTCGGGCAGCTGACGGCCCGATTTCATCAGCACTTTTGCGCCCGGTGCGGCCAGCACCTCAGCGGCGCAGCGCCCCGGGGCGATGGTCAGCGGCTGCTCCATGCCGCCCGTCAGGGACTGGCCCAGCCGGGCCGCAGCGGCGCAGAAGCTCGTCACGCCGGGGAGCATCACAGTCTTGCAGCCCTCGGCCTCCAAGATCTCCTGCAGGTAGCCGAAGGTCGCGTAGACGGACACGTCGCCGAGGTTGAGCATGGCGACATCCTGCCCGGCGTCGAGATATTCTTTCACGGCCCGGGCCGCCTCGATGTGGGCGGCTTTCTGCACCGCCGGGTCAAGGCTCATGGCGAAGCGCAGCGGCAGGATGGTCTTGCCGCTCAGCTCCACCGCACCTTTTGCGATGTCCAGCGCCAGCATCCCGCCCTTTGGGGTCTGGGGCGCGGCGATGACCGGGCAGTTTTCGAGGCGGCGGACAGCCTGCAGGGTCATGAGCTCGGGGTCGCCCGGGCCGACGCTGACGCCGTAAAAAGTGCCTATCCGTTTTTCCATTCGTCCAGCAGCTCCTTTGCAGTTCTGGTCTGGCCCAGCGGGCCGTATTGGTTCGAGAAGAGCACCGCGCCCACCCGGAACGCCCCGGCGGCGCGGCGGTCGAGGTGGAGCTGGATGGCGTCCAGCAGACTGGACAGCACCGGCTCTCTCATCTCTGCTTTGTCTAAGATCTCCATGCAGGCGTCGGTGGTGGCCGCGTTCATCAGGGCCGCGCAGACGTCCCGGGACGCACCGCAGAGGGCTGCGTGGGCGCAGAGCAGCTCGGTGCGGCAGTCGGCTGTGCGGGAGTGGGTGTTCATGACGCCGCCCGCCAGTTTGACCAGCTTGCCGATGTGGCCCACCAGCACCACCTCTTCGAAGTGGGATGCCGCCGCCATATCCATCGTATCCCCGATGAAGTTCGAGGTCTTGACCACCGGGATATTCTTTAGGGCGGGCATCTTCTCGTGGAGATAGTCGAGGCCGTAGTTGCCCGGGGCAAGGATGAGCCGCCGGGGGCTTCCGGCCCGAAGCGCCGCCTGCCCCATTTCCAGCTGGATGGTGTCGAGGATGGCCTGCTGGCTCATGGGCTCGACGATGCCGCTGGTGCCGAGGACGCTGAGGCCCCCTTTCACGCCCATATGGGGGTTGAAGGTGCGCTTCGCCGTTTCGGCCCCGCCCTCGATGGAGATGGTGACGTCAAAACCGCCCGCGTACCCGGCAGATTCGGCCTCTTTTTCCAGCGCTTCCTTTATCATGGCCCGAGGAACGTGGTTGATGGCAGCTTCGCCCACGGGCTGGTCGAGACCGGGCTTTGTTACCCGGCCCACGCCCTCACCGCCGTGGATGCGCACCTCGCCGGACAGCTCGGGCCGGAGGGCGACGCTGGCGATGACCGGCAGACCGGTGGTCACGTCCACATCGTCGCCGCCGTCCTTCCGAATGGCGCACTCGGCTCCCTCGCCGGACAGGCGGCAGAAGATAGGCTCTACCTCCACCACGATGCCCTTCGGGGTGCGGAGGGCCACCGTCTCGGGGGTGCGGTCGGTGAGCAGCAACCGTGCCGCGCCCGCCGCGCCCAGCGCCGCACAGGTGCCGGTGGTATAGCCGCAGCGCAGGAGCTTCTGGCCGCTGCGGACGTAGTGCTCAAAGAGCGGGCGCTTTTCCTCCGGCGCTTTTTCTTCGCCGTAGAGGAATGCGTACTGCTCATCGGTCAGAGCATAAATTTTGCAGATGTTTTCCCGGGCAAAGGCCTTTTCCGGCGTCATGACGTCCGAGACGCCCGCCGCCGAGACGCAGACGACCTTGTCGGAAACTTTCTGCGCCAGCTCCAGCTCGTGGAGGCTCAGGATGACGGCCATCTTCTTGTCGCGGGCGAGGCTTTTCAGGATGGCCAGCAATTCGGCCTTGCCCTTGATGTCAAGGAAAGACGTAGGCTCGTCCAATAATATCAGCTCCGGCTGCTGGCAGATGGCCCGAGCCAGCAGGACGCGCTGGCGCTGGCCGTCGCTGATGCGGTTGAAGTCCCGGCCTGCCAGCGCCTCGGCCCCCACGAGGGCCAGCGCGGCGTGGACCTGGCGCTTATCTTCTGCCGAGAGGACGCCCAGCCGCCCCGTGTAGGGGTAGCGCCCGGCGGACGCCATCTCGAAGCAGGTGGTCAGCTCGGTGCGGCGGGTGTGAGGCACCATCAGAGCCATTTTGCGGGCGCGCTCCGGGCCGGAGTAGTCCGCGAGATTTTTGCCGTCCAGCAGCACAGCGCCTCCCTGGGGGGCCAGCTGCGCTGCCAGCGTCTTGAGCAGGGTGGATTTTCCCGCGCCGTTGGGGCCGATGAGGGTGAGGATGCTCCCCTTTCCGATGCCGAGTCCGATGTGCTCCATCAGGGGCGTTTTGCCGTAGCCGATGGCAAGGTCCTCGGCGCGGCAGTAGAATTTCGGATCACTCATTCCCGTCCCTCCTGTGTCTGGCGGCGCACCAGCAGCCAGATGACCACCGGCGCACCGAAAACCGCCGTCACCGAGCTGATGGACAGCTCAGTGGGCACGAACAGGCTGCGGGCGATGAGGTCGCAGAGCAGGCAGAACGCTGCCCCGCCCAGACAGCAGCCCGGCAGGACATAAAGGGGCTTTGCGCTGCCCAGCAGGTTCTTGACCAGATGCGGCACCGCGATGCCCACAAAGGAGATGGGGCCTGCAAAGGCCGTCACGCAGGCGGAAAGCAGGCTGGAAAGCAGCACGAGGGCCGTCGAGAAGGCCCGCACCGGTACGCCGACGCTCCTGGCGTAGCTCTCGCCCATCTGGTAGGCCGCCATGGGCTTCGAGAGCAGGAACGCCGCCGCCAGCGCGGGCAGCACCACGCAGGCCGCTGCACCCACGTTGGCCCAGGTCATGCCGGAAAAGCTGCCCATCGACCAGTTGTGGAGATTGACGATGTTGGAGTCCTGAGCGAAAGTCACCACGATGTCGGTGACAGCCGAGCAGATATAACCGATCATGATGCCGCAGATGACGAGGATGCTCATCCGCGGCACCCGCCGGGCCACCACCAACACAAAGGCCATAGCCGCCATCGAGCCTGCAAAGGCGGCGATGATGAGGGTAGCCGAACCGGTGAGCAGCCCCTGCTGTAAAAACACCACCATCGTCAGGGCCACTGCCAGCTTTGCACCGCTGGACACGCCCATAACGAAGGGGCCGGCGATGGGGTTGGCGAAGAAGGTCTGCAGGAGGTAGCCTGCAGCTGAGAGGGCCGCGCCCAGCAGCACGACCATGACCGCCCGGGGCAGACGGAGCTGGAGCACGATGCCCACGGCCAGCACATCTTCGCCCCGGCCCAGCAGAGCCGCCGCCACCGCGCCGGGCGTCAGGGACACACTGCCCCAGAACAGATTGAGTGCAAACAGCACCGCGACCCCCGCCGTGAGGGCGAGGTACGCGAGGCTGAGGCGGCGGGTGGTGGTCATGACAAAGCTCCTTTTATACGATGCGCTGTAAGAAACGGAGGGACGCCGGGTCGGGCGAGCCCTCGGTGAAGACGAGGTTCATATCCGAGATGAGGTCGGCCAGCTCCATGCTCTGCTGGAAGAGGCTCTGGGCCGTACACCAGCAGTCGCCGGACTGGACGGCCTTGAAATCCGCCAGCATCGGGCATTTTTCGATGAGCTGGTCACGGGTCTCCATCACGCCCTCGATGGTACTGTTGTAGATGAGGACGTCGGCGTCCCTAGCCCAGGCGTAGAACGTCTCCAGCGGCAGTTTGATGGTAGACTGGGCCGACGTCTCCCCCTCGAGGTCGTCGAAGATGTAGACGCCGCCGGCCATCCCCACCATCTGGGCCACATAGTCGCTGGTGCGGCGGACGGTGATGAGGTTGTTGGTGGTGATGGAGAAGAAGGCCGCGGTCTTGCCGGTGTTCTCCTGCTCGAGGATAGGGGCCACCTGCTCGACCTTCTGGCGAAAGACCTCTTCCGCCATCTCAGTCTTATTCAGCAGGATGCCGTAGAGCTTGAGCCACTCCATCCGGGCCAGCGGGCCGCTCTCGTAACTCGAGCGCTCCACGAGGACCGGCACGCCGAACTTTTCCAGCTGCTCCTTGACCTCGGGGTCGTGGAGCACCATGGTGTTCTCGATGGCGAGGGTGCAGCCGGCGGCAAGGATGCGCTCATAGTCCGGGGCGCTGTACTTGCCCGCGTAGGCGATGCGGCCCTCCTGCATGGCCTGTTTGGCCTCTTCCACATACCAGCCATCGGCCTTCGTGCCGGAGAGGGCGATGCTGTCCAATGCGTCCAGATGGACGAAGAGGTCCATCACCGAAGTGGAGACAAGATAAATATGATCCAGCGGCCGGCGCAGCACCACGACATCTTCGGGCAGGTCGTCCACCTCGGCTGCCCCTTCAGGGACGACGAGGAACCGCCCGGCGTCCGGGATGTCGATCATCACATAGCCGCCCTCATAGCAGTCGGCGGAAAACTGGGCGGCATAGTCCAGCGGATAGCTGTGGTCGAACACGAGGGATGCTGTATTGGCCGGGGCGGTCTTGTGCTGCCCGCAGCCCGCAAGGGCAAGGGCGGCGGCAGGCAGGGCTTTTAGGAAATTGCGGCGCTTCATGGGGTCAAACCTCTCAGTCTGCGAAGCGGTTTACTTCAGCGTAAAGGTCAGCGTATACTCGATCTCATGCGGGGTGCTCATGGCGACGGTATCGCCCACCACATCCAGCGGGGTGTCGAGAGCCGCGACGGGGATCTCGAAGGTGGAGTTGCCCTCGGTGTTGGTGGGCAGATACTTTTCGCCATCCACCAGCATATAGTCGTAGTTGGGGCTGGACCAGACGATGGTGGCGGTCATCCTGCCGTCGGCCACGGTCAGAGCCGCCGGGCTTTCCACGGTGGCACGGCCAGAGCCGCCCTCAAGGGTCACGTCACAGGTGTAGGTGCCGTCGGCAAGCGCCTCCTTCATCGTGGGCTGTGCATTGCGGACGCTGACGGTGTGGTCGTACCACTTGCCCTTCTTGCCGAGGATGGCAACGGAGAAGTCCGTGTCAAGTGCCTCCACCGGGATGTCGAAGCCATACACCTCATCCGAGGTGCCGTCGCTGTAGTTCACCACATCGGTGGTGGGCTGGAGCCAGTCGGCCTCGTGGGAGGCCGCGTCCTCTGCCGTGCCGACGTAGAGGTTGACGATGTTCTTGGAGACAAGGCTGACGTGGAGCGTCATCCGGCCCTCCTTCACAGTCAGCGCGCCTTTTCCGTCGAATGCCTCATTGGCGTGGAACATGGAGCTGTCGGTGTCAAAATCAGCGGCGTAGATGCCGTCGGGCAGAGCAGCCTCTGCTGCCGGTTCGGAAGCTGCCTCGCTCACGGCAGATGAAGCCGCAGCCTCGGAGGAAGCGGCAGAGCTGGCCGGGGTGTCGGATGCGCCGCAGCCGGTGAGTGCGCCAACCAGCATTGCACCGGCCAGCAGAAGAGCGAATTTATTGTTCAGTTTCATGATGATATACCTCGATGTGTCTATTTTACAGAAAAGATTATAACACGCAATGGCCTGAATTCAAAGCAGACGGAAAAGAAATTGCCCGAAAAGGCACTCCTTTCCGGGCAATCATAGGATCAGAAGCTGCTTTCGCAAGCAGGGTGCACCAAACGGCGAGGATTTTTGCCCGCAGGCAAGGCGATTTTCCGCAGCAATCCTGGGCGGATTGCAAGGGAAAGCAACGCAGTATGCGAGCAAAAAGACCGCCCGGGCGGTGTGCAATGATTACGAAAACGGCTTCCTAGATCAGCCGTTCAGGGAATCGACAGCGGCCTTGGTGTGTGCGACGTAGAGCTGCTGGATGTCAGCGACCTCGCCCAGACCGGCGATCTGGCAATCGACAGAGTCGAATTCGCCGGAGGCCTCGAACTGGCTCTTCCAGGAATCCTCGTCGTCGCCAGCCATATCGTTGTTGGCGTGGTCACCTGCAACGACCATCAGGGGACGCAGGACGACCTTGGTGTAACCGGCGGCCTTGACAGCTTCGATGACGTTCTCGCAGGCAGTCTCCTCAGGCTCGCCCTCGACGGTGCCGATGAAGACGTTCTTGTAGCCCAGAGCGTTCATCTGAGCCTGCATCTGGCTGTAGCTCACCTTTGCGGTGTGAGAGGTGCCGTGGCCCATGAAGACGAAGGCGGTGCCGTCCGCAGCAGCGGCGTCCAGACTGTCGAAACCGGCGGTCTTGACGGCCTCAGCGGTGATGGCCTTGGCGACAGCCTCCTTGTCGGCGTTGATGACAGTGGCATCGCTGCCCACCTCGCCCAGCAGAGGCTCGGCGACAGCGACAGACTCGAATTTGTCGCGGTAGCTGTCCACCATCTCCATCATCTCGTCGTACTCAGCGCCATGCATCAGATGGGTGGGCTGGATGACCAGATTCTTCACGCCGTTGGCAACAGCGCGCTCCAGAGCCTGCTCCATGTTGTCGATTTTCTCGCCGTCACGGGCCTGAACATGGTTGATGATGATCTGTGCGGTGAAGGCGCGGCGGACAGACCAGTCGGGATATGCGGCCTGGATGGCGTCCTCGATGCCCTTGATGTCCGCTGCGCGGCTGTCGTTGAACGAGGTGCCGAAGCTGACGACCAGGATCTCCTTGTCGCCGATGTTGTCCTGGTTGCGGGCGTCGTCCTTAGAGGCGTCACCGGTGTCGCGGCCAAAGTACTCGGGGCTTGCCTCTTCGCCCTCGACCATCTCCTTCTGAGCGTCGGTCAGAGCATCCCATGCTGCCTTTGCAGCCTCACACTGAGCGTCGGTGTTCTCGTTGCGCTCCTGCACATAGATGGCGTCGATGAGGTCTGCCACGTTCTTTGCTGCCATTTCATCAGCCTCCTCGCTGCTCACTTCGCTGGCGGCGGCAGAGCTTGCGGCGGTGCTGCTGGCGGCAGTGGAAGAAGATGCACCGCAGCCGGTGAGGACACCGGCACACAGGGCCAGTGCGGCGGCAGCGGCGGTGACGCGCTGCCAGTTCTTGTTGGTTGCCTTACGCATTGTTTGAGTCCTTTCTGTTTGTGTGGAATGTACTTTTCCGATAGAAAGGGTACGAAACGGGGGTCAGCTCAAACGAAAAAAGAGCCTTTTCACCGCGCGGAAGGCACAGCAAAAAGACCCTTTGAACTTTCGGGCTTTTTGGTACGACCAATTCCTCGTGATCCGGAGCCGGACGCTCCTGTACCAACAGCGGGCAGGTTTCCTGACTGAAAGCTCACCGCCCGCTGCCGCCTTCCCAGAGGCAAAGCCTCCAGTGACCGGCGCTGAGCGCCAAGGCAGCGGACTCCCTTATCACAGTGACGAGATCGCGCGGGACTCGCACCCGCTTCCCTTTTACCCTCCCGGCCGGGGACGAAGCCCCAGCGGCAGGCACCTGCTGTTTTCTATTCAGACGAGGTGAAGTATACCACACTCCGCCCTAAAATGCAATATCTCAGCTCTCCTGCGGCACGACCCAGACCATGCCCAGCGCTTCGAGCTTTGCGATGCGCTCTTCCGTCAGCTTTTTCTCGGCACAGGCGTAGTTTTCGCGCATCCGGCAGACCCAGTCGCCGAGGCAGAAGCCGTCTTCGGTCTTATAGTTCACCGGCACCAGCAGGTCGCCGTGGGCGGCGCGGTACTCTTCGGCGCGGCGGAACGCCCCGGCCCACTTGGCCTCCCGGGCGTCCCACTGCATCCCGATGGCGTCCAGCAGAGCGATATGCTCCGGCGTCACCTGAAACGAGCTGGGCCGGGCCTTGCGGGCAGCGCGGAGGTTCGAGATCCAGACGCCCAGACGGAAGCCGTTCTCGTCCACATATCCGGCAGGCACGAGGAGGCTGCCCTTCTTCTCGGCGTAGAGCCTGGCGCTCTGGTAGTTATCCAGCCAGTTCTGTTCCCGCACGCTGCACGCGGGCGGCACCGGGGCGCTGAGGCGTCGGCCTTTTTCGCCCTTGAACAGCTCTTTCAGGGCCGCGCGGCGCTTGGCGGAAAGCTTTTTACCCTCCCGCAGCATCTGCTTCTGACGGGACAGCCAGCTGCCCAGCCAGATGCCGTCCTCCGTCCGGTACTGGGCCGGAACGGCCAGACTGCCGTGCTCCCTTTTGTATTCCACGGCCAGCTCGTAGCGGTGCTGCCACGAGTCGGTCTTTTCCCAGTTCATGCCCAGCTCGTCCAGCAGAGCTTTCCGCTCCGGCGTCACCCGGGCGCTGCTGCGCTCGGGGTTCTGCCATGCGTACCGCTGGCGGGACACCCACTTGCCCAGCAGGATGCCGTCTTCGTCGATGTACTCGGTGGGAACGTCGAGGTTCCCGTGGGCGGCGTGGTACTTCACGGCGGCCTCGTAGGCGGTCTGCCACTTGCGGTCGTTCCGGTTCGTCCAGTCCACTCCCAGCGCTTCCAGCTTTTCGATCTGGGCGTCGGTCAGCACACCTTCTTTATAAGCGGCACGCTGACTGCCCAGCCAGACGCCCAGCGCCATGCCGTCCGGCGTGACATACTTGACGGGAATTTCCAGCGTGTGGTTTTCCAGATAATACTGGACGGCGGCGGCATAGCTCTTCTCCCAGAGGATGCTGCCGGTGTCCCACACCATGCCCAGTGCCTCGAGGCGTTCGACGCGGTCTGACGTCAGGTTTCCGCTCAGATAGCGCTGGCGGTTGTAGACGATCCACTCGCCCAGTGCAAAGCCGTCCTTATCCTTATAATGGACCGGCACCAGCAGGTCGCTGTGGCTGCCGCGGTACCGCCGGGCCGAAGCACAGCCGTTCTCCCACGCCAGCTCGAGTCGCTTTTTCCAGTTCATGCCGATTTTGTCCAGCCGGGCGGCCTGCGCGGCGGTGAGGCGTCCCTTTTTCTTTCCGGCCCGGACAAGGCGCTGGTTTTCCAGCCAGCGGCCCACGGCCACGCCCCCGAAGCTGTAGGAGCGAGGCACGTCCAGCGTCTTTCCCTCTGCCGTCATCTGCTTTGCGGCGGCATAATAGCGCTCCCAGTCGGAGTCCAGCGCGCGGCGGAGCTGCCGGTAAGCCCGGCGGCAGGCAGAAAGGGGCTCTTCCAGCGGGAAGGCTTCTGCCCCCGCCGCGCTGCACTCCTTCCGCAGCTGCTGCACACAGGTCAGCGCCTCAAAGGCCGCGCTCAGCTCTGCCACCGGCACACTGCCGCAGGCCGCAAGGGCGCGGGCCAGCATCTGCCGGTATGTGGTCGGTTCAGCGCTGCGGCGCACCAGCACCACGCCCGAGATCCCGGCCAGAGGAACCTGCACCGCCGGGCCGTTGGCACAGACCAGCAGCCGGAGGGTGGCCGCTTCATCGGCCGCAAAGCTTTCTGCATCCTTATAAATATGTGTTCCTGCACCAAACAGCTTCTCGGCCTGCTCTGCGGTCTGCGCCGCCGCTGCATCATCCTCGCAGAGGACAAGATACCGTCCGGCAGCATCCGGGAGCCACTGCGCCAGCAGCTGTTCCACCGGCGGAAGCTTTTCTACGGCGAGGCTCAGAGCCTGATATTTCTCGGCGTTGGGGTCAGGGCAGCCCGGCAGATGGAGGTTCTTCACCTCAGCACGGAGGCGGGCCAGCGCATCTTCCAGCGGCCAGAGCAGGGCCGTATAGGAGGCCGGCATGGGCAGCAGACCCTCGGCCATCGCCCCGCCCAGCGCCAGCGGCTCCACGATGGCGTCGGCCAGCATCTCCTCGGCAGCGCGGCAGCTGTCGCCCGGGGCGTCCGGTTCCCCCAGAGCCAGCAGCTTTGCCCCCGGGCAGAGGCGGAACAGAGGCTGGACGCAGTCGGCCCAGTCCTTTGCGCTCATCTCCCTCCAGCCGTCCAGCACCAGCAGGCCGGGCCGGAACTCAGCCAGCGCCACCCAGCCCAGCGCATTCTGCACGGCCAGCTGCTCGCAGCTCATCAGCCGCACCCGGCCGCCCAGCGTCCGGCCCAGCCGCTTTGTCAGGGCGCGGCGCAGTTCCAGACGGGCAGCGCAGGACACCACCCAGAGCACGCGCATCTCAGGGTGGGTATCCAGCAGCTCCCACACGATGCAGCCTTTGCCCGTACCCGCCGGGCGCACCAGCGCAGCACAGTTTTTCTGCTGCAGTCCAGCCTCCGCTGCACGGCAGGCTGTTTTATTTGAATCATCTACCAAAATCGACATATCCTATCCTTTTTGCCCCTTCCAAGGGTTCAGAAATTCGCTTTTTCTGCAAAAAAGAAACGCGCCTGCGCAAAGCCGACTTTCCTGCCTGCGCTGCGCCTGCGTTTTTCCTGCAAAAATGTTACTTTCATGCTCTATTTTTATCATAAAAGTTTATTTCTTGTCAAGATGATTTGCACAGATTTTTCCAAATAATTTTACATCCCCTTTTTCCGAAAATTCCGGGACCGTTCCCTGCTGGCCGTTGACGGCGGGGACAGTTGGTGGTAGACTTTTTTCATCGGCTCCCCTTTTGGCGGGAGACTCCCCTATTTATGATATGTGAGGTAATCGATATGAACATCATCAGCACCGAAAAAGCTCCCGGCGCCATCGGCCCCTACTCTCAGGGCTACACCGTGGGCGGTCTCGTCTTCACCTCCGGCCAGATCCCGGTAGACCCCGCCACCGGCGCAGTCGCCGAGGGCATCGCCGCACAGGCTGACCAGAGCTGCCGCAATGTGGGCGCTATCCTCGAAGCTGCCGGCGTGGGCTTTGACAAGGTGGTCAAGACCACCTGCTTCCTGGCCGACATCGCCGACTTTGCCGCTTTCAACGAGGTGTACGCCAGATATTTCACCTCCAAGCCTGCCCGCAGCTGCGTGGCCGTGAAAGACCTGCCCAAGGGCGTGCTCTGTGAGATCGAAGCCATCGCTGAGGCCTAAGCCGCCTTTTCGGCACAAAGCGGGGCCGTCTGCACTCCATTCCGGGTGCGGACGGCCCCGCTTTGTTTGCCTTCGATTCCAGTTTTTCATGCTGACTAACTTTCTTAGCCGGAGAAATTGACTTCGTTTTTTGCTTTTGTTACAATAGAATCGAACTGTTGTAAAAGATTTCCGGTCAAATTTGAAAGAGAGGTCCCTGCCCATGTCCAATTCCCGTGTTGAAAGCCACAACCGCGCCGAATTGCGCAACAAGATCATCAGCACAGCCACCCTGCTCGAGATCCTGTTGTCCGGCCTCGTCCTCATCGGCCTGCTGCTGTCGATGGTGCCGCTGCTGCAGTGGATGCCTGGCCTGCTGTTCGACGGCAACGACGTCGAGGTGAGCATCTTCTTACAGCGGGCGCTGGACATCGTCATCGGCATCGAGTTTATTAAGATGCTGGCCAAGCACAGCCCCGGCTCCAGCCTCGAAGTGCTGCTCTACGCCATCGCCCGCCACATGGTGGTGGGCCATGAGTCCGCACTGGAGAACCTGCTGAGCGTGGGCGCCATCGCCCTCATCTTCATCGTGCGGAAGTTCTTCTTCGTACCGGCCTTCGGCGCTCATCTGCCCGACGGCCACCCCGCACCCGACCTTTCCCCCAGCCAGAGCGGCATCCCGTCAGAGGAATTCGCCGCCCGGCTGCGCAAGCACCTGCATCATGACGATACCGACACGGAGCTTGAAGTCGCCATCGAAGACCCCAAGTACGAGGACAACACCGACACGCTGCTGGAAGCAGACCCAAAATGAGCCTGACAACGTAAAATGCCCCGCAGGACGCTCGTCGAGAGCTGCCTGCGGGGCATTTTTTATGCTTAGTTGCTCTTGTGCTTCTGGCCGAAACGGTACTCCTTGCCGTCCCGGATGCGCTGGATGTTGGAACGGTGCATCCAGATGACCATGCCGCCCATGATGGCAGCGCCGACGGTGCAGACCACCACGTCCTGAGTCGGCAGGCCGCGCATGAGGCTGTACACCAGCGTCAGGACCGGGTAAGCCGCGGCCATGGTGATGCTGCCCAGCGACACCATGCCGGTGGGGACCAGGCAGACGAGGAAGATGAGTGCCAGCACCGGCAGCAGCACCGGCTGGACTGCCAGAATGGCACCGGCAGCCACCAGCACGCCCTTGCCGCCCTTGAAGCCGAAGTAGATGGGCTTGGAGTGGCCCACCACGGCGAGGATGGCGGCGAGGTAGACGCCCAGATAGGGCGAGACGGCAGCGTCGGCGGGCAGATGGCCGAACAGCCACCGGCCAAGGCAGACAGCCACGACGCCCTTGAGTACATCGCCTACCGCCGTGAGGGCAGCGGCCTTCTTGCCGAAGGTGCGCAGCATATTGGTCATACCGGCAGCGCCCGAGCCGTGGGTACGGACGTCGTCATGGTACAGGTATTTGCTGACGAGGATGCCGGTGTCCACACTGCCCAGCAGATAGGCTTCGGCAGCGACCGCCAGCACAATGAGAAATGCGGTCATAGAACCAGTCTCCCTTCCTTATACGTCCTTCGCGCCCACCTCGCCGGAGCCGCGCTCACGCACGACAAGGCGGATGGGGGTGTGCTCCAGACCGAAGTTCTCGCGGATCTGGTTGATGATATACCGCTGATAGCTGAAGTGGAACAGGTGCTTTGCGTTGACGAAGGCCACGAACGTCGGCGGACGGGTGGAAGCCTGGGTCAGGTAGAAGATCTTCAGGCGGCGGCCCTTGTCGCTGGGCGGCTGCATCCGAGCGGTGGCACGGGCCAGCATCTCATTCAGCACACCGGTGGGCACGCGGGCACCGTTCTGGCTGTCCACGTCGCGGATGAGCTGCATCAGCTTGTTGACGTTGTAGCCGGTCTGGGCCGAGATGAAGATGATGGGAGCATAGCCCATGAAGCTGAAGCACTCGGCATAGCCCCGGCGCTGCAGTTCCATGGTGTTGGTCTCCTTGCCCTCCACGGCGTCCCACTTGTTGACGACGATGATGCAGGCCTTGCCCTGGTCGTGGGCGTAGCCGGCCACCTTGCTGTCCTGCTCGGTGAATCCGACGGTGGCGTCCACGAGGATGAGGGCCACGCGGCTGCGCTCGACAGCGGCCAGTGCGCGGACGACCATGTAGCGCTCGAGGCCGTCGGTGATGTTGCTGCGCTTGCGCAGACCGGCGGTATCGGTGAAGATGAACTTGCCGTAAGCGTTGTCCACGGGGGTATCGATGGCGTCGCGGGTGGTGCCGGCCTCGTTGGCCACGATCATGCGGTTCTCACCGAGGATGCGGTTGGTCAGGCTGGACTTGCCCACGTTGGGGCGGCCGATGATGGCGACGGGGATGCGGTCTTCCTCCACGACGGTCTCGCTGAAATCGAGGTGGGCGCAGACGGCGTCCAGCAGGTCGCCGGTGCCGTGGCCGTGGACGGACGAGATGGGCATGACTTCGTCGAAGCCAAGGTTATAGAACTCGTAGAGCTCCATGGGGGTCTCGCCCACGTTGTCGCATTTGTTGACGGCGAGGATGATGGGCTTGTGGCTGCGGCGCAGCATATGGGCCACGTCCTCGTCGGCGGCGGTCAGGCCGTTGCGCACGTCCACCACCATGATGATGCAGTCGGCGGTGTCGATGGCGATCTGGGCCTGCTCGCGCATGTGGGCCAGAATGCCCTCGGTGGCCTTGGGCTCGATGCCGCCGGTATCCACCAGCAGGAACTCGTGGCCGCTCCACTCGCAGTTGGCGAAGATGCGGTCGCGGGTGATGCCCGGGGTATCCTCCACGATGGCCAGACGCTGGCCGCAGAGCTTATTGAACAGGGTGGACTTGCCCACGTTGGGGCGGCCCACCACAGCAACGATCGGTTTGCTCATAGGGGGTTCCTCCTTTCACAAAAGGGGTAAAATTACGGTCTTCTCCGGCGGGCGATATGCAGGCCGCTGCGCAGCAGGGCCTTGGCCTCGTCGCCGCCGCTGGTGGGCAGGACTTCCACTTTCACGCCGAGCCGCTGGCCCAGCTGCTCGATGGTCATATCATCGAGGAAGGTGTCCTTCTCCTCCCGCAGCATCACGGCAGGCACGCCCAGGGTGCCGCTGGACAGCCGGCCCTCGCACTGAGCGATGATGTCGGTCGCCGTGACGAGGCCCGCCACGCCGACGTTGCCGCCGAAGAAGTTGTTTTTGATGGGATGCACTTTTACTTCTATCATGGGGTACTGGCGGCGCAGCTCGTCCATCATCTCGGTGATGAGGGGCGCGGCCATGGTGCCGGTGACGACATCCATCTTTTTGGTGCCATAGATGCGGTGGGGCTTTTCCAGCTCGGCCAGAAATTCCTCCCGGAAGAGGCTCATCATGCCCACGCCGTTTTCCAGCTGGTCGTAGTCCTCATAGAACTCCGGCTCCGGGATGGGGCGGCCGGCCTTGAGGTACCACTCATCGCTGGGGTAGATGATGCGCTTGCCGTGGCGGCGCTTGCACTCGTCGCCGAATTCTTCCAGAATGTCGATGACGGCGGCGCTGGTCTCGGCGTCGTAGGGGATCTGTTTGAACAGATTCTGACGGTAATCCGTCACACCGCAGGGCACCGCCGCCACGCTCTGCACCATGGGGGTCAGCTCCAGCAGATCGGTCAGGGTGCGGCGCAGCTCGTCGCCGTCGTTGATGCCGCGGCACAGCACCAGCTGACAGTTCACGGCAATGCCGCCCTGCACCAACCGGGGCAGGTACTTGAGCACCTCGCCGCCGCGCTTGTTGGCCAGCATCCGCACGCGGAGCTGGGGGTTGGTGGTGTGCACCGAAATGTTGATGGGCGAGATGTGCATCTTGATGATGCGTTCGATCTCATGGTCCTGCATGTTGGTCATGGTGATGTAGTTGCCGAACAAAAAGCTCAGGCGCTCGTCATCATCCTTGAAATACAGGCTCTCGCGCATGCCGGGGGGCAGCTGGTCGATGAAGCAGAACATGCAGTGGTTGGAGCAGGAGTGCTTCTGGTCGCCCAGATAGGTCTTGAAGTCACAGCCAAAGGGTCCGCGCTCCGTGCGCTGCACATTCCATTCCCGGATGCCGTCGGCCACCTTTGCTTTCAGGTGAAAGCTGGAGCTGTCGGTATAAAAATCGTAATCCAGCGAGTCATTCAGCTCGTTTTCATCCACGGCCAGCAGCTCGTCACCGGGCGCAAGGCCCAGCGCCTCGGCTTCGCTGCCCGGTTCCACACGCTCGATTTTGATCGCCAACGCATCCACCTCCTTTGTTCAGACAGAACAAGAAGGGGAAGGCATCGCGCCCTCCCCTTCTGTACATAACACCATTATGCCACCAATTACGCGCAAATTAGGCCTTCTTGATGACTTCCTCGCCCTTGTAGTAACCGCAGTTGCCACATGCCTGGTGGGGGAGCTTCAGAGAGCCGCAGTTGCTGCACTTGACCAGTGCGGGGGCCTCCAGCTTCCAAACATTGCTGCGACGCTTGTCGCGGCGGGCCTTGGAAAGATGTCTCTTAGGTACTGCCATATTTTTGCACCTCCTTGATGGGTTTCTCAGTTCAGCAGTGATTTGAGGATCGCGAGCCTTGCGTCAACAGGAGCGGCTTTGTCTTCCTCCGGCGGGCAGGTACAATCTGCCCTCTTCTTGCCGCACCGGGGGCATAACCCCGGGCAGTCGGCGCTGCAAAGCAGCACCGTGGGGATCTGGAACATAAACTCCTGGGCAAGCCATTCATCCACATCCAGATGTCCTTTTTCGTCCAGCGGAAGCTCGAAATCCGGGTCATCCAGATCCCGCTCCTTTGCTGTCCACTCCGCTTCAACTGTCTCTTCCCGCTCAACCGGGTCCAGACAGCGGGCGCACTCTCCGTGCACCAATGCTTTTGCCCGCAGTGTCATCCGGACCTCGTCGCCGTCCGGCTCAGCGGTAAAGCTGGCGGTCACGGGCTGTTCGATCCTTGCACCGGCAAAGTCCCGTGCAGACAAATCACAGGGAAACTCTGCATGGTAAGGCTGTGTGCCGGTTGCGATAAACTTTCTCAGGTCAAATTGCATAGTACACCTCATAAAAGGCTGCTTTGTTAGTATAGCGCCAAAGCCAACCTTTGTCAACACCAAAACAGGCAGAAAACCGAAAAAATTTTGATTTTCCGGTTTCCTGCCCGTTGGAATGCGCTCAGTTCAGAAAATTACAGGTACTTTTTCACGTCGTGGGGCAGAGCAGCCTCGTCAGCACTGACAGTAACAGTGACCTTGACGGAATCGCCTGCAATGGCGGCCATCTCGTCCAGCACAGCGCCCAGACGGTTGATATCGTGATCCAGCACCTTCAGGATGCCGTCGATGTACAGGTCGGTGATATCGTAGTTGCTTGCCATCAGGCCGGCAACAAAGCCGTACAGCATCTCGCCGCCGGCGATCTTATACTCATCCAGATCGATCAGACGTGCAGCGGGGGCGATGTCGTAAGTCAGCTTCATGCCTTTTTCCACGACGACGACGTTGCCCTTGGAGGTCTTGACCGCGTCATTGATCTGGTCGATCATTGCCTTGGTCTTGCCGGAGCCCTTGGTACCAACAATCAGTTTAATCATAGTTCTGTCCTCCTGTATTTTCCACGCCTTGCGGCGGGAGATCATTTTTTGTTTCCTGCTTACTTCAACTTTGCTTCCAGCTCGGCGGTCAGGTTCTCATAACCCGGCTTGCCCAGCAGAGCGAACATGTTCTTCTTGTAGCTCTCGACACCCGGCTGGTTGAAGGGGTTCACGCTCAGCAGGTAGCCGCTGCATGCACAGGCACGCCAGAAGAAGTAGATGAGGTAGCCTACATTATAAGCAGTCAGGTCATCCACCTCGATCAGCACCTCAGGCACGCCGCCATCGGTGTGGGCAAGGATGGTGCCCTCCATGGCCTTGCGGTTGACCACGCTCATATTCTGGTCCGCCAGGAAGTTCAGGCCGTCGAAGTTGCCCTCCAGCTCTTCGATGAACAGATCCTGCGCAGGCTTTTTGACATCCACGATGGTCTCGAACATGATGCGGGAGCCTTCCTGGATGAACTGACCCATGGAGTGCAGGTCGGTGGAGAAGATGCAGCTTGCGGGGAACAGGCCCTTGTTGTCCTTGCCCTCGCTCTCGCCGAACAGCTGCTTATACCACTCGTTCATCAGGGTGAAGTTGGGCTCGTAGCACTCCAGGATCTCAACAGCCTTGCCCTTGCGGTACAGGATGTTGCGGATGGCGGCATACTTGTAAGCGTCGTTGTCCGGGCTCAGCACGGAGAAGCGCTCCATGGCATCGGATGCGCCCTTCATCAGCTCGTCGATGCTGATCCCGGCGGCAGCGATGGGCAGCAGGCCCACAGCGGAGAGAACGGAGTAGCGGCCGCCCACATCGTCAGGAACCACGAAGGTGGGCCAGCCCTGCGCGTCAGCCAGCTGCTTCAGGGTGCCCTTGGCACGGTCAGTGGTGGCATAGATGCGCTTGTTGGCTTCCTCAACACCCATCTCATCCTCCAGCAGCTTGCGCAGAACGCGGAACGCCAGGCTGGTCTCGGTGGTGGTACCGGACTTGGAGATGACATTAATGGAGAACTTCTTGCCCTTGCACAGAGCAATGATATCATTCAGATAGCTGGGGCTGATGCTGTTGCCGCAGAAGTAGATCTTGGGGCCATCCTCCAGCTCGTTGTGGTACAGGCCTTTGACGGCCTCGATCACAGCGCGGGCACCCAGATAGCTGCCGCCGATGCCGGCAACCACCAGCACCTCGGAGTCCTCACGGATCTTCTTGGCAGCTTCCTTGATGCGGGCAAACTCTTCCTTGTCGTAATCGCGGGGCAGGTACATCCAGCCCAGGAAATCATTGCCGGGGCCATTCTTGGCTTCCAGCTGGTTGTGAGCCGCTTCCACCTGAGGATAAATGGCCTTATATTCCTCTTCGTTGATAAAACTGGAGAGGTGCTTTGTATTCAGAACGACGCTCATTCTATCAGAACCTCCAAACGTTTTTACGGGACGTGCTCCCTGAGGGTTTTGTTAGTATAAGTGTACCGTTCCAATCGTGCAAAGTCAAGGCCAAAATCCCCGGATTTCATACAATTTTAATAGTGTTCTTTTGGCTGTCCTGACATCTTTTGTTCAGGCCCGCCAACGCTGCTTTGTTTCTACTAACCGCTTTTATTCGGTGATGTGTTTCTTTTGCCCGCTATGCTCCCAGCAGGCACTGCCACAGCAGCTCCAGCGCGCCGCCAAAGGTCAGCAGCGGGGCATCCGCGGCCGCTTTTACTTCGTATTCATTCAATAAGGTATCATCCTGAAAAATGCTCACCTTTCCCACCGTCCGCCCCTTTTCCACGGGGGCCTCCAGCGCCTCGGGCAGGGTCAGCTCAGCCCGCAGGGCAGAGGCTGTTCCCTTCTCTATCAGGATCGTCTCGGGCAGGGCGGCGTAATCCAGCGGCACGCTGTCCTCGACGCTGCCCTTTACGGCCAACGCCAGCGGGCGCTCCGGCAGGGTGGGCAGCGGGGCGGCGGCATAGTTGGCAAAACCGTAGTCCAGCAGGGTGGTGGCGGAGTGGAACCGGTCGGCACTGGAGGGTGACCCCAGCACCACGGCGATCAGGGTCAGGCCGTCCCGGGTGGCGCTGGCGCTGATGCAGACCCCCGCCCCGCTGGTGGTGCCGGTCTTGAGCCCGGTGATGCCGCTGTACCGGCGCAGGAGCTTGTTGGTGTTCACCAGCTGGGTCTGGCCGTTCCGCAGGCTGTCCGTCCAGATGCCGGTATAGTGCAGCAGCTCCGGGCAGGTATTGAGAAGGTAACGGCTCAGAACGGCAACATCCCGCGCCGTGGAGAGATGCCCCTCGGTGTCCAGCCCGCAGGCGTTCCGGAAGGTGGTGTTGGTCATCCCCAGCTCCGCCGCCCGGGCGTTCATCTGTTCCACGAACACCGGCTCGCTGCCGCCCACCAGCTCGGCCACTGCCACAGCGGCATCGTTGGCTGAGGAAACGCAGATGGCCCGCAGCATCTCGTCCAGCGTGAACTGCTCCCCGGGCTCCAGCCAGATCTGGCTGCCGCCCATGTGATAGGCATGCTCACTCACCGGCACGGGGGTATCGAGGGTCAATTTTCCACCGCGGATGGCCTCAAAGGTCAGCAGCAGGGTCATCAGCTTGGTGATGGAAGCAATGGGCATCCGCTCATCCGGTGCTTTCTCGTAGAGCACACGGCCCGTCTCCGGCTCCATGAGGATTGCCGCCCGGCATTCCAGCTGCAGCCCGCTGTTGGCCGGAGCCGCCGTCAGCACCGCCGGGGCATCCGCCTGCACTGCCGGTCCCGTTCCCCCAATGGCCACCCGCAGCCCGGCCCCCTGTGCCGTACCCACAGCCAGCGCAAACAGCCAGAAGCAGAGCACCCCCGCGCAGAGCAGGGCCAAATTTCTCCGTTCCATTCCTCGTACCTCCCCGCGTAAAGTCTCTGGTTGCATTCTATGCAAAAAAAGAGGGGTCAATGCCCTTTTCTACGGGAGGAAAATCTGCTATAATAGGAGAGTTTATAAACACTTTAGCTGGCTCACCCTCTCAGGCCGCTTCGCGTCCAGCTCTCCCAAAGGGAGAGCTTTTGACA
>OGDS01000635.1_pt1 | contig 34802 bp, 35 predicted proteins | sample 1570351 | NCBI WGS metagenome assembly OGDS01 (sample SAMEA2581974, study PRJEB24529) | metagenome | biome: Human gut stool | place: China | collected 2011
ATTATGAATTTTGATATTGCATCCGTTGCATTTTTGAACATTCCATCAATTATATTAGTGAGTTCGCCCTTGTCTGCAACTTTCGTTATTTCGTCTGAAGTTAAGATTTGCCCTGATAGAGAGTAAGCTCCTGTTCCACGCAAGCTCAAAGGTTCGTTCTTGTTATCCGAGGCATCCCATATATTCCACCACAAATCATCTGCATACATGGGCTTGACGGTGAGCCGGACGTCTCCAGTCAGAAAATACAGACAGAAGAAATAACCGCTCTCTACTTTGAAGTTGACATAAGAACTTTGGCGAAAGCCATACTTACGGCTCACGCTACGCCTTACATCGGCTATCATTTTATTGTATTCCTTGTCGGTCATCTCACTATCAATCCAGTTCTAATCCACAAAATTAATACAATTCTTGCTAAAACCATTACGTTGCCATCCGTAAAGTGCTTGAACTTAAGGGACAAACTGAAATTTTATCCCTTTACAGCGTGATTTTGCTATTGCATCCCCATTCCCCCCTTTCCCTTCTGTTTTGACTACTATTTTATTGAGTTTGTACCTCGCTTGGTTCTTGAATCGGATATAACGTTGATTTTCAGCAGTGGTAAGCAATTCCTTGACAACTAAACTATCTCGCGATTGCATCGCATAGTCGCTAACGCCTTTAACGACCATCCGAAAGCCCAAAGCGATAACCCTCCCTCGCTTAGTTGAAATTCACTCAGCAGCGGAATCTAAGACAATGAAACATATGTCACCAAAGTGCTCTTTACCGACTTCTTCGCCTTTCAGGATTGCCGGCATTGAGATAATACCCTTTGATTCAAGAATGTCAAGCAAATCCCACATCACTTCGTGATAAAATATCACCTGACTCAACTGTTGTGAAGCAATATTGTGAGCCTTACCCCATGATACGCAATGGTTCTTGACAGCATGACTTAAATCTGTTGTGATATCCCGACAAAGGAGATCGATTTTGTCATTGTTGTTCCGGTACATCACAGGGATAAGGATATTGCCATTTTCGTCGGTGAGACCCCAGCCAGCGACGGCATCAATGACTTCTTGTTTTTCGATACGCTTGCCGCCATTAGCCGACACTTCACGTGCAAATGCCATAATCTTGGGCATACTCATCCAATAACCCAGATTATCGGTCCAGTTCTGTTTTACCGGACCGTAGCCATTAGTCCCGATTTTATCATGGTTGCGGCTTTCAAACATAGCCCAATAGGCTCCCGACCATGTGCCATGATCTTCGCAGCTACGTGGCGATGACAGGAACTCGTCCCCCCAAATGTAATTATCAAGCAGATACGAAAATATAAGACTATAGACCTGTTGGGAATATCCGGCTTCATCAAATGCACCCACCAGCCGTCTGATTTTGGACTCAATTGTCGGGAAAATGCTGTCGGCAAAATCTTTTGACTGTCGGCGGATTTGTTGTGTCTCACTTTTCCCGAAAATGTGCATTTTTGTAGTATAATGCTCGTTATTGCACATCAACAAATCGCCAACTTCAAGCAATCTAAGTTGACTTCTGTTGTAAGGAATACCAAGTGAGTCCAATTTAGCGGCAGAACCAGACTGAACAAAGGCACAAAGAATATCCCAATTGTTATCTGTCAGATATTCGCTCGGATGAAAACTATTGTATGAGCAGAATGCTGAAAGGTCAAAAGACTTCAACGGTCGGCCAATAATTGTATCTTGTGTATTAGCCATTATATGCATCGGCAAAAATGCCATGCACAAAATCAATAATAAATTTCTCATAATGTTTGCATTTTTTATTTTAATAATTTTCTATCGTTGTCACCGCTTTCCAGTACGCTCATCTGATGAATGGCTATGTGGTTCAGCTTCACAAGCCGCTCGCTCTGAGTCATGCCCTGTTCGATGAAAACCGCATTGAGGTTTTCCATATTTGACAGGCAGATAAGTTCGTTGATTGTAGCATAGTCGCGTATGTTCCCTTTGAGGTCGGGATTTGCCTCGCGCCATTGTTTTGCCGTTACACCGAACATTGCCACATTCAGCACATCGGCTTCGTTGGCATAAATCATACTCGCTTGTGCCGAAGTAACCTCTGCCGGGATAAGGTTCTGCTTTATCGCGTCGGTGTGTATGCGATAGTTGATTTTCGACAGCTCGCGCTTTGCCGACCAACCTAACAACCGCTGTTCCTCCGTCTTTAACCGCTGAAATTCCTCGATAAGATAAAGTTTGAACGGCACACTTATTGCCGAACCAAACTCAAAGGCTATATCCTTATGAGCATAGGTGCCTCCATAGCGACCTTTCTTCACCATTATACCGATTGCATTTGTGCGCTCTATCCATTCCGATGCACTCAACACAAAGGACGGCAAACCTGCACTCATTCTAAAGTGGTCAAATTCGACCACTTTGAAATCAGGATTATGAATAACCTCCCAAGTGCCAAGAAATTCAATCGTGTAGCGGTTTCGCAACCAGTTCTTGATTATATCGGCAGAACGGTTATCGCCCTCTTTGGCAGTTGCCATATCTGTGAGGGAGATATAATCCTGTTCCTCTAACGAGAGAACAGTGATAGGTGTATTTTGAACGATAATTTTAGACATTGTTTCAGATATGGCGTATATGCCAATACGCAAAGTTACACATTTTCGCTGACATACGGCGTATTCCCTTAAAATTTCGTGCCTCTTTGCTTTTAATTCTAAATTATAAAAATATCTATCAACTGTTAAGATTTAGTTAAATCTTTCATTCAACACACACACCTTTTCTAATCCTTTCACTCCCTGAAAGCAACTATTTCACCCTCTCTTTTCCCTTAACGGATAGTTGTACCGTTATTTTCTTATATGATTGATTTTCAGCGATAAAAATCATTGAAAATCAATTCCACATGAACAGTGTGGTACGTCAGCTGCTGGAACAGAATACGGATGTGGTCATGGTGGATACGGGTGATTCCTACGAAGGCATATGCGGATATTACAAGGGTACATACATAGCCTACTCGAAGGAGAAGCCCATCTCCATGAATCCGTTCAAGGTTACTAAGGAAGAATATGAACTCAATTTCGGTGAGAAGAAGAACTTCCTTAAATCGCTGATATTCCTGATATTCAAGGGTAACGCATTTCCGACAAAGATTGAGGACATGCTGATAAACCAGACCATCGTGGAATATTACGAGGCCTATTTCAATCCGTTTGAAGGGTTCAGCGACAGTGAGCGTGAGGCATTGAGACAGAAACTGCTGGTAGCCGCCAAGATGGAGGATGACTACGAACAGTACACGCACAGCATGGAGGACATCGACAGGCAGATAAATACGGAAGAGGTTCAGGAGAAGGCTGAAAGCCGTGCCCTGCTGCTGCCTTCCGAAGTGCGCCGTCTGAAGCTTATCCGACAGTGCCGTTCACTGACAGCTCTGATAAATGATGAAGCGGCTACAGAATCGGAAAAGGAACGTGCACTTGCCATTATCGAAAAATATAAAAGGGAACTTTATAACAATTCCATGCTGATTAAAATAGACAGGCAGATTGACCACATGGAGGAACAGAAGCTCAGGCTGAAGGTTCAGGAACTATCGTTCAATTCCTATTATGAGTTTGCCCTGGAGCGCATTCCGCAGATTACACAGCTGGAGAAAATCAGTTTCAATATACATGACTTTGCGGCCATTCTGAAACAGTTCTACCGTGGCGGCGAGCTGGAGATGACGCTGAACTCCGACCTGGACATTAACCTGTTTGACGAGCGTTTCATTGTGTTCGAGATTGACAAGATAAAGGATGATCCGGTGCTTTTCCCGATTGTGGTACTGATTATCATGGACGTGTTCCTGCAGAAGATGCGTATCAAAAAGGGACGGAAGGCTCTTATCATTGAAGAGGCATGGAAGGCAATTGCTTCACCTACCATGGCAGAATATATAAAGTATTTGTATAAGACCGTCCGGAAGTTTCACGGAATAGCCGGTGTGGTTACACAGGAGCTTAATGACGTGATTGACTCCCCTATTGTGAAGGAGGCCATCATCAATAACTCGGATGTGAAGATTCTGCTTGACCAGACCAAGTTCAAGGACAGGTATGAGGATATTGCAGCCATTCTGGGACTCACTGACATACAACGTCAGCAGATTTTCACCATCAATGCGCTGAACAACCATGAGGGAAGAAGCTACTTCAAGGAGGTGTGGATTTGCCGAGGACAGCACTCGGATGTGTACGGTGTGGAGGAAGCACCGGAATGTTACTGGGCATATACTACAGAACGTACCGAGAAGGAGGCACTGAAGATTTATCTTGCCCGGTACGGTACGCTGCAGGAGGCCATCACCCGTATCGAGGAAGACCGCAAGGCGGATGGAGGGCTTCTGTATCTGGAGTTTGCAAGAAAAGTCAACCAACATCAAAAAGTTATGTCACTATGGTAAAATTCAGATTCATGCTGATTGCGATACTGCTGGTATCGGCATCAGCCAATATGTCTGCTGCATGGAGAATCGTATTCGACCGCAACTGCCTGAAGATTGTTATGGCCAATACCGCTTCACAGAAACTTATCGAGGAACAGCACAACCAGCGTGTGGATACCATCGCTGCCAAGAAACAGAAGGTGGAACTCTATACGGTGAGTATGGCTACCATGAAGGAACTCTACAAGCTGAGTATGGAGAACATATCCGGCTTCGGGACTGAAAGTATTTATTATAAAGAAATAGGCATGTGCGCTCTGGATATTCTGCGAAATGTTCCGGTACTCGTCAGTACGGTAAACAGGGCCAAATTTTCAAACAAGCTGCTCTGTCTGAACGAGCTCGGCAATCTTGTAGCGGAAACCCAACAGTTGGTCGGCAACTTCGTCAATATCGTTAACAATGCCAGAATTCCCAATCCGTTGCAGGGACAGGCAACTGCAGAAAAAAAGGATGACGGCTACAACCTGCTGGACAGGTATGAAAGGCTGACATTGGCCAACAGCATCTATACTGACCTGAACAGGATACGCTACAAGGTGGAAGGGATGGTTCTGATGGCACAGTATGCCACTGCAAACGACCTCTTCTTTGCCATAGACCCGGAAGGATGGGCAAATGTGGTGACCATGAAGAATCATGTGGGGCATCTTGTACAGGACTGGAACGGCCTGATTGCTTCAAATTATTAACCCTTAATATGTATGTGTCTGTCATGAGAATCAGGAATATAAGTATCATATCAGCCGGTATTATAATGCTGTTGCTGCCTGTAAAGGCTTCCGCTTTCATAATACCCAAAGACCTGCCGACTATCGAAGCACTCATAGCCCTGCACAAGGCCATAAAGAAGGACGAGGACAAGGCTCTGACAAGAGTGGCCACAAGCTATGGCGAGCAGTCGCTCATTGAGAAGGGTGCGGAAAAGTTCAATGATGTCCGTACCACTCTGGATACAAGGCTGAACAATGCCTATTCGTGCCTGGTACTGGCCGGTGCCATTTCTTCAACGGCCAACTCACTGTATCAGCTGGTAACGGAATACAAGGACTTTACCGGTAATACTTTCAGTCATGTATCAAAGAAGCCTTTCGTGGCCTGGTATTATGCCGATGCCAACGTGGCAATATCAAGGGAGATACAGCACTGCTACAGACTGTATGCATCCGTGGCCGCTTCGGGTATAAACCTGATGAAGGCTTCCATGGATGAGAAACTGAATCTGGTAATGACACTGAAGGCTTCCATCGACAGGGCAAGGTACATCATAGACAATGCCAATCTGTACTGTTTCCTTATCACGGACTGCGGATGGAAGCCGGACTATATCTGGGAGATACTGAACTCCAATGTGAAGAATGAGATAGCTGAGCGTGTAATCAATAAATGGAATCAGGGATATGCAGGTTAGAATTATATTATTATGCCTGTTCTGCATGGCAGTTTCAGGTACAGTTACTGTTGCCAATGCTCAAAGCATAGTCAGTGACAGTGAAAAGCAGAAGCAGTGGAAGTCAATGGAGAACGGTCCGTGGGATTTTGCTCCGGACTGGTATTACTTTTTCCTGCACAAGAAATATTCCGGTGCGGAAATGTACTGGAAATGGGACTGGTTCAATTCCGGATTCCGTGTCCGTTTCAAGGAACCAAAGTCTGATGTGAAACGTATCATGCCGGTGCGTGTGACTGCCGAAGAGACGCAGAGGCAGAAAATCAAGAAAGTGGAGAGTGAGCGCAAATATATCGAGGAACTGTATAAGGAAGAACTGGCAAGGGAGGCTGACAGAAATGTTGACCTGATGTATGCCACTTACAAGGACGAGTTCAACCGTATGCAGGACTGTATCACGGACGGACTGCTCTACTGTATGCAGAAGAGTGACGGCAAGCTCCGCTATCAGGTGGACGAGCTGAGCCGCCAGAATGAAATACTCTGTGCGGATATAGCCTATATACACAAAACCGGTGTCGGCTATGGACTGGAGAACGCCAAGCGGCAGAAGGCATACGAGGAAGCCAAATCCAGGATGGCAGAACTGGTCAACAGGACTGCACACCTTTGTGCCGTTGCCGCTACACATTATTAGACATTCTCTATTATTGATGACAATTCAGGTAATAATATTAAACAAATAATAAAATCAAACATGAATCTACTGTTTATTCCGCTGACAATAGGACTTCCGGCCATTGACGAAAGTCTGGAAAAGCTGCTGACGGCCATGGAGACATTTCCCAATGTGGCCGTTCTCGGTGATGCCGTTTCAATGGCAAAGGCTCTCGGTCTGTGTCTGGCCCTGTGTGTCGGTTCATACGAATGCTGGATGATGATGCTCGGAAGGCGTGGTATGGATGTCATGAAGCTGTTGCGCATCATCGGCATTTCCCTGTGTATTTCATCCTCTTCATGGATATGCTCGGCTCTGCAGGTTCCGGGAAAGAGTCTGGAGTCCGCTACATGGGCTATGGCCAAGGCAAAGAACAAGGAAGTGGCGGCCTTCGAGCTGAAGGTGGCACAGAAACAGAGTGAATATCTCGACAGGCTGAGAACCGTACAGGATTCCATAGCCACGGCAAAGCAGGTGGCCGAAATCGGTCAGGATGCTGCCTGGTGGGACAAGCTGATATATAATGTGGAGAATCTGGGCTCGACCATCAACAACTACGCCCAGAGGGCTGCCGTGGCGGCTGAGACGAAGGTCAGTGAATGGATAAACGATGTCATACGCTTTGTCGGAGAACTGATTTTCCAGATGTCGTATTACGGGATGCTCGTGGCACAGAGGATTTTCATGGCCATCATGATGATATTCTGTCCGATCATGTTTGCCCTCTCGCTGGCACCGCCATGGAACTCGGCCTGGAGCCAGTGGATGTCCAAGTTCCTTTCCCTCTCGTTATGGGGATTCGTGACCTATATGTGTATCTATTATATAGACTTCATCCTTCTTTATAACCTGCAGCAGGATCTGGTGGCATATGACCATCTGCTGCACGGCTCGGTAAACTCCTGGGAACAGATTGGCGCACTGGGACTGCAGGGAATAGGCTCCAACTGTATGTATGCCATGGGTATGCTCGTGGGTGCCTATATCATACGCTTCGTTCCTGAAGTGGCTTCGTGGCTGATTCCGGGAGGTGTAAGTTCAGGTACAGGTTCCGTTGCCGGTTCGGCTGCAATGGGCATCACTTCGGCTGCAGGTGCCATGGCCGGAGGTGCGGCAGGTTCAACCATGAAGGGGGCCGGTTCGGCTGTCAAATCATTAGTCAAATAACTTCAAATCTTTTTACAATATGCTTATTGAATCCCTTGCACAGAAAACCAGACTGGCCATGATGACGGTATTTGCGGTAATCGGAGGCTGCACCGTCATCTGTGCCTTTACGGTCTGGTGCTGCATTTCACTTGTCAACGAGGAAAGGCAGCAGATTTATGTACTTGACGGAGACATTCCGTTTCTTGCCGAGCGTGCACGGCTGGAAGCCAACTTCACCATGGAGGCCAAGGCGCACATACAGCTGTTCCACCAGTATTTCTTCAATCTGCCGCCCGACAACGACTATATCAAATGGACGGTAGGGAAAGCAATGTATATGGCTGACGGGACTGCACTGAAACAGAAACAGGCCATGGACGAGAACGGTTTCTACTCGGACATCATTTCCTCTTCGGCTGTCTGCACCATCATGTGCGACTCCATTCAGTTTGACGAACATGAACGGAAGTTTACCTATTACGGTACGCAGCTTATCAAGCGCAGGACCAGGGACATCAGACGCTCGATGGTGACAACAGGTTACATCGAGTCCGTACCGAGGACAAGGAACAATCCGCACGGTCTGCTCATTACCGGTTGGAGGACTCTTGAAAACAGGGATTTAGACTATTGATATACTGATATTATGAAATCATTCAGAAAAAAGATACAGGAAAGCCGTCTGAAAACACATCTGCTTGTCAGGTCGTGGTTACAACCCAAACTGGGTGTCATTGGTACAAGATACCGTCTGTCCGCAAGGATAAGATTGGCCAACAGATGGGCGGCAAAGCATCCGAAAGCTACATTCGCTGGTGTGGCAGGGATACTGCTTCTGCTACTTGTCAGTACCGTTGCCATAGATTCCGGAAACGGGAAACAGAATGAACCGGATGTCAGTTCGATTACCAATATGGAACCGGTGTTTCAGGGATTCCGTACCATCCAGGCAAACAAGGACATTCACCGCAGTGTATTGACGGACATGACGGTAAAGGGACAATTACTGCGTCATGAACTGGACTCCATGATTGCTATCCCTGTAAAGAGCCGTGAGGATTCCTTGCGGATCATCCTCAAATACCGGCAGCTGGAAAATATAGTCAAATCCATTAAAAACAATGATAACCCATGATTAAGATTAATTTCAAACAGCCCAAGTATATCTTTCCGCTGGTCATATTCGTTCCGCTGTGCGCACTGGTATACTTTGTGATGCAGACCTTCTCCGGCGGTGAGGAGACTGCCGGAACGGTAGCTACAGACCATATCAACATGGAACTTCCACAGGCCAATGCCGAGGAAGCCGGAGACAAGATGTATGAGATGTCCAGACGTTTCGGTGACGAGGATGCCTTCACAGCCGTAAGCGGTATCGGGGAGGAAGAACAGAAGAAGGAGGAACTGGAACACGGCTACAGCGAGGAGGAACTGAACCGACTGGATGCTGCTGAAGCTGAAAGACAGCGGCAGCAGAGAGAACTTGAAGAACTGGAGCGTTCCCTTGCAGAATCAAGAAAGCATATCAATGCATATGCTTACGGGAACGGTCCTTCAGGAAACAGTGAAACGGATTACGGAGGTATGGGCTATTCCTCACAGGACGAGTTTGCACGTGACCTTGAAGAGATTCAGCGGAGGAGTTATGAACGGCAGAAGGCCATTGAAAGCGGACTGGGTATCAAAAATCCGGAAGCAGAGGAAGCGGAAAGAAAGCACAGGGCTGATTCCATAGCTAAAGTACGTCAGGAGGAAAGGGAACGCAACCGTCCGAGTCTGGTAATCAAGTCTGATGACACTAATGCCGACAGGTTCAATACGGTTACTGCTCCGGATGAATTTGCCGAGAACAAGCTGATACGTGCCATGATTGACCAGACTACAAAGGCGCATGAAGGTACACGTCTGCGGTTCAAGCTTCTGGACGATGTGACGGTAAGCGGTACAAAGCTGAAAAAGGGAACTTACCTCTATGGAACGGTAACAGGTTTCGGACAGCAGCGTGTAAGGGCATCCATAACCAGTATCCTTGTCGGTGACAGGTTCATCAAGGTCAAGCTGTCCGTTTTTGACAATGACGGTATGGAAGGCTTCTATGTTCCTGAATCGGCATTCCGTGATTTCATGAAGGATGCTGGTTCCAATACGGTACAGCAGAATATCAGTTTTGAATCCAGTGACGGTTACGGTACCGGTATTTCTACGGAGGCCATTGCCCTCCAGTCACTGCAGAATATGTATAACTCTGCAACTTCTGCCATATCTTCCAATATCAGAAAGAACAAGGCGAAAATCAAATACAATACCATTGTCTATCTGATAAACTCGGAGGATGCAAGATAAGTGCAGTTTTTCAATATAAATTAATGTCATCATCAAAATATAATAGTAGAATATGAAAACCAGAATTATTCTGATAATATGCCTTATCACAGGCATAGCCGTACATCTGTCGGCCAACGAGAAGATATACATCAACCGGGAAGTGACCACGCACATTGTCATGCCCGAAAACATCAAAATGGTGGATATTTCCACTACTAAAATTATAGGCAATCAGTGTACAGACAATATCGTCCGCATCAAGCCTTATCTGGAGAATGATTCCATATCGTCTGAAGGTTACAGCGAAAACGAACTGCTGGGTACACTCACCATTATCGGTGAGCGTCATATTGCCCAGTATGACATTCTCTATACAGAATCACCGGATTGTGCTTCTACCATCTACAATGTATCCTACAATGAGACACAGTCCTATATCAATCCGGAGGTTTCCATGCCGATGGCTGAGATTGCACGATATGCCTGGGCTGTCTATGGAAGCAGAAGAAAGTTTAACCAGATTGTATCAAATAAAAACGGAATCAGGGCATACATCAACAATATCTATTCCATCGGTGACTATTTCTTTCTGAACTATACGCTGAAAAACAGGACCAGGATTGCATACGACATTGAGGAAATAAGGGTAAAACTTACTGACAAAAAGGAGACAAAGGCAACCAATTCACAGACCATAGAGCTTACTCCGGTATTCTCCATGAACAACACCCGTAAGTTCAGGAAGGATTACAGGAACGTGCTTGTACTTCCGAAGCTCACTTTCCCTGAAGAGAAGGTGCTCCGTCTGGAGATTTCCGAGAACCAGATAAGCGGACGTGTGGTGGTACTCACCATCGAGTATGAGGACATTCTCAATGCGGACGGCTTCGACTCGGATATTCTGGACGGTGCCGACTACTACCCCTACTATTATATTGATCATTCCATAAAAAGATAGGCCATGAAGAAGATTCTGTTCATTCTGTTTTGCTCGGTTGCATTCATCGGTGCATCGGCACAGACCGGAAAGGTTTCCGTCAATGCCGGATTCCTTTTTCCAAGTACGCTGAATGCCACTTTGGGTTATGAGTATCCGCTTTCATACGGAAATGCGGTCGAAGTATACGGTGAGGTCGGGAATCACTGGCAGAAGCCGGTATGTCACAATTTCTGGAAAGGATATTTCTGGGATGGCGGTATGGTTTACAAGCACCGTCTGGCACGGTACAAGAACGGCATGATGCGCCTTCGTCTGGGGCCTCAGTTCGGTGCGGTACAAAAGAAGTTCTTCTTCGGACTGGAGGCCGGATTTGAATACAGCTATGTGTTCCGCAGCGGACTGGAGTTTTCAATAATCCAGAAGAACAATGTGAACTTCCTGCATGGTGATACCTTCCGCAACGGTCTGCTGTTGGGTATAAAGGTTCCATTTTAGCAAATTCATATACAGTTAGAGCGTATGGCATTTGAGGAGACAAGGGAACAGCAGCAGATGTACAACTACTTCAGGAGTTGCATCTATATCTTTCTGATTATTGAAATCATCATGAATCTGCCTGTTACGGCAGACAACAGGGTTACGCAGTTCGTACTCGACCTGCTGGCACGGTTCAGGGTATTCAATTCCGTATCGGGATGCAAGGTGGCCGAACTGATATGCATCTGTATTGTCTGTATCGGCACAAAAGCTGAAAAGTCGCTGAAGTTCAATGTAAGGACTATGGTCATCTATCCGGTACTGGCCGGTCTGACACTTGTAGGGCTTTGTTTTGTATTCCACGGCATGAGTTTCGGGTTCAGCTGGCTGGGATTTCCGGCCAACAGGCTTATGTATGCGGTCTGTTCGGTAGTCGGTACCATGCTGGTACATCAGGGACTGGACGGCATTGCCAAGTATTACAACTACAAGGTTGGTGAGGACCGTTTCAACTTTGAGAACGAATCGTTCCAACAGTCTGAAACGCTGGTCAGCAATGATTATTCGGTGAACATTCCGATGATATACTACTGGAAAAAGAAGATGCACAAAGGATGGATCAATATCATCAATCCGTTCCGTGGTACGATTGTTCTGGGTACACCGGGTTCCGGTAAGTCTTTCGGTATCATTGACCCGTTCATCAGGCAGCATTCAGCAAAAGGATTTGCCATGATGGTATATGATTTCAAGTACCCGACACTGGCCAAGACGCTTTTCTACCAGTACTGCAAGAACCGCAAGGCAGGCAAACTGCCTCAGAACTGCGGATTCCGTACCATCAACTTTACTGATGTGGAATACTCCAACCGTATCAATCCGATTCAGCGGAAATATATCCCGGATCTGGCTGCCGCTTCTGAAACGGCTGCTACTCTTTTGGCCTCGCTCAACAAGGGAGGTGGAGAGAAGAAGGGGGGCTCTGAAGCCTTCTTTACCAACTCTGCGGAAAACTTTCTGGCTGCCATCATCTATTTCTTTGTAAACTTCCATCCGGTCGGGTTCAGGAACGGCAGGAAGCTGAAGCGTTTCATATCACTGGAGGGAAAGAAGCTGGAGATTGTCATACGCAACTGGGATGACTTCAATGCCATCGACAAGGACGGTAACGTGGTCCTTGACTTCGTGGATGAGAACGGCAATGATGTATCGACTGACGAGGACCGTATGTTTGTGGACCTGAACGGATACAGTTATAAGGACAGGACCAGCAGGAAGATTCTGATTCAGAGGTGCTGGTATGAGGACGAACATGGCAATGAGGTGGAACCGGATACCGTAACCGGAGAGTTTTCGGATATGCCGCATGTGCTTTCATTTCTTGGGAGACCATACGACCAGGTATTCAATATCCTGATGCAGGATGACAGGATTGCTTCGCTGATGGCTCCTTTCAAGAGTGCATACGAGAATAAGGCGAATGACCAGCTTGAAGGTATGGTCGGTACGCTTCGTGTGAATGCCGCACGTCTTGTGTCTCCGGAAGCGTACTGGGTATTCACCGGGGATGATTTCGACCTGAAGATTTCTGACAAGGCCAATCCGAGTTATCTGGTGATTGCCAATGACCCTGAAAAGGAACAGGTTATCGGCTCGCTCAATGCCTTGGTTCTGAACCGTCTGATTACAAGAGTGAACTCAAAGGGTAATATTCCGGTGAGCATCATAGTGGATGAGCTTCCGACCCTGTACTTTCACAAGATAGACCGTCTTATAGGTACGGCTCGTTCCAACAAGGTTGCCGTGACTTTAGGTTTCCAGGAGCTTCCACAGCTGGAAGCTGACTACGGCAAGGTCGGTATGCAGAAAATTATAACTACCTGCGGTAATATCTTCATGGGTGCGGCACGTAACAAGGAGACGCTGGAGTGGGCACAGAATGATGTGTTCGGAAAGGCAAAGCAGACTTCACGCTCCGTTTCCATCAATGACCACAAGGTATCAACCACAATATCCGAGAAGATGGATTTTCTGGTTCCTGCTGCCAAGATTGCGGATATGGCAACAGGCTGGCTGGCCGGACAAGCGGCACGTGACTTTACGGCTACCGATGACAGTATGCTTGACCATTTTGACATCGAGCAGTCGGAAGAGTTCAGGACTACCAAGTATTTCTGTAAGACGCACTTTGATATGAAGAAGATTAAGGACGAGGAAAAACACTATGTGGCTCTACCCAAAATCTATGAGTTCAAAAACGACAAAGAGAAGGAAATCCTGCTCAACCGTAACTTCAAGCGTGTGAACCAGGAAGTGGAGGATATGGTAAAGGAACTTCTCGGTATCAGTTAAATATGTAATTTATGAATATGACCTTAAAACCGGCATTTGGATTTAGCGGCAGTGCCCTTAAAGTCATTGCCATGATTTCCATGGTGATAGACCATATTGCTCTCTATCTGATGGAGCACGGTACCGTATTATACGAAACGATGCGCTGTATAGGGCGCATCGCTTTTCCAGTGTTTGCCTTCCTGATAGCGGAAGGGTTTATTCATACAAGAAGCAGGTACAGGTATTTCTTTACCCTGCTGGGCTTTGCTATAATCAGTGAAATACCCTGGTATCTGCTGAATGGTGCTGACGGGACACATAATGTGATGTTTACACTGACTTTGGGTGTGGCCACGCTTATGGTTCTTGAAAATCTTCTGCAACGTAGTATGGTACTGGGATTCCTTTGGACACTTGGCATGGCCGGACTCGCTTCCTGGTCTGGAGTAGATTATGAGTGGAGAGGGATTCTCATTATTGTTATATTTTATCTTTTTAATGGATATAGTCACTCTTTCCCATATAGTAGAGATATGCAACTTTTTTGCACATTTGTTTTGATGATGCACTACGGGGTAATTGGTGCTATAATGGCCTGCATGATTCTATATCTGTATAATGGTACAAGAGGGTTTGTACAGGGAAGCATAGCCAAATATGGTTTCTATGCTTTTTACCCAATTCATATTTTGCTAATCAATCTCTATATGAAATACTAATAACATATATTTAATAACTTTCAGTTTGTTGTGTACGAGGAAAAATAAACAGGAATGGCATACCTCACTTTCTGCGGTTTTCCACTCTGCCGACCCGGTTTCCATTTCGGCATCAGTCTCACTACACGAAGGGCTTCTTCGTCCAACTCCAGATTAAGTCCCCGCAGCACCACCGGATGAATAATATTTCCTTCTTCATCTATCACAAACTGTACGATGACCCGAGGAATTCCAATCGTTTCAGGCACAAGCGTCTTGTCATAGTGCAGGTTCTTCCGAATAAAATCCATCAAGGCCGACATGCCCCCAGGAAACTCCGGCATCTCCTCTACCACGTCATACGCAATATCCATATCCTTTTCCTCTGCCACTTCCTGCAAAGGCTTTGAAGAAGGCTCCTTGTCCGCAGCATCCCGCTCTTCCACCTCGTTGCCAATCCGGAATTCCGCAGCAAAATACCAGTCGCGATAATTATCCCCAATATCCATTTTCTTCACCACACGATAGATGCCCGGCGTAAGCATACGGAGTGACGGATACAAACTGGCAGAAAAGGGATAAATCTTATTGGATGGAAGAAAACGTGCTTCAAGTGTCCAAACTGTTGCTCCCGGTAAAGACAGCCATTTTTCTCCCTCCTTCCGAAGCACTCGGTACGGCGACCCCATTGAGATACTCCGTCCGCTCCGGTTCACGATTCTCACTGCCACGGATTCCGTATTTGGCAGATACACCGCCTTCTCCGTGTACATCTTGATGCCGAAAGTATCCGTACACATTGATTGAGTGAAATAAGTAGCCACATCCTCTTTCCCGTCGTTCACCACGATTGCCGCATAATTCAGCACCTTCTGCCGGAACTCTTTCTGCAACGCCTCCGAATTCACCATCCACGACATATACAACGTGTCATTGTCATGGAATCCCCAAGAATTCAGGTTTTCTATGACACGGTCCTTGGGATGCTTCTCCCCGTACCGGCTAATTTTGTCGAGCAGTTTCCGATGCTGAGCCTTGGATATAAGTTCAAACTCCGCGTATGCCGTACGTGTATTACGGTTGAATGATTTGTAAATGCGATACCTGCCGGGACGGTTCTTGTCCGTATAAAACTGAATGGTCTGCCGGTGCGTAGGGTAATCGGGCGTAAACACCCATAGCACATCGTTGATCATCGGATTGGTAGGCTGAGGTTCCCATTGCTTTACTGCTTCGTTGTAATATACCAGACTATACCTTTCCCCACTGTCATATTTCTGATTTGCACGATTGGTAATGAAGACCTTGACCTTGGAAGTCGCTATAGGATAATAATCATATTCCGTACGCATGGAAAGCGAATCTGCAGAAAGAGGACGGCCAACAGGAATATCTCGTGCCACCGGTTCCAGCACCATCGCCACCGGTCGAGGCAGATTGTCTGTCGAAGTTTCCGTATCCGGTTCCTCTACTGCAAGTGTGTCATCCGTTACTTCCGGACTCTGTACTGCCGGAGGAGTCTCCTTTACCAAAGCAACATCCGATTGTGCTTTTCGCTTGCCCGTGCAACCGACACACATCATGCATGCCACCACCACAAACAATTGAAAAAGTGCATTTGTTTTCATACGCTATACAATAAAATTCTATTTCCCTGTTCACCTAATAAGAATAAAAGGGTATTTAACGCATTATTTAATCTCAAATTCTGCCGACATCAACCATTTCTTTTGCCCTCCAATAAAAGAAATCTCCTTAAATACCTTATAAATACCCGGACAATTTTCATTAAAGATAGGGTAAAGACACGCATCAAAATGGTAATCCTTACCCGAGGGAACCCCAATTCCAATATCTAACCAAGAATTGTTACCATTCAAAAGAATCCATTGGTTGCCCTCTTTACGGACCACTCCATAATCCTCGCCGAAAAAAAGAGTCCTCTTACTATGATTGGTCAACGTCACCGATACTGTTTCCGTCCCAACCGGATAAGATTGATGCTCTGTCCTCATCCGTATCTGCAACGTATCGCTATAAGTAGCTTGAATCAACGGTATATCTCCTCGAAAAGCACCGTGACTTACAGACGAATAACTTAATACTTTACGACGAAACATTTCCTGAAACCGGAGGTCGTTATTCATCAACATTACAAAAATAGTATCGCCCTGAGTATAAGTCATAAGAATATTTTGTGCTACTGTATCAGTCTTATCGTTTGCACCTTTTCTATTATAGTCATCGATTCGTCTGCGTAACTCCAACACTCCCTTGGAATCTACCAATTCAAAAAACGCATAATGCTTCTTCACACTATTAACAAAACATTTACCAATACGGTATTTACCCACCCGTTTTTTTAAACCAGTAATATCCAAAGGAACAAGCTGGCACACGCCTTTATATCCAGATGGAATGAGCAAGGGAGTATCCGGAACCGTATCTACCGGCAAGGCTTCCCACATATTCTGGTCCTCATCATAATATTCCAAAGTATATGCTTGCCGGCCTTCACAAATATCCTTAGAATGGTTAGTCACTTGAAGCACCACTTTCGTCGTCTTCAACGGATAATAATCATATTCTGCCGATATATCAATCAAATCGTCTGACGCCAAATGCGTATTCTTATCAGTTGATGTATTCGACTGATGATGGGTTTCCATACAACCTGCCAGCAATCCATTTGCTACCAGAATGCCCCATAAGAAAAAACAAGCTAAAAATCTGTTTCTGTTCATTATTCACACTCAATTTAATTCGTATTCTGCACAGAAGGTTTAAACGCAACAGGAAAAGCAAACTTTACATTTCGGTTCTTCCCGGCCTGTCTGCCCGGTTTCCATTTCGGCATCAGACTGACGATGCGCAAGGCTTCTTCATCCAACGCCGGATTTGTACTCCGCAGCACCATAGGATTCGTGGCATTTCCCTCTTTATCTACTACTATTTGAATGATGACACGCTCCTTCTTTTCAGCCTTATCATGGCGCAGGTTTTTCCGGATAAACTCCATTAAAGCAGGCATACCACCGGGAAACTCTGGCATCTCCTCCGCTACCTGATAAACTGTTTGCTCATCTTCCTTTGGAGCCTCCACATAATTCTTTACTGTCATTTTGGGTATTAGAGTTTTTTCAGCCCGTTTGGCTTTCTCGTAATTGTCTGTCAGACGAAATTCTGCCATCATCCGGATATTTTCTCTTGACTCCAAAGACACCTCATAGAAGAATCGGTAGCGCCCCGATGCATTACCATTGACTTCTGGATGCAATCTCGCTACAAACCGATGTGATGAACCAGGAGTAACATAATAGGCAATATCCACTGCAAATGTATTAATAGGCAGTTCATACCATTGACCATCTTTCCCTTCGTAAGTAATGAAATAATGCTCTCCACAAGTAATCGCCTCATTACTTCCGTTCATGAGAATGAATGAAGCAGTGGAAGCCGTATCTGCATAAACAGTATATTCCGGATACAAAGATATACCGTATGCTTCGGACGCCCCGGTGGCATTATTACGAATGGGCTCTTCCGGCCCTGAGAAACGAATGGCAGGCGAATCCATCAGCAATCTGCGGAACTCCTCACGGGCTTCCGGAGTGTTACGGATAAAAATCACTTCAATGAAATGGAGAGTACTTCCCCAACTCACCATATTGGCCTTCAATCTACATTTCGGCAAAGCATCATAACGTCTGTGAAGTTCTTTCATAAGACCTTGAAGCTGCTTTTCAGAGAATGTACTGTCTGTCATTATTTCAATACTGAAAGCCTTGCTTCCCGACACCTCTTCCAGTATCTTCCGTGCCCGCAGCGTATCACCCCGCACCTGAAAGACCAATGTATTCCCGTCAAAATACCATCCCTCTAGAAAATCCGGACAACGGGGACTCCCGATAAAATCTCCTATGCTGTTCGGATCATCACCGTAAGCCTTACTCAAGGCATCGATAACTTTCTGACCTTCATCCTGATTAGGAACAGGTACATAAAGTACGACTTCTGAGGTTTTCACCTCCTTTTGTTCCGCTTTACCGATGCAGCCTACCATAAGCAAGAAAACGCAAGCCAGTAAATAAAGTCCTTTTCTTCTCATTGTATTATCGATTTTTCCGTAAAATAATTGTCCGTTATTTATCTATCTATCCAGAACTCGGCACTTACTGTAATTTCTTCCCTTCCGTCATGAAATTTTTGCTCATCTTCTTTTGGAGCTTCCACATAATTCTTTACTGTCGTTTTTGGTATCGGAGTTTTTTCAGCCCGTTTGGCTTTCTCGTAATTGTTCGTCAGACGAAATTCTGCCATCATCCGGATATTTTCTCTTGACTCCAAAGATACCTCATAGAAGAATCGGTAGCGTCCCGATGTATTACCATTGACTTCTGGATACAATCTCGCAACAAACTGACGTGATGAACCAGGAGCAACATAATAGGCAATATCCACCGCAAAGGTATTGATAGGAAGTTCATACCACTGTCCATTCTTCCCTTCATAAGTGATGAAATAATGCTCTCCACAAGTAATCGCCTCATTACTTCCGTTCAAGAGGATGAATGAGGCAGCAGAAGCCGTATCTGCATAAACAATATACTCCGGATACAAAGATATACCGTGCACTTCGGACACCCCAGTGACATTATTCCGAATGGGCTCTTCCGGACCTGAGAAACGAATGGCAGGCGAATCCATCAGCAACCTGCGGAATTCCGCACGGGCTTTCGGAGTGTTACGGATAAAGGTTACTTCAATGAAATGGAACGTACTTCCCCACATCATCATATTAGCTTTCAATTTACCTTCCGGTAAAGCATTATACCGTCTGTTCAGTTCATCCAATAAATCTTTAAGCTGTTTTTCTGAGAAAATACTGTCGGTCATCATTTCGATACGGAAAGCCTTGCTTCCCGACACCTTTTCCAGCGTCCTCCGTGCCGACGTTGTATCGCCACGCACCTGAAAAACCAATGTATTCCCGTCAAAATACCGTCCTTCCAGAAAATCCGGGCAACGGGGACTTCCGATAAAATCTCCGATGCTGTTCGGATCATCACCGTAAGCCTTACTCAACGCTTCAATAATTTTCCAACCTTCACTTTGGTCAGGAATCTGTTCCTGAGAAGGCTGTTCGGAGGCAGTCGTCTCTCTTTGTGCAGGTTTCCCAGTACACCTTACTACTAAAAGGAAACCAATTACCCAAAAGCAATAGAATCTTACCGTTTTCATTCCATTAAGACTTTTCGATTATAATGACTATTTTTATTTACCCACCACATTAGTGTCCCATAAACCGAACTCAGCCATGAAAGTATAACTTCGGTCGTATCTCCAGACATCGAAAAAGAAACGATATTGGCCTGGTAAGTTCCTATACAAATCTGCATAGATATACTGTTTACCCCCATGCAGAAGTACGTATTCCACCTCAAAAACGACAGGCCGTTTCGAAATCTCCCTCCATATACCCGCCTCATATTCATACGTATAACGATAATCCAAACCGTAACTGATATCAATACCACTTTGGTTGGACAATACAAAGATAATCTGTTTCTGTCGGGTAGAATAGACAGGGTATTCAGGATGTAAGGAGATTCCCAATGTATCGTTAACACCAACAGTATTATCAACAGATTCTACAGGAAGCATTTCCTGCTATCTGTCAGACTTTTTACATCTACAACCAGCCAGACCTAAAATCAGGTATCCGCACAACAATATGAACCATTCCGCTTTCATGATTCTCTATCCATTCAAAACTATTCAATCTGTAATTTCAAACCGTACCTGCATAGAGTAATGCTTTTTTATCGTGCGGAAACCATCGAACGAAGCGGTATCAGACGCACGGACATTACTCTGTGCACTAAAAAGTGAGGACATGCCTGCATTGCCATCCTCCACAATACGAATTACCTCACCCAGTTTCTTTCCCAGAGCCTCCACCAGATAAGCAGCCTTCCGTTGTGCTGCTTCCAGGGCCTCTATTTTCCCTTTCTGATGATAAACCAACATATCCTTGTTTTCCAGTTCTCCGATACGCATGGTATTCACACCTCTGGTATCAATACGCTTCACGATTTCATCTATCTGCTTGAAATCGGTTAATGTAATGTCGTATTTCTTGGAAACCAGAAAATCCTGTCCCTGTCTGCGCCAATAGTCCCCCACCTCTTGTGTACGGACTGCTTCTTTCGGAATGCCCACATCGGCCAGTACTTTCCTCAACTGCTGCTCTATCTGCCCTAAAGGTACTTTTGTACGATATTCCTCCGGCTTGGACTTACCGTCGAACTCTTCTTCAAAATACTCCCGGATTTCAATGAGATAATGAATCTTATCCGGCACAATCTCTATTTCCGAGGTACCCGTCACCTCGATATAACGGTCATTCACTTCCTGGGCTTGCAACGTACACGCTGCAAACCAAGCCAATACCCCTAACAATAATTTTGTTCTCATAATATAATATTTTTCCGTGAAACAATTTTCCGTTATTTATCTATCCAGAACTCGGCACTTACTGTAATTTCTTCCCTCCCGTCATGGAATGATTGAATAATCCGATATTTTCCGGATGTAATTCTATAGCAACTGACAGGATAACTAAAACAATAATAATCAGGAGCAAAGTTTAACTGCATACCTACATCTCCAAAGCCATACATTCCATTCATTTCCGCACCTATCCACGAACCGTTTTTCCACTTCTGCAATGTCCAGTCACCGCCAAAAATCAACGACTTACGCTTAGGATTCAATAGGATTGCATACACATTCTTCGTATCAAGCGGATAATGGTTCTGTATCATATTCATCCGCACAGTAGTCCCTAACGTATCACAGTTCAGGCATTGTGCATCGGCAGGTCCAATCTGCATAACCTGCTTTTTTGATGCCGTGCGATTGCATCCCAGTCCGCATATTGCCATCATTGCCACGAAGAAAATATATGTACTTTTCATGTCCTACACATCCCATTTTGATTAAAAATACCTATTTCATCAGCACCGGCTTATCACACGACGAATAGCCAATAATCAGCACATCTGTTTCCGGATTAACAGTAGCAGAAGAATCCAGTTTATATTGAACTACAAGTGTATCTTTACCTGCCTTCAATAAAGTAGGGACATTCATCACCTTTTTAAAAGTGTCCAATGCTGTTTTCCGAAACGACCGGTTGCTGCAAGAAATAAGTTTCGGTTGCACTACATATCCGTTACTGTCCACTACATATTCAATGCGAAGCAGACACTCTTTTCCTTTGCTCTGCAATTTTACCGGATACTTGCTTTCCTTATGTAAAGTCTTGATAAACCATTTATAGTCACGAAATTCATCTAAAGATTTATCCAGACCAAATATTCCTTTCGGAGCCTCCTTGCGCCATGAAGTGCCAAACTTCTTATCCAGATAATCAAAAACCACCTGATTATAAGCTGTCAGCAGATGATTGGGAACACCCAGATAACAGTCCAGTGTTCCATCTTTCTTCAATGGATAAAAAACGTCATAACTCACGCCGTACTTTTTCCAGAAAAAGTGTGTGCGGATTTTTTGTTCCTGTTCTTCCGGTATTACCAGGCGCAGCTTGGGATGCCCCTTGAGGATATTTTCTTTCGACAACTCCGGCGAACAGTCATATTTTAAAATATAATCATACCATAAGGGAAGTACCATACGCAGCGTGTCATTATGCTGCGAAGGGAGAGTTATTACCGTATCACAAGGATTCAGTCCCACATATTCCGCTTTCAGATGATAAGTTCCGGCCTCCAGCCCCTTTATCCGGAAGCAGCCGGTGGAATCTGTCAGCCATCCTTGAAACGGTTGTTCAACCATGCTCAAATTGGAGCCAACAAGCACAGCATGTACCACATCATAAGGAGGACGTTGACGGACGGATTCACCATACACCCGACCCACAATCGTGTATTTTGCAGAATCACCCTTATCATGCGTTATATCCCCCCTCAAAGGCATAGTAAAACTCCGATATTCCATAGTGTACTTCCCGTTGATAAAGAGCACCTCCCACGGATAAATGGATTTCAGCGTTTCTTTAAAAGCGAGAGCCAGCGGATGATTCCTGTCTTCTATCGTTTTTCGTGAAGAACGCAGAAAGAAAAAATGCACATCACAATCCACGAAGTGACCGTCATCCGTCATTTGAAAATCACCTATTACAAAAATGATCTGTTCTCCTCGGTATTCAGGAAACCGTTTCCAGGGAAAACGACAGGCAATCTCCTTTTGCGCTTTCTTCAAATTCAAACCGGGTCTCCGGTAATTATGATAAGTTTCTGTTTTCAACACTTTACCGTTCCGGACGGTCAGTACCTGTTCCGTTTCCATGTTACGGTCGAAACCGTCATGCACGTATCTCACCAAATTTCCTTTTCCAGCTCGAAGCTCCCCACTGAACCAACGGGCTTGAAATTCTCCATCTTTATAATAAGAAGGGAAAAGCGACTGCAAATCTTTCCCCTCATACACTAGTGTAGAATCTTTATTGCTGGCTTCATCGTAGACATCGGCTTCTATCCGTCGTAGGCAAAGATAACCGTTACGTATTTCCCATGAAGCCGTATAGCAACTATAGTTTCCAGTTGAATAACTGATATTATCTGGCAGGAAAGCTCTCACCCGGTTACCCAGCATAGTATCACTTTCTATTGGTTTTACCAACAGAACCCATTCTTTTCCTTCCAAGCGAATTATATCGCCCCACTGTCCTGTAGCCTTTGCAAAGGTGACGATAAGTGAAAGTAATATCGCAACAATAAAAAATTTTATACGCATAGCTTATTTACTCATATGTATGATATTCCCCTCTAAAATAGCAAAAACTATTTGAAAATACAAGGTTTCTCCGTATACTTTATACTTTGCCTTACTTTCAACAAGAGTAAATAGATAATGCTGAGTTTTAATCTATAATATCATTATTACATCTGTAAGAGTAGTAATGTAATCCTTATCTTCCGCATAACCGATCTCATCAAGCCAAAGCAAATAGTTACCACCTTTATATTTGTATTGAACTTTTGTATAATAAGCCCGAACACTTTCCGTCCAATGATTGAATTCATAGTATTTCCCTGTACGTGGATTGGTAAGTCCGAAAAGATTATGCTTATTTCGACATACCGATGAACGGAACCATCCGGTTTCCAGTATAGCCTGAGCCAATACGATTTTGGGATATAGGATTCCGTTTCTAATGATTTCTTTATAAAGGTTGGGGATGGTAAGTTCAGGAAGATGATTTTCTGATTTAGTAATATCATCTGTTTTCTTTTGCAGTTCTGTTTTTAGGGATGCATTCCTGTCACTATTCCGGCTGATATTTTCCAATTTTTTCTGATTGTCCGGCCCGACAATCAGGGTATCTTTTACCATCATCTTATTCTTTTTCCCTTCTGTAACATCCTTTTCAGCACGGTTGTAGGTCTCTTTTTGTCTTATTGTTGGCAGAATTTCCGATTCCTTAGTTATCGTATAGAACTGTGCCGATACGCTTACCGGCAGAAACATCAGCAGCAGTGAAATCAGAATAGTGTTGCGCATTTCTTTTTCAGGGGATTGCCGTAAATACATTTGTGGCATTCAGGCGGTTAGAACCGCAAATATAACAGCTTAATTACAGTAATATGGAAATGCACAACAGAAATCAGTCCGATTTGTTGCCATACGAAAAACTGGCAATACTGGGTATCGACCGTGAGAAAGCGGACAGCTTGCCCATGGAAGTGAAGGAGAAACTGATGGCAGGTGAAGTGACCCCCATCATGCAGGTATCCATCAACGCAAGGAACGGCAGCATCATCACCATGCCGATGAAGCTTCAGATGACTACAGATAAGAACGGTGCTCTGGCTCTTATTGCCTATCCGGTACGTGCAGAACTGGACCGGGAACGCAACAAGGTTCTCAATCTCACTCAGCAGGAGGCTGAACGTCTGGTCAGAGGTGAGGTAATTCAGAAGGCAGTCAACGTAAACGGTGAAAAGACTCAGCAGTATCTGCAGCTTGATCCGGAAACGAAATCCGTCATTCACAGGCGTGTCACTGACATAAAGCTGGAGCAGCGTCTGAAGGATATGGAGAAGGTGAACGACATTGAACTGGGCATGCAACAGAAGCAGCAGGTACGGGAGGGAAAACCAGTTGAACTGAATGTGGGCGGTGAGAAGGTTTCAGTCGGCATTGACCTGAAGGAGCAGCAGGGATTCAAGCTTATCAAGGGAGACATGAAGGAATGGGAAAGGCAGCAGAAACTCCGCTATGACGAGATTCATCCTGAATATCTCGGCCTTGTCATGACTGACAAGAACCGTTGGGAATATCAGAAGGTGGTAGACAAACAGGCCGTGGAGCGTGCTATTTCCCTCTCTCCATCCCGAAAGGAAACAAAAGCAAACAGCCTTAAACTCTAATACTGATTCCTATGACTAAAAAGACAGATTCAGATAATGATAACGGTATCATCCGGCAGTTCAACGAACTGAAGAAGAAACATCCGGATGCCATGCTGCTGTTCAGACGGAACAGTTTCTATGAACTCTATAAGCAGGATGCCGTCAAGGCTGCCGCAGTGCTTGCCATCGAGATTACAGACAGGATGCTGCCTGACTACAAGAGACCTGTAAAGGTTGCATCATTCCCTCAATCTGCACTTGACGTTTATCTGCCCAGACTGATACGTTCCGGAATCAGGGTGGCAATCTGTGATGCCTTGGACAGTCCTTTGAAGAAGAAGGCCGGACAGGATAAAACTGAAATTAATGACAGAACCATTCAAAACAATACAGATATGGGAAAGAAGAAAAAGGAACAGGGTGTGCAGGAAGCTCCTGACAGAACAGTGGAGAACACTGTAGATGTAAAACCTGCAAGGGAAAAGAAGTCGAAGGCCAAAACCGAAACCAAAGCTGAGACCGGGACGGATAATGAGGTAAAGACCGAAAAGAAGGGCGAACAGAAAACGGAGACAGCCCAGGAACGAAAGCCCCGTGAGCCGCAGATGGTGACTGCCAACGGTGAAAAGGTGACTCATGGTCATGCCTACCAGAGTACAACTAATCCTGCCGAATGGTACTTTACCGCAAAGATTGACGGACAGCAGCTCAAGCCGCAGAAGATGGATGCAGCTGACCTTGCTGCCTATCAGAACAAGGAAATGACGGTACCGCAGCTGATGGAACGCTACTATCCGACAAAGCTGATGCCGAAGGTATCTGAGGAAGCCTTCCGTATGCCAATGGAGATTGCAGGACCGGACGGTTCCATAACCGTAAACAAGTTCAATGTCTATAAGGAGAAAGACGAGCAGCGTCCTGACTTTGGGAAATACAAGTTCTATGTTCAGGTTGGGGATACCAACATGTCTGCCGTGGCTTCACGCCAGGACCTGAATGCCTACTTTGACAGGGTGGCCACTCCAAACCAGCTTATTGAAAAGAACTTCGGGGAACGTCTGCATCTGAAATCCGCATACGAGAAATATCAGCTTCCTGAAGGTGTTGACCCCAAGGGTGTGCGTGTAGCCAAGGACAAGAATGACAACAAATGGAAGGTGTCGGTTGACCTCGGAGAAAAGGGACAGACTTCCCGGCATGAAATCTCCTTCGATGACGGCTATTCTCTTTTCAAGACCAAGACGGCCACAAGGGAACAGATTGCGGCCAAGTACCTGAATACGGAAATAACCGGTATGCTTGCTGCTGACACCGCAAAGGTGGAGAAAACGGCTTCTATGAAAATGTAAAATAATCAGAAAATTAAAATACAAGTTATATGTCAGCTAAAATGAATCATGAGGAGCTTGTGGAGCTTCTGCAGGAGGGCAAAATCGGTTTCCTCCGCTTTGTTATGGACAGTGAGAATGCAGATGATTATCTGGAATGGTGCCGTTCACACGGTACTGACCCTTCGGATGAATCGGCTGAGTTCTATGTGGAACAGACGGACATCGAGCAGATGGACCGTCAGGTAATGGATGACGACAGCTATGGCATCTGGAACTGACTCTCAGGGAAACAGCGGACAGGCGGCCATAGACCGCTTCGCTGCAATGATGATTGAGCGTATGCAGCAGATGAAGGATACAGGATGGAAACAGGGATGGATTGGCAGCGCATCGGGTTATGCCGGACTGCCGCAGAATGTGGGTGGCCGCAACTATTCCGGTTCCAATTCCTTCTTCCTTCAGATGCATACTGCAGCCATGAACTACCAGCTTCCTGTATATCTGACCTTCAAGCAGGCTCATAACCTGAAGGCTCATGTCCTGAAGGGTGAAAAGGCCTTCCCGGTGGTGTACTGGGATATGATGATAAAGGACAGTCACGGCAAGAGGATAAGCACGGAGGATTACCGTGCAATGAGCAAGGAAGAGAAGAAGGATATTGATGTCATTCCTTTCATCAAGTCATTCCCGGTATACAATGTGGCACAGACCAATCTGGCCGAAGTACAGCCGGAGAGGATGCAGAAACTCATGGACAAGTTTAAGGTTCCGGAACTTAGGGATACGGAAGGTATGTACACCCATGCCGCACTCGACCGTATGGTGGAGACGCAGCAATGGCTTTGTCCGATACGTGCCGACAAGCGTGAGAACGGTGCCTATTATTCTCCCTCAAAGGATATTGTGGTGCTGCCCATGAAGGCGCAGTTCAATATCGGTGATTCTCCGGAAGAAACCTACCGTGGCGGAATGGAGTATTATTCTACCATGCTGCATGAAATGACTCACTCCACCATGACACCGGAGCGTCTGAACAGGGAGATGGGCGGCAGGTTCGGTGACCCGAAATATGCCAAGGAGGAGTTGGTGGCGGAACTTACGGCTGCCATGATCAGCCATTCCATGGGCTTTGATTCCAGGATAACGGATAACTCGGCTGCCTATCTGGACTCGTGGATTGGTGTACTGAAACAGGAACCGAAGTTTATCGTATCGGTCATGGCTGACGTGAACAAAGCTTCCGACCTGATTCTTGACCATGTGGACAAACAGCGTCTGGCTCTCGGCGAGCAGCCTTATCTGGCAAAGAATGACACGCTGGCTCCTGTCAGTGCGGACGAGGAGATGCCTTTCAGGAATGCGGCCATTGTCAAGACCCGTTCCGGAGACTATGCCATCCGTGCGTCATACGATGGTGTGGAACTGGGGCTGAAGAAGGTTTCCAGGGAAACGGCCAGGACATTCTTCCAGCTTACGGACTGGAAGGACAAGGAGGCTTTCCTGAACATGACGGCACAGAAGACATACGAACCGGAGATTACCATGATGGGCCGGAACCGGAATGCCGGTACAGGACTTGGTATATGAAATTCTGTATAACATCTTAAATCGGAAAGCATGAGTGACTACAAGGTTAATTTCAGGGAAATGAAATCCCGTGTGGGGATTGATGACATTGCATATGCCCTGGGATACCGTCTGGACAGGAAAGCCGGTATCGGACGTTACATCGAACTGGTGCTCGGTGAAGGCGGCAACAGAAGGGATACGCTGATTGTCAGCCATCCCAACGACAAGGCGGCACAGACCTTCTTCCGGCGTGACGGTTCCAAGGGAGATGTGGTGACACTCATCCGTGAGAATCTTTCTTCCTTTACGGTATCCGGAAAAGATGAGTGGCAGAAGATAGCCAAGGTCATGGCACGTTTTGCCAACATGCCTGAACCTGAATATAGGGAGGACAGGGAGTATGTTAAATCGGCAGGAAAATCATCCGGCGTGTTTGACGCTTCCAGATATGAGGTGAAGCCGGTTGACACAGGTAAAATACCGGGACTGTTTTTCCGGCGCGGACTGTCCAAAGCAACCGTAACGGCTCTTTCGCCCTTTATTTCCCTTATAAGGGACAGGAACAACGGAAAGTTTGAAGGCTACAATATCGGATTCCCATATACTGACGGAAAGGGAAATGAAGTCAGGGGGTATGAAATCAGAGGACATGGCGGTTACAAATCGAAGGCTGCCGGTACGGATTCGTCATCCTCGGCATGGGTGGCTGTTCCTTCGGGTATCAGTCCGGACAATGTAAGAAGCGTGTTTTTCTGTGAATCGGCTTTTGATGCCATGGCCTTCTACCAGATGAATCGGATACAGATTGGGGACAGTGCGGCTCTGGTTTCACTGGGCGGTACATTTTCCGACCGGCAGATAACCGGAGTCATGGAACGGTTTCCCAATGCACGTGCCTTCGACTGTTTTGACAACGACCTGGCAGGGCGAATATACGGACTGCGCATGATGGCTCTGCAGGAAGGTATTCAGATGAAGATAAGCAGGACAGACGGCGGCATCCGGATTGAAGCGAAGGGAAAGGTATTCGAGCCTGACATGGAGCGTCCCCTACTGGCCCAAGTTGCCAGGCAGCTGAACATTCGGTACCGTATGGGACAGTGGCTTCCTCCGAAGGCTTTCAAGGACTGGAACGACTGTCTGCTGAACAGGCCGATGGAGCCGGTGATTTCACCACACAAAGAGGAACGTAAACAGAATCTGAGCGAACAAAGGAATAAAGGACGTAAAATCTGAATGATATGGAAAGAATCAAGTTAAGAATAACGGTAGTGACTGCTTTGGCGTTTTTTCTGCTGAAAGGTACAGACACTTTTGCACAACAGACAGACCCGACTCTGACGGGGGCTGTCTTTGCACAGACTTCCACTCTGAAGAATATCTATGACAAACGTCAGAAGGCTCATGAGAAAATCATTGCTGCCGAGACTGCCGTAACGGTCGCTCTCGACAGGGTACACAGCGTGGAGGAGAAGATGCTGGAATATCTTTCCAATGCACAGGGTGCCATGCAGAATCTCTATCAGATTAAGCGTGCCGGGGAACTGGTGGCCACGGAGATACCTCAGAACTGCAGCCTGCTGCTCAAATCGGTCGGCAGTAACCTGAAGGGAACGGCCATTGCTGCAATCGTCTCGGACGAGCTGGCTGATGCCGCAACCCAGATGGCTGCGCTTTATCCGTTCATGAAGCAGCTGGTGACTTCCGGAAGCTATGATACAGGCGGTTCTGACGGAGGCAAGGAGAAGCACAAGGTAAACCTGCTCAGTTCTTCCGAGCGGTACTACATAGCAAACGAGGTATTGACCAGACTGGAGGCTGTTAATACCGACCTCTTTATCCTGGCATGGCAGGTACGCACACTCTCATGGAATGACCTCTGGTTCTCTCTTGACCCGGAAGGTTGGGCAAACGTGATGTCCGGCAAGAACATCATAGGCGGAATCGTTGCGGACTGGAACCGGGGGTTCTCATTCAATTAATTCAAACATTGTAATTTATCAGGAATATGGATTCAGAAAAGAAGATTATAGGACGCTGCCCGTTCTGCGGCGGCAACGTGGTGAAGACCTGCAAGGGGTATCGCTGCGAAAACAACACAAGTGAGCATCCTTCTTGTGTGCTCAACATCAATGCCATCATCGGCAACCGGAAAATGAATGACGGGGAGATTGCCGAGTTTCTGGAGAAACGCCGTATCCTTCTGGACGGATTCTCCACCAAGGAAGGAAAGACTTTCCCGACAATGCTGGAACTTGCTGATGACGGTGCGGTCAATATGCAGTCTGTTATCGGCAGGTGTCCGCACTGCGGCGGCGAGGTACGTGTGGGAACAAGGGCTTTCAACTGTTCCAACTACAGCAATCAGGAAACACCGTGCTCATTCGCCATATGGAGGAATATAGGAGGCCATCAGCTGACACTGGAAGAGGTGAAAGAGCTTTGTGAGAAAAACATTACTTCATCCGAGCTGGAGATGTACCGGGAGGACGGTTCCATTTACCGCAAACGCCTCGGTCTTGCTCCGGACAAACTTCAAATCGTAAAGATATGAAACAGGGAAAGAAACTACTGATACTGCCTGCAGTGGCAGTTCTGCTCGGAATGGGAACCGGCTGTTCCGACAACAGCGAGAATAAGGCACAGGATATGGCCAAAAAGGCACTGATGGCTTCAGTGGACAATCCGGAATCAGTAAAGATTGTCGGCATCAGCAAACCGGATTCTGTATTTGGCCGTGAGTATGTTACCATGAAGGAGAAGATGGCTCTTTCTGTGGCCATGATGAAAATCAGCCGCAGGTTTATGGAGGATACGGATTTTGATAATCCGGATTCAGAATGTCACGGGATGTCCGGACAGATGAAACGTCAGATGGATGCCATGACGGCACTCCGCTCTCTGATGGTTACGGGGGAACTGAAGCCTGCTGGTGATGAAGCCGGGCAGGAACGCAAGCCGTTCAGCGGCTGGAAGGTAAAGATAGAGTATGAAGCTACTGATTCTGACGGGCAACCGTACCGCTCTGAATACTGGTTTATTATGGACAAGGAAGCGCAATGTGTAATCAGGTCATTTGAAATTCCACTGTTATGAAACTGAAAAGAATTTTATTACCGATATTGGTATGGAGTGGGCTGATACTCACTTCCTGCCATTGTGAACATGAAGAAGATGACGGTCTTTTATCTTCCCTTCAAGTCGGCAATGTGGTTTGTTCAGACGGGAATATATTGTCCATGGACAAATTCAAGCAATCTGACAAGGAAGCTGTTGCCATAGTTTTCCATGTAAACCGTAGTGCTGAAACTGACAATCTTGGTTATGCAGTTTACATTCATGATATGGAACCTCTGGCTTTTGCCGACAGTCTTGGTATTGATCAGGGTACTTCTGCATCATTGACTGATGAGGACGGAAATGAGAATACCTATTCTTTTGTTCAACAATGATGAAGTCCAATCACCAATGGCTATCAAGTCTTTTGATCTGTGGAGTTATGGACAATCGGCCTATATTCCTTCTGTCCGGCAACTCTATTATTTGTTTTCTATCCGGCATCAGATTAATGAATGTATAACTGAAGTCGGGGGAACTCCGATTAATCTGAATCCGGGTGAATGCTGGTTATGGTCTTCTACTGAAGTGGAAGGGCAAAAGGAGAATAAGGCTTGGCTTTACTCTATGCAGTCAGGAACTATTCAGGAGACACCGAAAGATCAACCTCATAAATCCAGGCCGGTAATTTCTATATATACGACCAAATAAATAAAAGTCTAAATATAGTCATCTGTAGAATTTCAGATACTATATTTAGACTTTCTTCTTAACAGACATTTATTTTTGTGCATTTTGATTTGAAATCCCTCTGTTATGAAACTGAAAAGAATTTTATTACCGATTCTGGCATGGAGTGAGCTGATGCTCACTTCCTAGCATAGCATATAAGAAATGTTAACTTATGTAACAAGTATAATCAATATACACCCCTACTAATAAGTCAGCCAAACGCCTCTATGTGAAAAAAGGCATTTGGCTTTGTATTTATAATCTACTGATTTTTGTAATCTTATATAAAAGGTAAATATACTCTTACTTTCCTAATGATTTGAACATTTTTGTAATGCAACGTTTCTTCTGCTCCATATTAGGATGGACATAAAGATTAAGTGTGGTAGAAATGTTAGAGTGACCTAACAAAACACTCACTGTTTTATAATCGCATCCGGCCTCAATACAGCGTGTTGCAAAGCTATGACGCAAACCGTGATATTTCAATCTAGGAATACCGAGCTTTTCCATCAGTCCGTTATAATAGTTACGGTACGTACGTGGTTCTGTGGGATGTTCATCATTGGTAAGTACATAGAAATCATCATTGACAATCTTCTTTAGTGGTTTAACTATAGCAAGCAATTCCTTGCTCATGGGGATTTCTCTGCATGAGTTTTTTGTTTTTGGGGAACTGATAACAAGTTCTGTATGTTTCTTTTCTCCTTCAACCATATATATACGTTCAATGGTACGGCTAACAGTTATAGTACCTTCTGTTATATTGATGTCATTCCATTTCAAGGCACATATTTCACCGATACGTAAACCTGTACTAAGACTTATATAAATGCCAAGCCCTGTAAACGTAAAATGACTCTGAATATGATCAAGTATTTTCCTATGATTAGAAACAGATAATACTTCCAGTTTCTTGTTCTCTGTATTTGTAGGATATTTGATGTCCCACTCATAGTAGTTCATCCACTCATTCTTTACTCCAAACTTCATAACCATTTTCAGAACGATCAGAATGTCTTTAATTGATTTTACACTCAATCCACATTCAATCTTTTCTAATACGAAACTCTGTACACTCTGTTCTGGAAGTGAGTCATTCTCTCCAAAAGCAGGAAGGAGGTGGTTTTCCAAAATCAATAAATATGCAGCCATCGTGGACTGCTTCACGTAAGGTCGCTTGTACTCTTTCCAGGCAACCGCAATTTCTCTAATTGTCTTGTTATTCATAAAATTCTGATAATTAATTCTCATAATTAAAGAAATATAATAAGAGATGTTCCAAATCTGAGATTCCCAGAGTTTACGGGGGAATGGATGAAATGTAAATTTGGTGAAATTGCAACAGGTTTTGACTATGGCATGAATGCAGCAGCAAAACCTTATGATGGTCAAAATAAATACATTCGTATTACAGATATAGATGAAGCATCGTCAACTTATAATAATAGTTCCATTGTATCACCAGACGGAATATTATCTGAAAACTATGTAGTTAATGAAGGTGACATATTGTTAGCACGTACTGGAGCAAGTACTGGTAAATCATATCTCTATCGAAAATCTGATGGTAAACTTTACTATGCAGGTTTTTTGATTAGAGCTAATGTAGCAGAACATAATCCATATTTTGTGTTCTCTCAATTGCATACTCATAGATACTGGAGATGGGTTTCTATAATGTCTGCACGTTCAGGTCAGCCCGGTATAAATTCACTCGAATACGCTTCTTTCCCAATTTTTACAACAACACTGAAAGAAGAGAATAAAATATCATCTTTATTATCTCTCATTGATGAACGTATTACTACCCAAAACAAAATCATTGAGAAATACGAATCCTTAATTCAGGCAATTATTTATCAGAAAAAGACGGATGGAATACGCAAGGGGAATTGGCAGAAAACGGAATTAAGCAAAGTTCTACAAGAGAGAACAGAAAAGAATATAAATGGCTATACTGTTTGTTCTGTATCTGTAAGTCAAGGTGTCATTAATCAGATAGAATATCTTGGACGCTCTTTTGCTGCCAAAGAAACATCGCATTACAATATTGTTAAATATGGTGACATCGTTTATACAAAAAGCCCAACAGGTGATTTCCCTTATGGGATAGTAAAACGCAGCTATATAAAAAATGCTGTTGCGGTTTCACCTTTGTATGGTGTATATAAGCCGATTAATGATAACATCGGAGTTTTTCTGCACTTCTATTTCATGCAGTCCAACAATGCGTTCAATTATTTGCATCCACTTATACAGAAAGGAGCGAAGAACACAATCAACATTACTAACGCCCGTTTCTTGGAAAACTCCATTCCTCTTCCAAAAACAGAGGATGAAGTAGTCTATATTGCTAACGCCCTGACAAGCATTCAAACAAAGATTGATTTAGAGAAAAGTTTGTTATGTTCGTATGAGAAAGAAAAACAATACCTTTTACGTCAGATGTTTATATAAACAACTGACGTAAAAGGTAACTTTTCTGTTCACAAAGTAAATTGGCTATATTCTTTTCGATAGAAAGCTTGTCCGAATAGGCTTTGAGAACGGAGTATATTTTGTTCTGTTCTTCTACCGTTGGAAAAAGAAACTTTTTTTTCATGAAATCGCTCTTTTGCAAATTGAAACGTGTACTGCCTTGTGCCAATGGAAAAACAGCCTTTCTAAATGATTTGGTTGAAATATAGTATGCTAAAAATGGAGGGTAAATCTTACTTTCGTCTGTAATATGGACACCAAAACAAAAACTATTCAGGTATAAAGGATAAATATCTCCCAAATACACTGCACCCATTCCAACTTCATCCGGCGTTTCAGATGATAAGGTGAAAAGAATGTCGCCATAGCGGACAACCGATTGTTGCTCTGTCTCATTGATTTTTACTAAACCAACATCGGTTATATCAATGATTTGATTCTGATAGACATTCATATATGTTATGTATGGCCACCCCTTACCAAAATCTTCTGCACTTTTACCAGATAGGCCAGAATATGGCTCTCCAAAATCGTTAAAGGATAATTCGACCTTAGGTTGTCCTGATTCTATTAAGGTATCGCATATTGCCTGAATTAAGGATGAAATTTCTGAAATGTCCGCAATTTCAGAAAGATTCTTTACGTCTATAAATGGTGATGTTGTTACATTA
>OGDS01000636.1_pt1 | contig 34783 bp, 47 predicted proteins | sample 1570351 | NCBI WGS metagenome assembly OGDS01 (sample SAMEA2581974, study PRJEB24529) | metagenome | biome: Human gut stool | place: China | collected 2011
TGTCCGGGATTCTGTATGGACTTCTGTCCGGGATTCTGTCCGGGATTCTGTCCGGACTTCTGTTTTAAACATATTTAATTTGTATTCTTCATATATGGGTTTGTCGAATTATGGATGGGTATCATTTTACGATTTCTTTGAGAAAATAAACATTGTTGATGATTTTAATTTCAAACAATACAAAAAGATATTAAAATCAGGGGTGTTTAACGCGTATGAATTTGAAAATTTTGTATTTGCTATTCAACCTCCGATATATGTTGAGAGAAATTCGCAAGGCCGTTTACATTCCACTTCTACGGCAGCAGTAAAATTCAGAGATGGAAGTTCATATTATTTTATTAACGGTAGGCCGATCCCCGAATGGGTAGTAGAAAAAAAAGACGCAATAACAAAGGACCAATTTTTACAGGAGAAAAACTCGGATATAAAGGGGGCAATATATGAAGTATTAGGATCAGAAGGTTTAATAAACTTGTTGGGGGCGGAAATAACAGATACAAAAACAATACATCATGATAACGGAGATGTAGAGATAGTAGAACTTTTGAAAACAAAAGACACTTTTCCTGAGCTTGACGATGATCCTTTGGCATGGGTAAAAATGACTTGCCCCTCGACAGGTACTAATTATCTTATTGGGGTAGACCCTCGATATAATGATGCAATAGAAGCGATCGCTTCATTATCACCATTTACCAAAGACGAATATTCATTTAATTTCAGAAGTTGACATGAAAGAGTTATTAAAAGGTCATGCCGGAGACGTACAATTCCGGCAAATAGAATTAATCCCGGTAGGGTTTAAAAAAGTGGACAACAAGCCCATTGCAGTGGGTAGCAGCGGCCATTGTCACGTAGTTACGGGTAATGTGGAAAGATATGAGTTAGACGACAAAGTAATCTACAAACTTAATGAGGATTCGAGATTACAGCATACAGACATTTCATTGATGAATGAACAGACATATTCATCAACTGAACTTTTGCCGATAAAGGATCATAAACCTATTTTGTTGCCCGCAGGAATATATCAGTTCTTTATACAGAAGACATATAATCCTTATACAAAATCGATGGAACAGGTAGAAGATTAATTTAACGCTATTTATTTGACAATTCAAAGTTAATTAGTACCTTTGTGATTGTTGACTACCACCAACAGAAAAATATTATATGGTTATAACCTTTGCCGGATAATTTTATGTGTGGTAGCGTAAAATTATCCGGTTTTTTATTTAAAGAATTATGGGGGAAAAAACTTTCACTTTTAAAATCAGTTGGCATAAAGTCTTAACCAACTATTCGCCTGAAATAAGACTTAAAGTATATGATTCCATAGTAGAATATGTCGAGTCAGGAGAAATGCCGGAAATAGATGAACCTACAAAAATGGCATTCCTTTTTATCAAAAACGATATAGACGAAGAAATCAGAAAGAAAAATGAGATTTCAGAGAAAAGGAGAGAGGCTGCAATGCGTTCCGTAGAAAAAAGGCGCAAGCAAAAAGGAGCAAAATTAGCAATTGCTCAATTTGCTAACAAAGAGGAAGTTAAGGATGTTGATGCCATATTTGAAGAGGTTGATAATCAGTATAATACAAACTTTAATGGCCAAAATACGGGATCGGATATTCAAGATATTGAATACACCGAAATAGAAAAAGAAAGAAAAGAAAGAGAAACGGAAAAAGAAACAGAAAAAGAAAAAAAAGAGGGAATTGATATATATAAGCTATATCTTAAAGAAAAAAAAGAAAAAGAAAAAGAAAAAGAAAAAGAGAAAGAAAATAAAGAAAAAGACAAAAGAAAATATCCAAAAGAAAATTTTTTGTCGATAACGTCTTTAGACCTGTCCTTTGTAAGGGATGATTTCAAAGAATGTTTCAGCATGTGGTTGGAATATAAACAAAGCCTGCCGGCAAAAATGAGATATAATTCCGAATTAGGGATAAAACGGGCATATAATCACTTATTCAAAATTTCCAACGGTAACCCATATGCAGCCCAAGAAATAGTCGACAATTCAATTACGGCTTCGTATCAGGGATTATTTCCGATAAAGAATTTCAAAAATAAAGAACCGATAAGTATTGCGGCTAAAATGCTGGAGGGGCTTAAAATGGACTATGAAAAATACATGAATGAAGAATAGCGATGTAATATTCCCGGTAAAATAGCCGGTAAGGGCATTTCTAAGCCCTGTATCGATTTTTTTATCAAAAAGCGATTAATTGGTCAAAGGAATAAAAAAAAACGTCTTAAATCAAAGAAAAAAGCATGAATATAGATGAAGCGATAAAAACAAAAAAAATAAGGGAAATGTCGGATAAGGATCTGAAATATTCCCTTAAACTTATCCTTAGAAAATGTTCCGTAATACTTAGAGATTATATAAGCGAGGAGGATTTAGGTGTAATCTTAACGGCATTATTCGATAAAATAAGATCCGATTTCATGGGGTTACATATCGGAGAAATAGAATTAGTCGCAATCGATGTGGCATGCGGAGAATATGGCGAAATATATAAATTGAATTTACAAAAGATACTTTCAGCATTGAACAAATTTAAAACTTCATCAAAAAGATACAATGCCATCGTAAATCCGGATAATCATAATACAAAGCAATTAAGTATTAACAATGAATGTTTAAACAATGTATCATTAAAAAATATTGTAAATGAGACATTTAAATCATATAAAGAAACCGGATTAATGCCTGAATTATTCCCGGCAAGCATACTTATAACGTATTTTATTGAAAATGGTTATATATCTAAAGATGATATTGAAGTAAAAATAAAAAAAATAAGATACAGGAAAGATGATAATTATATGACAATGTATATTAGCGCATGTAAAGAATTAATAATAGGAATTTTTGATAAAAAAATATCATGTTTGAAGAAGACGAATACAGATTAACAGAGAGGCCAAAGGAATATTTCGAATGGCTTAAAAATCACAAGAATTTTCCGGTAGACAGATACGACATTTTCATGAATAAAATGAAAGCTAACGGGTTTAAAACTTTGGATATAAATAGCCGATATGGAATAAGAGTGATAAATGAGGAAAACAATAAAATGGTAGATTACTATCACAGGAGGCAAAGAGTTTGTTTTTATGTGAATAGACAACAGAAATGGAGGTTTGGAAGCAGTCACCAATTTATTATCGATTTTTTGAACGGAGAAATTACACTATGAATACCCAAGAAAATATATTTACTCACGGTTCTTTGTTCAGCGGGATAGGAGGTTTCGATCTTGCTGCCGAATGGATCGGATGGAAAAACGTATTTCATTGTGAGATAAATGAATTTTGTACTAAAATATTAAACTATCATTTCCCTAATGCAGAACATTATACAGACATCACAAAGACAGATTTTACAAAATGGAGAGGTAAAATCGATGTTCTTAGCGGAGGATTCCCGTGCCAACCTTTCAGTGTCGCAGGAAAAAGAAAGGGAACGGATGATAACCGTTACCTCTGGCCGGAAATGTTGCGAGCAATACAAGAGATACGACCGACTTGGATTGTTGGTGAAAATGTTGCTGGAATCGTATCGATGGTACAGCCCGGTAAAGAGGTTGAAATGGGTTGCCAAGGCTCTATATTCGGAGAAGATAACAGAAAAAGAGTATTGTTGCGCCAAGAATATATCATCGAAACAATCTGTAAAGATATTGAACGAGAGGGATATTCCGTCCAACCGATTATTATTCCAGCTTGTGCCGTTGGTGCGCCACACAAAAGAGATAGGATTTGGTTTATTGCCAACTGTACAGACACAGGGGCTGAAAGTATGCAACAAACAGGGGAAAACGATATTCATGCCATTGAATTTACTCCCGACGCCAAGAGCGAACAAAGTCAATGGAGTAAATTTGAACAACCCCAAAATGGCACAAAGGAACAAAGGGAATTTGGAAGAATCTGTTGCAAAAATCATTCAGGCCATACCATACGAGGATGGGGAAACTTCCCAACTCAATCCCCTGTTTGTAGCAGAAATGATGGGGTTTCCACCGGATTGGACGGAATTACCTTTTCTAAATGGCGAGAAGAAAGTATAAAAGCGTATGGGAATGCGATTGTTCCACAAGTGGCATACGAGATATTCAAGGCTATCAAGGGAACATATTATAAACCGAAAAATATTTTGCGAAACTTAAATAAGGGAATTAATAAAGAAAGGAGATAAGAAATGAAAAAACTTGAAAATCAGACAGTGTATCAATGCTCTTATTGTACCAAGATTTCAAAGAGTGCGGCAGGGATTTATCAGCATGAGAAGTTTTGCAAGAAAAATCCACATAACAATTTTATTTGCGTCTTCTGCATCCATTTACGAAGAGAGGAACATTTAAGTGAGGAGGGCGAAAAATGCGAAACATGTGTTTTCAATAATGATATTACCGGAGATTGCACACTCCCCTCATCCGGTTGTAATGGCCGTATAAAATATACGGATTTCATCTGTAAAATTGACGGGAGCAAGATGTACGCTCCAAATAAAATCAGTAGAAAATTATCTTTTAAGTATATAAAAGATCGTTGTGACAAACCTATGGTCGATAAAACGCAGGAATGTGAAAACTTTAAATCAATATTTTAAAAGATTTAAATATGAAATATATAGGAAGTAAAAGAAAAATATCAAAGGATATATTGCCAATTATAACAAAGAATCTTTCAAAAAACAGGTTCTATGTTGAGCCTTTTTGTGGGGGATACGGATTTGATTCAAATATCGGATATATAAGTCAGTATCCATTCCCTAATCCATGTGAAGCCTTTGCCGTACTCATAGATAAAGTATCTGGCAAAGGCACATGGGAAAGCAACCCGTATGTTTTTGTTTATGATTTTGAACTTGTTGATTAAAAAAATGAAATGTCACTATATATACACAGAAAATGGCGAAAAGGTTCTTATCCCGGAATGCTGGCCGGTAGTCCTTTCGGGTGATATATCTCAATGTATTTGTCGAGATAAAAAAACATTCGCAGATTTCGAACGAGAACAATACAATGAAACAGTTAAATCTCTTCGGCAGGAAATAAAGGACTTAGAACAAGAAAATGCCTATCTAAACAGAATAATTAAAAAACTTACAAAAAGTTGAACTTATCGATTAAAAATAAATAGATATGAAAGAACTTTATTTTATATCCGTTCTTGGAGGATTAAAAATCGGATCATTAATTATTATAGGATTAGCATGCTTAATAATATTTATTATAGTATTAAATATAAGTGTAGGAGATATTAATGATGAAATGGTTAAATATAAAAAGCCGGCTATATATATGCTTGCGATTGGGTTATTCATGAATATTATTATTCCGTCAAAGAGTGATCTATTTATGATATATGGAATTGGAGGTACAATTGATTATATAAAGAGTAATGATAAATCAAGACAGATTCCGGATAAAGTTATAAATGTGATTGATAAATGGCTTAGTGAATATGAACATAAAAATGATACAATAAAATGATAGCTTTAGTAAATGAAAAATGTGCTATAAACATAGATCATGTGGAAAGCATTGAATATGATAAAAATAATAGTAAATTGACATTCAATATGATTAACCATAATAAAATAGAGTTTGAAGGATGTTTGAATAACGATTTAATTGATCTTGTTGACCGAATAAATATGGATATGAATGGAATCGGTGGAAGAAATAATAAAAAAAATACTAAAAGGTAAAATTGCGAAATTGGTTATTGATGATAAAGAATATTATATAGCTAAATGGAGACCTATATACAAGATATACCGCCCTAAATATGATATACTGTTTATAGAAATATCTGAAAAAGATATTGATAGTATATCGAATATGATAGGGAAGATAGAAAATTTAAGGATAGAAATTTTAAATAACTAACAATTTTAATACATTTGCGATATGGGATTAAAGATATTAAAAGGGAATATTACATTTGCAGATATTCCTGAAAGTAAATTAAGGCATTTTACAAGGAAAGACGGTACAGAAGATACCGGATTGGATATATCTATTATCCAAAGGAAAGAGCCCGATAAATTCGGGAACACTCATGCCATATATGTAACTCAAAAAAAAGAAGAATGGCTTAACAAAGAGCCTAAAATATTTATAGGTAATGCAAGACTAATGGATCTCGATGAGCTTAGGGAGAAATATAATAAACAAAAGAACAGATATGAGGATGACACCCCATTTTAAAAGATACCACTATGGATATTGAAAAATTGGACAAAATTTTATGTTCGGCCAAATGTTCTTACGGTAATGTTAAGGCAAGGCATTGGACGGTTTCAGGCGATAAATTCATAACATTACACAAGGCTTTTGACAAAATAGCAGAAGTATTAAATGAATTGGCCGACAAATGCGCAGAGAGGATAATACAATACGACGAAATACCCTCTCATACTTTTGAACAGTTCATGGAGGAATCTATAATAAGTCAAGACCCTGTAATAAAGGATTGGGAATCTATGTGTCGAGATACCTCAAAAGAATTAAAAGACTTATACAATTACATAGATAAATGCTTCAACTTGGGAGAATTTGATGAAACAACCAACAATATGTTGGCCACTTATACCGATAAAATGGAATTTTATCGTATGGAAATGGATAGATTAATTAAATGATTTGGTTAGTAAATAAATAATTTTTATTTTTGCATAGGATATAAGCCTATATATACGTTAGTTTTGTTTCCTCATGTGCGGTTTGTGAAAATAGCACATCTTAAACATTCTTTATATACACACCAATTAAAGCCTCAAGGAGTTGAGGCTTTCTTGTTTTATCCTTTTCTTCTATGTCTACATGAATGATTTCAAATTGGATATATTCCTCCCCTTTGGGAACAATGTGTTTCTCTATTATATAAGCATATATATATCTGTCATTGATATTATACCGTTTTTGCAAACAATCCTGAAATGGCTTTACGAAATTATCTATATCGCTTTGGGCATTTGAATATCCTACATGATAAATTATAAGCCAATCTTTAGGGGGGATCTCTATATCCGGCAACAAATTCAAGACTTTTGATTCGTAGATCTTATACTTCTGTGTCTTAAATCTCCTGCCCTGCCATGCCTCATTTACTGACAACGCTTTTATATTTATTTTGTTCATAATCTTAAGATATAAAAATACCCCGAATTTCACAATTGGGGGCATCGTGCATTACTCGAAAAAATGAAACTTAAAATCGTATGAAATTGTATGAAATACCTATACCTATAAAAGGGCTGAAATTATTCCCATAAACATTATACCCATACCCGGCTTGAACACCAATCCCAAATCTCTTCTCTCTCTCAAATTTTTCTACATATTCAGTCCGGGTAATATTACGATATACTGTTTTGGGATAAACTTCTATTTTTTTCATTTTAACGTTATATCCTTCTGCATTGATGAAATATAAGCTGTCCTTGAAAGTATAATCGTATATGGGTATATTTACAGGAATATATATGGTGTCCCTATGACTAACAGTGTCATGTATCATAGGAATATATATCGTGTCATAATGCGTAAATTCTTTCGTATTTTCAACTTTATCGGTATATGTAGCACTGTCTATCACGTAAGTAGTTATCGTGTCATTTTCGGGCTTATTTTGGCTTTTAATGCGATTATTACTTACCGTATATCCAAAAATAAACCCTATACAGAAAAATGCGACTATTACCGGCAACGTTTTCATACTTTAAACAAATAAACTTTCCCTTTGTTCATATCATACACATCTAAATGAAGCCATGATACATTGTCTTCCAATCTGATAGGATAAGGTAATAGAACTTGATTCTTTATAATAAGATTCCTCGCTTCTTCCGCTGTCATCCCTTGTACAGTAGCATCAATAGCCTTTCCGAAATTATGTGCCGACATATATATTCTACCTATATCTGTTTTGCTTTTTACAAGTTGACAAATATTGCATCTTAACCCCCTTTGTGTGTATGATCCTCCTGCAGCCCAATTATTTATTACCATAGGCCGACATAATATCTTTTCCCTGACTATATCAAGAGTCTCTATTAACTTGTTATCTATGAACATCCATGATTGCTCTCCGAATTTATTATATATATCCGGGCAAACAAGTTCTTTTATGTTGAAATATGTGCTCATTTATCCTCTTTTTTATCTTTACGGTCATTAAACCTTTTAAATATAGGGTATTCCCTAATTATCTCAAAACTCAACACATAATAAATGAAATTTATAGAGTTGTTATTGGGCATTAAAAGGCTTAAATTGCGGAATATGTTTACAGCATAATAATATATTATAACAAACATTACTCCTGAAGCACATTGTATCGCCCCATCCGATTTATGAGTAAATTTACCCACAGCGTAAATGCTCGTTATAATAACGAAATATACCATAATGTCTATCAAACACTTTCTGAACTTAGAGAACTTAAACTTTTCGTTATCAACTAATATGCTTGAAATCAAGCCTGCAAAGAAATCGAACAGGAATACGATTGTAAGAGCAAAAACATAATCCGTTATTGGAGCGAAAAAAGAACATACCGCCGAAAACACTCCTACAAATAAAATTCTAATGTCATCAAAACCGTTCATATATCTTAAATTTATCATGGTAATCCTTTTATTGAATAATTGAATCCCCCAAGTGCTGTATTAGCGCATTTTGTAGTATTGTCTATGGATGCATAACTATTTGCATACGCATCTACCATAGCAGATCCATTAGGAGAATATATTACGTTATTGGTTACCCCAAAGCTGTTTTCTATGTATGTTATAAGTGGATTATCTCCTAATATATACATGTTTTGGACAAACATACATCCATATATTACTTTCAACATAGGAGTAAGATATGAAGAGCTTGTATTGTTTAATTTAATAGTACCTGAACTTATATTTTTACATGAATATACTAAATATACCGTCTCGTTATTTATGGAATCATACCCGTAATTATCTACCGATATATTAAAATCGGAAATGTTATTGGTTCTTTGAAAACCATTAATCCACTTCGTTGTGCTTACTGGGAATTGGCCAGAGATAGATATATCTACTTTGGACACATTATCACATGACATAAAAAATGTAATATACTTATTTGCTGGAATCGTATTTATTTTTATGTTAGAGATGTTATTACATGAATCGAATATCCTAACATATGGGGCGTTGTTAGAAGATATAGATGGATTAGGGATAAATATGTTAGATATATTATCGCATTGCCTGAATATTACTCCTACTTTACCTGATTGAGAATTTGTATAAGTAGTGGATATCAAATCTACTATAATATTATCAATATTAGAACTATTAGAAACGCATATAGTTGATGTTCGTGTAGTAGTAATATTTTGTGGTAGACATAATATACAATTATATATTCCACTGAATCCTGATATTACAGAATGGGGATTAGTAGTTTCTCCACTTTGATAAATTGCATTTATTTTACCCCCATGTAGAGTAACTCCTCCTGATCCGGAATCTCTTGTTACAATCAAATTAGAAAGGACGCTGGAAGATAAAAAACCGTTTAAAATTACTCCCGGATCACAATATATATCTACTTTGTTACCCGAAGAAGTATTCCCTAAATTGTAGGATTGTGTAATATTGTATTCTCCGGCAAGAATCCTTACTTTATATGATCCTCTCGAAAGTATGTTATTGAATACAATGCCAAATTGCGAAATGTTAGATATGGTATAATCAAAGAACATTCCGTTAACCTCATTGACATTAAGCTGATCCGTTCCGACAGCCCCATTGGCTATTCTATTTGAAGTAACGCAATAGTTGGCCAATTGGTCAGTACCAACAGACCCCTCTGTCAATATATCTTCAGCATCTACCGGAGTTTCAAGCAAATCAAAAGTAAATGATTTAGGCATAGGATAATTCCATCCGTATTGCTTCATTAATTCAGGTATAGTTAGGTTTGCCGGGACACTTAGTGTCAGCTTTGACCCGGAGAATGAAGTGGTTTGAAAAAAATAATCCCGGTAAGCGATATAATTACTACCGCCCTCATTTACTCTTTGGGTCTCGTTATACCCGACATATAAATTAAATGCAGCCCCTTGATTAATGGTAACGTCGTTACCATTGTATCTGCATACAGCTATCTGATCCTGATCTACTATTGTAGAAGACCTTGTACCGTTGTAATATATCAAAAGAGCCCCTTTTGTTATCTGTATGGATGTACCACTTACCGCAATACCGAATATTTTGAAAATCCCTGAATTAGCAGCTCCTGTTATACCCATTCCACCTCTGAATATCTCTGTATAAACATTAGCCCCATATTGGATATCTTCGGCATACATCCTGTTGCCTGAAGTAGTATCTACCTGCATTAACTGTGTCTTCATATTACTATAATTTTATAGTTTATTCCATATAATAACAGAGCTCTTATAACCTTAAGGAAATAAGAATAATCCTCCGTGTTATTTTGAAGTTCCGGAGGAATGATTATATTGACTACTTTAGATGTAGAGTGATTAGGCATATAAAACGCACCGGCAGAAGTCTGACTTAAAGAAGGCATGAATACCTGTGAACCGTCTGACTGACTTTGTGAATAAAAGAATTTACCGCCACCATCATCCCCATATTGGATTACTATATTTGGGTATTTATCACCGAATATATCTGCTATCACTTTTTTTACGGCGTAATTCCCATACCCGCATCCCGCTATTTTGTAATATTCTATCCTCTTTGAATTAAAAAGAGAAAATAAAATTTTTATAGGATAGAACATACATGATAGAAGAATATATAAATAATTCAATTTATATTCTGAATTTACCAAATAATTAGCCCTGAATCTTTGGTAAATAAATTTAGATATGTCGAAATCACGAAACCGCTTCATAATTAAAATAGTTATGAGAATTAGGCTTGAAATTGAAATACCCGGAGACCAATGATATTTTATTTGATGTTGATTTGGTTGAACTACCGGATGTCACTTTTACATTCCCAATATATACATTTATCACCCCGTCAACTTCCATTAATTGAGAAACTATATCATTGACATAATAATTATTCCCCAATATTACGTTTTGCTCTATTTCTACCAATTTGTTGGATATATTCTGTTTTAACTGATCCAAAGAAATAACAGAATCATAAGAAATAAGATTATCCGATTGATCTATTTCTATTACGTCCGCATCTTCTGATTTTATATTTACCGGCAACCCAAAAGCCGTAAAATTATTAAAATAAGAAGAAAAAGACGATAATTGGTCAACTGTAAGCGGAATAAGATTGTTATTTGAGTCAGTGGTAGCTACATTCAGGGTAATAAAGTTATCTTGTATAGATACTGATGCCTGTTTTATAATCTGTTTTGATGGGTCTATTTGTGCATATCCCAACTGATGCAGGACAGTGTCTATTTCTATCAAATCATCCCCCTCCTGATAGGCTTTGGCTATATCGACATAATAACTTTGATTCAATGTTCTATGATTCAATGCAGCGTCAGATATTATAGATTCAGTATTTGACAATTCCATGTTGATAATATCTATAATATCACTTGCGAAAGTGGCTATTCTATACCATAATGCACTTGCACTCTGATTAGCAAATCCAAAAAATGATTGGATATTAGTGATAATAGAATTTTTATATTCTCCAGCCATAATTATATATTCGTTTTTTCAACTGTAATAGTCCCAGAAGTGGGATTATAAGTTATAACTTCACTATATATCTTCTTTATCCCTGAATCAAAAAATATTATAGTCCATTTGACATTATCACCTCCGGAACTTTCACCCCAAAATGTCAAACACTCTGTTAGGTGTCCGACACTATCATTTATTGTAAATCTCGTACCATCATGGATACTCATTATAACGGAGTCATCATAAGTTCCGAAAATATCCAATAACCAACCGTTCATAGTCTCATAACTATCTCCCGTATTATATCCTAAAATGGAATTATCAAGATTTATAGTAATATCACATATCCCATTTTTATATGAAAAGGATGTTATATTTAATGTGCCAGATTGTAATACACAATATATTATTGTTCCATAATCATATACTGATATATATCTGTTATAACAGATATATAAAACAGTACCGGCGGTATTAGCAGATAAATATAATGGAGTATATGCCCCATTGTATAGCATATATACATTGCTTTTACAAGCATTCTTTAAATCATCTGCATCTTTAAAATTCGAAGTTAGCCATTCTTGTATTTCTTCTTGTGAGGACAAATTTACTAAAGAAGGGACATTACGGGATAAATGAAGGTTTGTTGTTTGAACTCTTAGTTTATAATTAGAATCTGATGAATCTCTTGTAACAGTTCCATTAAATAATATCGAGCCACTTTCATTACTTCCGGAATAATCATTAGCAATAAAACTATAATTAAAAGTGTTCTCACTGATATTTATAGATATGGCACTTTGAATTCCTGCAATCTGACAATATAGAGTATGATTTTCTGTATTTAAATAATTATACAGATCGTCAAATGTAAATCCGAATAAGGTAAACATTTGTTTAATATCATCACTTTTATCTGAATTCCCTAACTTAGTTAAAAAATAAATAAATCCTGAAAGGGATTTTACTATATTATCTGTCGATTGCTTTAATGCAGCCTCGATCTGATCAAATGTATAACTTAAAGTTTTAGCCATTTTTCGGATATAAAAGGTTATTATTATTATCCATCAAAGGAATATTGTCTTTTGACAACAAATATCCTGACGAATTGTTTATCACATCTAAAAAATCCCATATACCGGAAATTTCATTCTGCAAATCCTGACTATCCAACATTTCATTGGCAAAAGGATATTTCTCCGCTCTCAACAATGCCTCATTATTGCTTTTCTTTATACCGGTAGTGGTTAGAACCTGACCAACATATAGGTCTGGCGTATAAGTAGTAATATCATTCAATTCAAGGATTAAATCCAATTCTTGAATATCTCCGGATATACATAACATACAGTCATATATATTTTGCCCCTCTTTTACAATATAACTACTCATTGCTCGTTTCTTGTTTATATCTTACTGATAAATCGTATTGATATTCACCGAAAGTCTCTAATACGGTTATGTCTATATTCGCCGATTGTGCGCCGTCATTGTATAATTGATCTACACATTCAGAGGCCAAACGGTTAGCTTCATTTTGATTGCATAATATCCCGATTTCTTTAAACCCTATTCCTTTTCCTGCATTATTAAGGTCTACACAGCTTTTAGAAAAGAACATAGCTCCGTTCTGTAATGAACATGGATCGGCTATAAACAAATCATGTCCATTAAACTTTATATCATTATTATCAAAATCGAAATATATATCCTGCATATATATATTGTTTTATACAAACTTACGAATTAATAATAAAAAAACAAATTAATGCATTATTTTTTCATCTTGATAATCCGTTTCATCAAAATTATTCGCTGTACCCGTTATTTTTTGTGAAGGTATATCGCTCGTTCCTTGTGGGACAATATGCGTATGTTTGTTGAATGTAGATATGATATCATTTACCGTACTTACAAGATCGTTAAGCTTTGATGTAAGCTGTTCTATATATATCAAAGGAGAATCTCCACCATTAAGAACAATCTTGTCTCCGGTAATGGAAACAGTGGAATTTCCTATTGTAATATCCGCTTTGTCCAATTGTGTAAAAAGGATCGGGAAAGTAAGTGTGGGATCATTCTGAACAAATCCTACTACCACCAATGAGCCTATCGATGGGGTAACAAGTACAGAAGTTTCAGCCCCTTGAACTCCGGTAAGAGGGATATCCCTTATCTCGCTATCTTCTAATGTGGATATATCGAAAGTATTCGCATCCATATCTACCGATATAACCTCTCCATACATTAGAGAGACCGGTATTTTCTCGGAAATAATCATAGAGAAATTATTTCCTATCTCCTGCATCGCCGTGTCGAATTTAAGTCCCATAATTTACCATTCATATCTATCTTTAGTAACCGTCAATACCCTTCTGTAACCGTTTGCCCCCAAACTTATCCTTATCCCTATAACATAGAAGCGATCATTAAGTTCGGGCAATAAATTGTCGGTATATCTCACATAATCGAACATCCTGACGTCAGGATATAACAATGTGGTTATTGTCCCGGCATTTGTCGCTGATCTAAGCCCGTTCCATGTATTTATGGCCAATTCTTTTAATCCCTCTTCAGTTGGAATAGGTTTATATCCTAAATTTACTCTTCTCGATGCAGCCTCTTTATCCCCGGCTTTTGCAGTAACCCGTTTACCGTTTATGTAAGCATTGACTTCGACATAATAATTTTCAAACATCCCGTTTATGGGCTTTATGTCTCTGTCTATAACGTTTACTCTCGTGTCTAATTCAATTGTTGCTTTATCAGGGAATGTATTCCCTGTACCCATATACAGATTTCCGTCTTTGTCTATTCCCGTAAATATCCTGAACATCCCCATCAACCTTTCGCATACCTGAAAAGGGGCTACCCCTTTCCAGACTTTCATGTTAAATTCAGAAGTGGCGGTTTCAGGGGATATGGAAAGGGGAGTATATTGGGCTGTCAATCCTTGTACTTCCCTGAACTCTTTAAATGCTTTATTCCCAACGTCACAACAATATTTGAGCCCTTCGGTAAGTGGAGCTGCCTGAACCCATTCTCTGTCTACCTTCCCGAATCTCAATATGAAAGTCCTGTCCTCCAATATTAAAGTAGTGGGGAATCCGGATATTATCTGTTTTATGAACCCGTCAAATATCAACAGCGGTTCTCCGAACTCTACTTGTGCTATGTCCCGGTATTTCGCTTTTACCTGTATCTGTGCGCCTACTTTTATATTATATCTTGCCAAATCCACTATCGTCATCCCTGTAACAATATTCCCGCTATTGTTCAGCTTGGCGACAGTATGTATCGGTATCTTGAGCTCCCCTCTTTCCGCAAGATGATCTCTTGTGTTGTTGGACTCAAAAGATACGAAATTGAGGATTTTACGCCCCTCAACCCATACTTCGTTTTCGCATATAAAATAATTTAATCGGCAATATGGCATATCAATTCACAAATAAGGTCTGAGTTGTCAAATCAACCTCCATTAGGGTAAGGTTTATCATTGTAATATCCGACCCTTCGGTAGGTATTATGTTATATCTTGTAAGCGTACAATACTTTATGCCTAAATCTTTGGTAATATAAGGATTAGACACTTCAAATACCGGCTGATCTTTCCTTATGTATTTAAGGAAATCACCCAATCTGGCCACTGCGTAATCCTGTCCTTGTCGAAATGTCATTTCGTCTACTCCGGCGTTTGCATCCCATTGCCGGCGTTCCATTCTTATGCGTATTTCTATAACCTGTGGTTCATAGAACGTATTCTCAATAATCTGAATACCGCCTACCAATTGGGATTTCACTATATTGGTATTACCTGAAACGGAGAAACTGAAGGAAAGAGGCAGGAAATATTCCCCACATCTGAATATATAGTCATAATTGGTATTATACAATTCCCGGTTTGAGTTGTCGTCTTTTTTATACAACCTTTCAGAATAGGCTACATATCTCTTTTTTTCATTCATCCCTTTGGAAGGCTTGCTTTCATCCGATTTTATGCCTCTGATAGACCTTATTATACCTACTGTGGAAAATGTAAGCTTCATAAGGTTGTTAGAAGTATCTAAAACCTCTCTTCCGCTTCTTGCAACATCACCTATCTTGCTTAATGTAGAAGCCCCTGCATTAGAAACAAGCTCGCTGAATGATTGGCTTGAACTGTTCGCCGTATAGTCTCTTTCTTCTTCCATATTATTATTGACTTGATGCCGCTAATGTAGCATTATTAAACGCTATATGCAACCCTCTTGTGACAGCATTTTCGGCCACTTCCTCCATTTCCTTTAACAATGCCTCCGTATCATTGGGCTGCATATTGTTTATCATTTCAACAATAGACTTGTTGAAATTTATGATAAGGGCTCTTGACCCTCTTGTAAGACTTTGCATCTTCCCGGCTTCATCTTCTCCCGGTTTTACATGAGGCTTGTAATTATCCATATTGGCAAGTACGGCTTTTATGGCTTCCTCTGTCCCTACACCTTTCAGTAGGTCATACCCCATTTGTTTATATCTATTAGACCCGAAACTAAGCTCTTTAACCAATTTAGAATATTCATCTCTTGATAATTTTATGGTTGAAGGGACATTATTCACGCTTGAATACCGCAATACACCTTCTTTATCTCTGTATAGTGTTCTTGATACTACACCGAAATTTGTAAGAGAGTTTTTAAGTAAATTATTGTTGGATAATTGAGAAAATAATGCCCTCTGTTCAGGACTGTAAATATCAGGTTCTTTTATTCCACCATATATAGTCCCGGCGATACCTCCTACGCCAGCACCTACTGGCCCACCTACCACATATCCTGCGGCAGCACCTTTAGCCGCATTGGATATGATGTTTTTTATTCTTATATATTCATCCGATTGCAGGAATTTGGCGAAAGAAGCACCAATGGATATAATGTCTGTAATGAAGTTTTCAAACGAGTTCAATATGGGTCTCCAATTCACTTTCCCGAGCTCCTCATACAGCTTTTCCAAAGATTTGTTTATGCTGACAGACAAATCGGCTATCGCAACATAGAATTTTTCAAGGGACTTGGTTTTTGTAATTCCCAACTCTTCCTCTGAAAGTGTTACGCGCCCTCTCGCTATTGCAGATTCCGGCAGGTTGAAAGATTCTGCGAATTGGGCAAAAGCATCTATAAGAGCCTGCGGATTGTTTCTTATGAAGCTGTATATATCTTCACCTTGATTCTTTGACCTTGCCCTTATATCAAAAATATATTTCTCTATAAGCGGAACGGACTTGAAAAGTTCCTTCATGTCTATCCCCTGCCATGTAGTTAGAAGCTGTTGGAGGTTCAATCCAACCAACTGCATGTCTCGGCCAGAAACGGCAGATATTTTTGATGCTACATTGGCAAAGAAATTGGCGTCTCTGTCATTAAGTTTCGTCCCCCCTACTGTTAACCCGGATAAGGTATTTAATAAGGAAATAGTACCGGCACGGCTTGCCCCTGTCTTTAAGGCTATATCCGTTGCGTTCCTGTATATGTTGTTAAAGTCGTTTCCCCTTGTAAGACGTACCATATCATAGGTAGCGATATTCTGAATGGCCGTATTAGTACCCTCACTCATTAAGGAGTTTCTCCCTAATTTGTACGCTATCCCGCCCAATAACGGACCGGTAAATTTTATAGCGGCCAAAGCCCCTAATCCTATTACTGCCTGTTTTATTACGGGTATGGTATTCAATACCGTTTTAGAAAACTCCGAAAACATATTAATGAAATTCCCGAAGTTTCTTCTTGCGCCTGAAATAGAGGTGGAATTAGACCAAAAGTTATCTAATAATCGTTTCCTCGCCCTTTGGGTATTCTCCATTCCTTTTAATAACCCTGAAAAATCGAGGAAACGGTAATGTCTGAACTTATACTGAATACCTCTTATTTTCCTTTCCGTTTCATCGCTTAGAATATTGCGTGAGACAGAGGCCGGGTCTCTCCTGCCCAAACCCCCGCCATTCACACGCACATTTCTTGCCCTATTATTAATAGATTTAAGCTCTTCATCGACTAATTTAAGCTTCTCTAATATATTCCCTTTAAGGTCTAAAACAACAGAATAATTCATACTACTTTTTCTCTCTGAATGGTGCTAAATCTATGTTGTATATCATCCAATATGCTCCGGTAGCGTAATCGCTTATCTCTTTAGAAGAAAGCCTTTCCGTCACTTGGTCTATCGGGATATTGAAATATCGTGAAATTAGGCATTTCTGTAAAAAAAGGCAATCCCTTTTCAATATTTCTTTTACATCTTTGTCTACTATTCTTGAATAGTCTCTTCCTCGCTTTTGGTTATCCCCATTTGGCGAGAAATGATAGTAAAAAAATCGGTAATATCCTTCTGCACTTCTTCGGATTGGAAAATGGCAAGACATGCGAACGCGTCTTTGGCTATTTCCTCTCTTAATTTTACATCGACTATACAGAGCTTGGCGTATTTAACTGCATCATCCATAATCGCCTCCATATCGGTATCTCCGTTTCTGTTGAGCCCGAAGGCGAACTTGGAATGTGCTAAATTCGTTCTTTGCAGCCTGAAAATCTGCAAATTGCTGACCTCCTTTTCTGTTTCTATCATTTCGGAGGTCTTAGGATCGGGTACTTCTGCCATATATTTTATGTTTGGCAGTTCGAAAATATTTTTCATTGCGTGTGATTTTAAAACCCGGCCACTTGAAAAGCAGCCGGGAAATGATTAGTTATATAGAATTTGTTGCCGGTAAGAGAGTGGTATTTCTTATAATACCCGTCCCTTGAAATTCAAGACTTACAATGGTCTGTGGATCATTTGCCGTGATACTGCCGTTCTCATCCGAGAAAAGGACATTTGTCCATGTTGTTGTAGCCGCATACGGTTGAATGGGGTTTCTGTGATTGTAGGTCACGGAAATGGAGAACTTGACATTGCTGTTAATCAATGAAGCCACCGGATTCGTGTGTGTTGCGGCATAATTGTTGAGGATCGCATTCCATTCACCGGATTGTATATCCAAAGAGCCTGTATATGAGGCATTGATAGCCTTGATGGAAATAGGGTCTTTATACGATATAGCATAAATCGGGTTTACGGATTGTGACAATCTCCATTGCATGGAAGCTCCCGTTTCTATCTTTATAGGCGTTCCGCCATCAAAAGATATGTAAATATCCACATCGGCAGAGCTTACGATATATTCTGACTTATCCATAACATAGAATTATAAAGATGAAACATAGAAAACATTCACATATCCTTGCTCCATAGCCGGAGAAGGCAAGATCTCTACTGTACATTGTATCGCTTTGGACTGTACATAATTGCCATCCTTTTCAGAGAAAGTCACCCGAATATCGGAAGCCTGTCCTGCATTCAAACGTGGCTGTATATATCTCGAATAGAAATCCGAAGACATTGCAGACTTGTAAGAAGCAAGGATCGTCCCGTCACTTTCTACCGGGATATTCACATTCAGATACAATGTCAGGAACTGTTGTGCGTCATCGCATACTGCATTTCCAACACGTACCATCTCCAGCTTGGAAAGGGCATTTGTTGACAAATTGCATGTAGCGCCGTCATTGTAGAACAATCCGGTGATCATCGGTCTTGTGCGCAAGAAAATATATCCTTTTTCTCCGATAATATCATTCTTTGCGTTGTTTATCTGCGATACAAGAGTACCTGAATTGTAGGTAATAGCCCCTGTCGTATTCTGCACGTTGGTAAAATACGCCTTTTGAGAAGTGCTTCCCAAAGAGACATTACCTATTGACGTCTGTATCGCTCTTCCGGAAAGAACGCCACCTACATGCCCTGTACTCGATACTCCATAACCATGAATATCCGTGATATTATAACCCACAAGAGGAGCGGCAAGGCCTGTCGCATCCGCAAGTTTGGTAACATCCATAGGAGTATTTGCCGGATTCAGGAAAGCCCCGTCATAAATACCGCACATACGTATGGAGTTGTCATTGGACATATCTTCAAGGAAAGTCTGGAATGCGGCGATATCCGTTGAATCGTAATCGCAATTCAAGGCACCACCCGTGTACTTGGTACTTGCAGCGGCTTTCTCCCCTTTACAGATAATCAGGATTCTTGGGCGCAAGGCATATCCGTTTTCAACGGTCTGCATGACAGCATCGGCCACTTTACCTGAATAGAATGCGGCTTGCGAGAGCGAACCGCTTGCTCCATAGGTAAATGTAGTCCCGCATATCCATAATTTAGTTCCTGCACCTGCATTGGCATAGAAATCGGCTATATGAGTATATAGGCGTGATCCGGATGCAGCCAATTGCGCCTCTTCCCATTCTTGGGTAATACCGAGAGCAACGGCATCTTGTAGCCCGGTAATCATATAGGATTTATCTTGGAGAAACGTTCCTGATATTGCCGGAGCATCCGCAAATATCATGGCAATCGATTCATCGCTCTGATTATTCCCTATCTGACTATCGGTCAGTGATACATAAATACCTGTTTTAGCCATAATAGTTGTTTTTACATATTATTCACTTAGGATTTCGATTTCCTTTTCTTCTCGATTTCCTTTTTGGCCTTTTCAATGTCTATTACCGGAGACGGCTCTTTCAATGCGTTTTCATCTTCATCCACATATTTTTCCATAATGGAGGTGAATGCCTCATTATCCGCCGGGCAATTGGCAGGTGTGATCTTTGCCCATTGCATGGTTTTCTTTCCTTTGGAACGCTCGAAAGTATCTTTGCATCTGTCGGTAGCATCTACTTTAGATCTGAACATGTTCCCGTCAGAGGTGACATATAAAGTGCCGTAAGCATTAACATAAGCGAGAAGCTCAACGAAAAAAGAATCTTTAAATTCAGTTGTTTTCATAATAATTGTTTTTTTTGTGCGTGTTAGTATAGAATAAACTTAGGTATAGTCCCCTGAATTAAAAGGGGACTATATAGTATAAGGTTTATTTACCTGCTTTTGCAGCCGGAGCGATCAATGCCGTACCGATACCGTCTTCACGGGCAGCGCCGCAACCTGTACGGAAGTCCATAGAGAACATCCATCCGTAACGAGTCGGGTCTTGTACCATGTGTACATGGGTGTTACCGATACCGATAATTACCTGTGATGGGAAGAATCCTACGCCCACACCGTAAGCGGTAGTTGCGATAGTCGGAGGAGTAGAAGACGAAGGTATATTACCGGAAGTATCCAACGGTGTTCCGTAAAGTTTCGGGTCTACGATAGCATTGGTTGCCGTGTTATACAGAGACACGATAGAACGGGCATGGATTTCAAAGTTGTATGCGGTAGTACCCATCGGACGTATGCTTTCAGTAGGTCTGTTAAGCAAGTTCACGAATGAAGTATCGGAAATCAACTGATTGTAATATACCGAATCCATTACGAGTTCAGGATATTCATAATCGAAGTTGAAGTTTTGGTTACGGAACAAAGTGCTCAGGTTAAGAATATCCTGAACCGTCATCTTGGCGATATCACCTGCTGCGGTAGTTGTTGCGGGGAACATTCCTGCCGAAGCGAAATATTCAGTACCCGACATCACTACTTTGTGTTCTGCGGCTGCTGTTGCGATAGTTTGAAGGTAGTAGTTATGAGCTGCGTTGCTGATAACCCGTAAGGCTTCTGCCATACCCCAGCTACGTTTGTCATAATTCAACAGATCATCATTGGCCTGTTGGAACAGAGTAGGCTGTAAAGAGAACACCCGGGTAGGAATGGCGATAGCTGCATCGTCATAAGAATACGGGGTAGCTTGATTTACGGGCACGTTGTTTCCGTAATAAACAGCCGGGTTGTATTTACTCTGTACATGGATAGTCCCTGCCTGCGTTGAAGAAATACGAGGGATTCTGTCAGCGAAAGAGTTTACCGGGAACAAAAGGCGGAAGAACAGACCGATCCAATTGACAACTGCCAAATCGGGGTCTCCTAAGAAAGGATATGTTTTACCACCTGCTTGCAGCATTTCCTGATCATTTACAATAGCTGAAAGCATTTCGCCGAAACTCATTTCACCACGTTTCGGGTTTGAAATTCTCACCTTGCCCAAAGTAGCCATGAGCTTTTCATCATTGAGCATTACGGATGAAATTTCCTTCAGGTCATCTTGTACCGAAAGGAGCTCTGACTGTGTGGCTTTTGCCGATAGCCGAGCCATTCTGATCACTTTCGAAGCTTTCGATTTGTCCGAAAGATAATCGTTCAAAGAAGCATACTCACTCATAATTTGTCTTGATTTTTCTAAAGATAATGTTTTTTCTTCAGGATTTACACTCAATTTTTCCTGTTCAGGTTCTTTTTCAGTTTCGGCAGAAAGACTTTCTTCGGTTTTCTCTACCGGTTCTTCTTCCTTCTGCTCTTGTGCGCCCAATTCTTCTTCCTTTTGGGTTTCCTGTTCTTCTTTCTTTCCGATAAGGGATGAAAGCTTATCCTCTATACGGGAAAGAATGCCGCTTAACCCGGAAGAAAGATTCTCTTTTTCTACGGCATTTTCAGGAGTATTTTCCCGGCCCTGCTCTGTCGATAGTTTTTCTTTTTCTTCCATAGATAAATAATTATTTATTTCAGCGTCGAAGTCGGCACTAAGTTGTTCTACCTGTTGGGATTCGGTAATGCAGAACTCAACGGGCAGACACCCTAACTTGGCGTTTTTCTCTCTTATGGCTACGGCATCCTCATTAGACGGAATTGCTACCAAAGAAATCTCGTACACTTCAAATTTGGTAGTGAATTTTTTCCCTTTACGTTCTGCAAATTCTACCTTTCCGGCTATTGAGACAGCATTATAAGAGCCTTCTTCATACATCTGTTTATATTTCTGTCCCTCTTTTGTAGAAGCGAATACGAGAATGCCCTCCCATCTCTTTTTCTGCGTATTCAGCTTTATATCCTTAACACTCCCGATAGGATTATCCCATTGGAAATGTTGCAACATAAGTACGGGATTCTTGCGGTATCTGCCCCAATCGAGGCTGTTGTTCATTACCACATAACCCCTGTCGTTTACGGATTCGTTAGATAATACTTGTACAATCATACTTTATAAATTTTGCCATTCGTCCAATTTAAGCAACTCTTCAAGAGCATCCCCATAATACAAAGGATAATTATCGCTACCCTCATACAAAGTAACGGGCACTAAACGCTCATATTCTTCTTTATGAATAAGCGTCTTACTCCCGTCAGAGTTTCTCCATCTGTACATAAGATCCTTATCGAAAGGGACTAATTCTATTGTGGGTACTACATACATCGCTATCATAATGTTATACCGTTAAATTGCTGACTTGCTTTATAGTTGTGCTTTATTTCTTCTTCGGTTAACTCTCTGTTATATATTAATACATCATATATTTTCTGTTTACATGCGTAAATAGGGGAATTATTTATTGATCCTAATGTAATCCCGATTACTTTGTTTTCTTTTCCGCCATTAAAGCATCCTACAACGAATATCTCTTTTCCTTTATTGGCAATATTAAAGTTTGTATTACTAACATTGCCATTCATTATATATCTATTCTCTGACGAAAAACAAATACCCTTGTTTATTCCTAAATAATAGCTACTCCCATAAATAAGTCCGCTCCAACTATTACCGGTTAATAATTCAACATCACTAATTGTAAAAAGAATTGTAAAATCTATATTGGTCATTGCTTTTTCAACACTTGAAAAGTCATCTACCCCGTCATATTGAATATAGCCGTCTCCGTATCCCGATTCCGGTGTATATGCAAAGTTTTTATTTTCAAGGTCGTTCCCGTTGCCGGACAGATCCGGAAGAATGTTTTTATTCTCATCCGTGTTGCTTCGTCCTCGACCTGTATAGTAACCGATCAGACCGTCTTTGATATAATCGAATATTTCCGTTACCTCGCATTCTGCTACTATTCTCGGATTTACATCATCTTTGACAGTGCTTATCCATGTCCGGTTATCATAAGTAGGGACATTCTCCAAATTTATCTCTGTTTGTGATTCATTTTCAAGGACATAGATAAATATGGTAGACTCATCCTCTATCATTGCCTTAAGATCGGATTCGGTCGGATAGTCGTTTACATCATACACAAGATAGAATCCGTATCTAAGAGAATTCGTATATACCCCATATACATTATTCCACTTATTGGATGTGGAATCCCCTGTATAATAGAATTTATTGCTGTAAAATACGGTTGCCGAAGGACTTACAGAACCTTGTTTTACAGATCCGTTTACCCTTACGAATCTCAAATCCCCGTTCGTTTCCTGTGCAGAGAATGAATTTACCGTGAATCCCCTGCTCATCCCTATTCTTTTGTGCAGCGTCCATTTTGCGGCAGCTCTATCATAGGCTACTTCATCCATTGTGCCGTATACCGATCTTAATATGCCGTCTGATGATGCGTCGGTAAGGGATTTCCTGATATCTATTCCCAAAGAGACGTTATTTTCGGAATCTCCGGTTAGAAGTGTTATGGTGTTGTCACCCACTGACTGTATTTCTATCGGTGAGAGAGGTGTAGCCTCTCCGTTCTGATAGCTTTTCCCATGAATGGATAATGATTTTATCTTATCCGACCCTTGTATGGTATTCCATACCGGGAATTTCTCTCCGGATGCGGTAACGGTTACGAGTCCCGGGTCAGGTCTTTCCCCATGAGCCCCTTGCAGGGTTATGAAAAATTCCTGCAAGGGTACTGTGGGGAACGAGGAAAGCCGGTTTGAGAACAAATTGCATGAAAAAACAAAAGAGAATACATCGATGTCCTTGCTTAGGTTTTCGAGTACCCCTACCTGTGTATATGTAGACATTCCCTTATACATGATATTCAGGCCGTTAACATTCATGAACTGTTTGAAATACGTGCTTTGCTTGTTATTCCACAGTTCATCCCTTAGTTGGTACGCCCAATCTCTTCTATCCTCATATATCCCGTCATCTTCCGACATGGTATAGTTCAGAAGATCGTCCATATACCGGATGTGTATATTTATGCTGTCCAATATATTCCCGGATATGAATACGGTAGGATTTTCGGAGGGGGCAACGGTAATAAGGATTGCCGGCAGTGAAGTGTTTACCGTAAAACGTCCTTCTACGGTATTTGCGGTATATACGGGGATATTGTTGTTCTTGACTACCTCCGTACTCCTTAAAAACTCTGCCATGCACTTTGTAAGCGATCCTATCATGCCATAAATTATTATTATGCCACTAAAATAAGTATAAAAACGAATAAAAAAAATTATTTGAGGAATTTTTTGATGGTCCTATCTATCTCTCTATCAACATCCCTCATGGTTTTTGTGCCTATACCGGCGTGTTTTCTTGCCGGGATGCGTGGTGCAGGGCGGTCGATGCCATATCTTTCCTGAATCCAACGCCCTTTTGTCTGTCCGCCTTCGTTCTGCACTTCAGCATAAGGGACATCGGACTGTACGCCGACCTTTATGTTGAATCCCCCGAGACGTTTTACGTATGTTTTATAGCTGTTGTACAGCCTTCTTGTGCGCAACAGCTTCTTATATCCGAGTTTCCTTCCGGAAGGTGTTTTCAGTATGTCATATCTTCTTTCCGGCCACCTCTCGAACTTGCCGTCATTGGTATAACCCTGAGCACGGAAGTTCCTTTGGGTCTCTTTTACCATATTCTCGGCGATTCTTATCGGCATATTGAATCTCAGTTCATATCCGAGCCCTTTTACCTGCGATATGAGGTCATTTATCGTTCTCATCCGTCTTTTCCTTGCTGAAAATGTCACCGATCTTGGCCATTGCGGAAGAATACCATGACTTATTCTGCACTTTAGGGTTGAAATCGCTCTTATCGAGCCCCACTCTTTCAAAGAAAGAGCGAGAAAGCCGTATGCCTTGTTTGCTTGCGGCATCGGTTATCACCTTGAATTTCTCCATGGATATGGTTTTATCCGGAATTATATCCACATATTTGTCGGAGAGATCGACATTCGAGATGAGGCGTCTCAGCTTAGGCATATAGATAGTCCGGAAAGCGGTAAGACATCCGCTTATATCCTCTTTCTTTTTGTCTTCATAGAGCTGCAAATGAGCCTCAACGAGGTTTTCGGAGTTGGTGTTCTTCTCGGTAGAGCCCAAGAGCGTACCTCCGGTAACCAGCTGCATTATCTCGCTGAAACGGCTCATGATATTTTCCTTGAAGGTACGGAAAGCTTCAGGAGCGGCGTTTATCATGTCGGATTTCATCTCCACGTTGTACATTCTCTCCCCTTTGTTGTATTTATTGGACTCATAAGGGGAAATGAGGATTGCGGTAGGGTTGTCCAACTGTCTTGCAAGACTTTGGGCGAGGTTTTTAGAGGTCTCGTTCCCTGCCTGATAACCGAGCGTGGTACGAGGATATGAGCTTCGTGTGGCGAAGATAGACCAGTTCATGTAGGATTGCTGTATATCGATCATCGCCCTCGATATCTGGAGGAGCATACCGAACATGAAATCCTGTTCGTCATAAGGCTGTATGAAGAAAGTGTTGGCGTAATCGTCTATATCGGCCACCTGATCATAATCGTATGTCATGCTTCTCACCGCCCTGTTCTTTATGTCTATATTCCTTAACGGGAAATCCGCCACCCGGTCATTCTCTATGTCTATCTGTGGCACTCTGATGCCATAGAACAGAGACATGCCGTATGATCTTACAAGGAATCTGAACCATTTTGTGGTGCATATCCTGCCTGTGGCCTCATCATCCACCGTACCGTCCGCATTTCGGATTACAAACTCATGATTCATCAGGGGAACTATGCGTTTATCCATCTGTGAGACGACAAAGGGGGAGGACTGTACCACCCATGAATACAGAGTGTCAAGATAGGTCATGTCAGAATAGTTCATCGCCCTGTTATAAGCTTCTCTCCAATAACGGGGGGTGAAACGGAAATCATAGAAATTGGGGAGATACTGACTCTCTATCCCCGTTATACCCACTTCATAGGGTATCTGTATAGGATTAATATCCGGCTGATGGAATTTTGTCATAGCTTAACCAAAATAAGTGTTTTCATCTGTATATACCATACCGTAAGCGTCCGGATCTTCCTGCGTAGGCGCATTGTACATCACCGAAGTGCCGTTCTTCAAATCCTCCACAATGCCGCAAACCTGCTTGTATTCGTTGTATAAAGGTTCACTGATGTTTGAGGATATACCCGCAAAATAGAAAGAAGTGAGGACAACGACCATATAATAGAGGGTAGGATCGAAATCTTCCGTGTCCCTCTCCGCCTTTAAAGCATTGTCTATGTCCCATTTACCCTGCAACTCACGCTTAAGATAACCTACCGCATTCAAATAGGCATTGTCCAAAGCATTGGGATTCATCGCCTTGGTATTTTTTATCGTTATGGGCTGAATCCACGTCTGAATGTCCGTCTCTGTTATAAACATGGCTTAAACTTTTATTAATTGTCCGTCAACAACGCAATATATATCCGAAATCTTCCTGTTCTCCGTATCATGAGTTATCTTGTACCGGTTTATAAGGGATGTCCCCTTGGCCACCGCATCCGGAATATCATCTTTCTCATTGGAGGAATAAGAGAAATTGATGAACTGATCAACAGCCAAATCCCCCATCTCCGTGTCCCTCATCTCCTCGTTGAACCAAAAACGGTGATTCCTGAACATAGGCTCTAATGTAGACTCGATGTTCAAAAACTTGTTGCCGTTGTTCCTGTTGTCCTTCTCTATCGGAAATATAACCCCCTTCTCCTCCTCAAAGGCCGTTATCGTATCCTCGAAATCAAAAGGGATCTGCTTATTCTCTATCACAATGTCAGGCGGATAGGGAGGCATCATGTACAAATCATACAACCCCTCCAACATCTCATACGTACTCCCCTGTACAGCATATACCCCTATCAACCATACACTGTTATTCGTTATGCCTAAAAGCACTACCGCCTTGTAATCATTCCTGGCCGTGTCCTTGGCAGAAGGGTCTATGTAGATCAAAAGCTTCCTGAAACTCTCCCAATCAGGCAATTTACCCCAATCGATGCACGTGAAAATCTCTCCCTCACTCTCATCATAATAATCCCCCTCCAAAAAGCGCTTCCTGTCCATCCTCGAAGCATTCTCCAAAGTTGCCCTGTACTCGGAGGATATGTTCCCGTCATTATCCCCCATACTGAACTTTATAACAAAAAACCTGTCCGTAATACTCTTGGGCAAACTCTTGTTCGTCCCTATCTCCTCATGCTTGAAAAAACGCTTGTAATTCCAATGACTCTTCAAGGACGGATTCAACGCAAACAACATGTAATTGGGAAAATCATCCTTCAATAACTGACATAATCGACTGTATAACTTACTTATCGGCTGCCACGTCAACTCACTGATCTCATCCGCAAAAATATGCCCCCACTCGGTAGATAATATCGTGTCATACTTGCTGCTCGCATCCTTACTGTTCTTCCCCATCATAGAGAAAAACTTTATGTAATGTCCATTGTAAAATATCAAAGACTGCTTGCTGTTTATATACCTGCAAAACTTCGTCCCCCTTACCCGTAAGACATCTATACTCGATAACTTGTTATGTGTGGCTATCGCTTTCAATACTGCCGGTACTGTCTGACTCAACATCCCATCCAACAAACTCTGAAACGTCTTCCGCAATACCAAACAATTCGCCCCATAAACTATACACTGTACTATCAAAAAATATACTATCACAAACGTCTTCCCACTTCGTGACGCCCCGTAAAACAAAAACTCACGATACCTCCTCGACATCAACATGTTATACATGTACGCCTGCTTCTCCTTTAACGGTATGTTCAAATCTATCCTCATCGAACTATCTTTATGTCTATCCCGTCTACCTCTATATTGCCATCCTCATCCTCTTCCCTGTCTCCACCTCCTACACTTACTATACTGCTCATCTTGTTTACTGTGTCACTCGAATTCTTATACAACGTCACTATCTTGTTGAATACATCCAACTTCTTGCTTATCCGCATTATCTCCTTGTCATCATCACTTGTTATCAATAACTTCGTTAACCGATTGATCTCATCGTACAAGTTCAAACATTGCAACATACTCGCACTCTTACCAAACTTGTTGTAAAAATCAGCCTTCTCCTTATCACTGATCTCTACCTTCGGTACATCAGGCAAACTGCGTATCTTCTCCTCACGCTCTGCCCGCTTCTGCCTTATGATAACATCTTGAGCACTCATAACCACAAATATAACTACTTTTTTTTATTTCGCAATATGTGAGAGAGATTAGTAAGCCCCACACCCCCACCCCTGTTTACCCTGAAAATTAATTCAAGGGCAAACAACCTCGCTCGCTGCGCTCGCTCGTAGTCCTTCGGAACGAAAAAGCAAGGGCTCGAAAGCAAAGAGAAAAGGCTTCATCTCAACCCCTCGTTTTGTTAATATTTTTCACAGAAGCAAACAGCCAACGACACACAAAGTTTTCCCATTTCGGAGGCGAAACAATCACGCAACACCGATAAACAAAAGCCTCAACACTCTTTCACACGTTTTGTTAATTATTGTTTCTCAATCCTATTTGAAAATCTCCGGCATAAGGTAAACTTATAGGCTACCGCTATTTATTTCCTATAACGGAAATAAATAGCTATAGCTTATATATATATAATATATATAGTAATACCTCGGAAATAAGCCTTCATATAGGTGCTAATCCTTAAATAAAAACCTGTTAAATTAATCTACCCATAAAATGGGATAGCCTCAAGGTTCACCTATATGTAAAGGGCGAGCTTTATAAGTTAAAGAACGTAAACCGATATAACAAACGGGGTTAGCCAATAGGCTATATATCAAAGAGATAAGAAAACCACGTGTTAAAATATAGTTAAACGCGCATATATATATGGTAGAATGAAAAAGAATGCCTATATTTGTATATACAAAAAAGGAAACAAAACAACTAAATATTAAAGTTATGGGGACAAACGCAAAACAACAAAACTATTTTACATCTGTATGGGTGGAAGTGAGAGCAACAAAAGGCATAGTAACAAAGAAAGACGAAAAGTTAATTTCGAATTGGTACGTTCTTAATCCTTCAAGAAAGCCTGCAATTTACCTGAATTTCAAAGATAAGGACACAGCTATAAAATACCTTGAGAACTTCGACAAAAAACTATCGAAACGTTATGAGTGCCGCATTTTCACAGATCTTCAAAAGAGTAAAAGCGAAGTGTGTACAAATGGGCTCGTAATACCATTTACGAGCAAACAATTAAAAGAGGTGTATTACATTTAAAAAGAACTTAGGAATAATAACCAAATATTGGAGGAACAAAACAATGAAAAATTTAAATGAAGCGAGAGTTTACGTAGGGACTTATGGTAAATACAATAGGGGGAATTTATGCGGGGCATGGCTCGACCTTTCGGACTATTCGGACAAGGGAGAATTTTACAATGCCTGCCGGGAATTGCATAAAGATGAAAATGACCCGGAATTTATGTTCCAGGACTGGGAGGACATCCCCGAGGCGTTAATCAGTGAGAGTTGGCTTTCTGAAAATTTCTTTGATCTGCGTGATGCGGTAAATGATTTGAGCGACACCGAGCGGGAAGCCTTTTTTGTGTGGTGCAATCATACCCTTTATGATTTGGGCAAGGAAGATGTATACGATCTTGTGAATAGGTTCAAAGATTTGTACGTAGGCAAATATGATGATGAAGAAGATTTTGCCTGTGAAATTATTGAGGCGTGTCACGATTTGTCGGATTTCGCAAAAATGTATTTCGATTACGAAAAATTTGCCGGAGATTTGTTTATGGGTGAATACTATTTTGAAGATGGATTTGTATTTATAAGGTAAAAATATGGCTTATTTATGTGTAAATAAAAATGGTGAAGAATTGATTTGCCAAAATATTCCAAAGCGATACGGATATATAAAAAAATACATTAATTCGTGGTATGGGAAAATAGACGATGCCGGCAATAGGTATGAAGAGATATTGCAACAAGATGAAAATTTAGATCATTGGAGAGATCAAGAATTTTTAAACATGGGTGAATATTGCATTAATTACGAAATATTTTTGCCGCACGGAACAATAGAAAAAATAATAGGTAAAAAAATGAGTTGGGAAAATGACCCGGTAGAAATTTAAAATAATTAAGGAGATAAAACAATGAAAAAGAATGAATTAAAATACAAGGGAACAAAAAAAATAGGTAAAAATACCTTTATAGATGTAGAAATAGGGCTAAGATATATAAAAGAGAACGGCTATTCTTATTTTTATGCCATTGGATGCATATACGAACTTCAAGGAGTGCGAAGGGAGGTAATTTATTCGGGATGCATTCATGAAGAAATTTTAAAATATTTCCCGGGATTTAAAATATTTGTCCAATTGCACGGTAATTATTCTTATGGAATGCCCAGACACATGCTTTCAAATCTAAAATTTTCCATTGTCAATGACGAAATAGATCCCATTTGTGGATATCTGGCTATTTCGGATGTAATGGCAAAAGAGCTTATTTGTTGGGGGGAGGAAATCGATTATCTGAAATATTTTTTAGAAGAAAATGACATCATTTACCATTTGAGAAGTAAGGCTGATAAAGCTATTAAATTATTAGAAGAATTAACCGGGGACGAGTTCGATAACCCCGACGTGCTGGGTATTTACGACTACGAGCCATTGGATAACGTCACCAAAGAAAAAATAAAAAAAATGCACGAAAATGGGTATTTTACAATGGATAATGTGATAAAAAGAAGAGATGAAAAGATTAAAGAACTAAATTTAAAGTTTTTAGAAAAAGAAAAGATGAAGTTAGAGAAAGAAAAAAGAGAAATAGACAATGAAATAAAGGTATTGGAATACCTTTTTGATGAAGGCATAAGTTTAAATAATCACGCTTATTTAAGATCGGTAAATGTTTTGGCTATAAACTTGTTTAAAAATAGAGAAAATGCCATGTCAGAGAACGAATATAACCGATTTTTAGACAATGTAGACTATTCAAAATTGCCAACGGGAATCGAATTTGAATTTAATAAAATATAGAGCTATGAAAATAAATGAAGCATATATATATTATATCATTTTCTCCGATTTTGTAAGCGGGTCAACGGAAGAAGAAAAAAAGGAATTTTTTTCGGGCAAAATAAATAAATTTGGCACCGACACAAATAAAGATTTCGGAGATGGGGTCATCCAGGTGTGCTATGACTTGTATTTTGACCAAAAAGGCAAATGTTACAAGGTTAAATATGAAATATATAACATTTACGGAAATGAAGAAATAGAAATAGAGAATGTAGGTAAAGAATGTGCGGAGAGGTTTAAAAAAGAAATTACGGAATTTTTATTACATGATTGGTATGAAGTATAAAATAATTGTTTTGTTATTAATAATCATTTTAGGCGTGTATATGGATAAAATATACAACGAGGAAGAATGTAATAATAAAATAGAGAAAATTTACGAGTGTGAGATTTACGAGTGATCAATTATAAAAAAACATAATTATGGATATAAAAGATTCTATTTCCAAAAGCACGGAAACAATAGCTAAAAAGCCTACCTTGAAACCCTTTGAATTACTTAAAAAGAGCCTTACAAAAGGCTCTTACAAAGATAAATTTATCGATATATTAGGGGAAAAAAAAGGAATAGCAATGTGTCAGAATATAATATTAACGGCGTATTCCAGTGCGGAACTCCAAAAAGTAGACCCGTTAAGTATAATTTATTCGTCACTCTGTGCAGCGGTAACAGATTTATCGCTTGATAAATCATGTGGACAGTCAGCAATAATCCCCTATAAGGGACAATGCCAATTTCAAATAATGAAAAATGGGTACATAGAACTTGCGTTGAGATCTAATTTGCTTCAAACTATAAATGAAACACGAATATATGATGGCGAGATAGAAGTAAATAAATTTACCGGGGACATTACATTTTTAAAACAACTTAACGACGGGGTTTATGCCGGTAATCTCGCTTTTATAAGATACAAAACCGGATTTGAGAAATTCAAGTACATGTCAAAAGAGGAAATTATAGAACATGCGAAAAAATATTCGCAATCTTTCAGGGCTAAAAGGGGGCTGTGGATAGATGATTTTAATGTTATGGCTAAGAAAACGGTATTAAAATTATTGTTGAAAGAATTTGCGGCAAAAGCAGACATGCGAGAAGCTGTGTCACCTATTGAGTTAGGGTTGAAGTACGACCAATGTACACCAATAAATGAAGAATTAACACATGTCGAATATTTAGATAACAATTTGTTATGATACAGAAAATAGTTTTTAAAAATAGGGAAGAGTGGTTAAAGCACAAAAACGAGTCATTTAAACTAAGTTCCTCCAACATAGGTATAATTTTAGGGTATAGCGAGTATATAACGCCTTTCCAATACTGGGATAAGATAAAAAAGGGGGAAATAACAGAAAATACAAACACAATAAGGGGAAATTTGTTTGAAAATTCAATTTCTGAATATTTCGAGAATGTGAGCACGGAAAGAGTGATAAAGAATACGCAAAAATACTTCGTTTTAAGGCGTGATGATCTGCCCGAATATATAGAAGTATCACCGGATAGGGAATTGTTCAAAAAAGAGCGTAAAAAACGTGTTATCCTTGAAGTAAAAGACACAAAGAGATATATAGACATTTACAATGATGATGAATTGCCAAAAGAGTGGTATTGTCAAATTCAATTTCAAATGTATGTAGGAGGCTATGATACAGCTGTTTTATGCATTTATGACGGGAATAAGACGATACAATACAGGTACTTTAATTTGGACAAAGACTTTGCCGAGGATATTACAAATAGGGGAATCGAATGGACGGAAAAATATATTTTCGGGGATGGTGTTCCGGAATCCGAGAATTTAGAAGACGTACAAATGAAATGCCTGCACCCGGATAAGGGGTCTTGTAGTGATGCGGAGGACTCTTTTAAAAACGTGATAGAAAGATACAACGAGTTAATAAAGAGCAAAAAGGAAATAGAAAAAGAAATTGAAGAGTATAAAAACATGGTAGCCGTGAAAATCGGTGAGAATGAAAGGTTAAATATCGGCGGAATAGAATGTGCGACACTCAAAACCGAAAAAAGGGCGTTTTTCGATACGGATAAATTCATGAATGAAAATCCGGAAGAATATAAAAAATATATGTCAGAGAGGGAATACAGGATATTAAGGATTAAAAAACTAAAGATATGAACACATTAATGATTCTCTTGGCGATATTTATTATAGGATATTTTTTTTTGATTGTCTTATTTATAGCGATATGCCCGTTTTTCAGTTATAAGACATTCCGATTTTTTATAAAAAAGTTTACTAATATAATGATCCCGGCATTAGGTTTAAGTTTTGCCATTTACGAAGGGGATGATTTAAACAGATTGTTAAACTATACAGATAAATATATCAATGAAGAAAAAGAGCATTAAAAGAGAAAGGCCGAATATGGTAAAATGTGTTGAATGCGCAAACCATTACGGCGGAGTAAGCAATTATATGGTGTACTGTAAAAAATTAGGATTTTATAGATCCTTAGCGGCAAGAACTTGTGAGTATTTTGTAGAACTTAAAAAACAGAATTAACATGTTGGAGAAATTGACTAAAGAGCAAGAAAAAATAATGATCCAAACAAGGGATGAGTGGGCCAACCTGGTTTTTGATAACGTAAAGAATCAAAAGGGGATAGACAAAAAGATGTTTGAAGAAGGGATTGAATGGTTATATACCGATCTGCTTCACAAGCCTAAGCCAAAGGTAGTATATTGCGACAGTTGGCTAAGCTGTCTACTTACTATTGCTATTCTCAAAGATGAAAAATTAAATAAGTCGATTAAAAATAAATTAGGGGCTTCTGTCGGGGCTTCTGTCCGGGCTTCTGTATGGGCTTCTGTATGGGCTTCTGCCCGGGATTCTGTATGGACTTCTGTCCGGGATTCTGTCCGGGATTCTGTCCGGGATTCTGTATGGGCTTCTGTCCGGGCTTCTGTCCGGGATTCTGTATGGACTTCTGTCCGGGATTCTGTCCGGGATTCTGTCCGG
>OGDS01000653.1_pt1 | contig 33990 bp, 28 predicted proteins | sample 1570351 | NCBI WGS metagenome assembly OGDS01 (sample SAMEA2581974, study PRJEB24529) | metagenome | biome: Human gut stool | place: China | collected 2011
GCTCCCTTTACACAAGGGAGCCTTATTTGCTAAAATTTAACACTTTACATTTAGCCCCATAAGCCCTAATTTATCTAACTAACCTTAACCCACAATCAAAATTGAAAAAGTTTACTATACTAACAAAAAGGCTAGTTACTATTTAAGCAACTAGCCTTTAATTAGTTATAAAATTTAATTTCTACTATAAATCAACAGAATAAAATTCTAAAATCACTTTACTTCAAAGATAGCGAAAGAACTACCATAAGCAGTAACCTTATTATCCTTTACTTCTGTTTTGCCGATTTGGTATAGAGTTGAAGCAACATCAAAATCGAATGGTACAGTTTCGTCATTTGCAGATGGGTTTACAACAACAACAAACTTACCCCTCTTGTAGATGAAAGGATACTTTTCTTTCTCAGCATAAACAACTTCAAAGTCACCGTCATTGCCTAGGTCTTTGTTATTATGACGAAGTGCAATAACATCAGTTACAACCTTATAAATTGAGTCAGGGTCATTCTTCTGATTTTCAACAGTTGGTGCATCAGCGTTCTTATCAACCGGTAGATAACATTCATCAGCAGTTGAGAAACCTAGGTTCTTTTCACTATTCCACTGCATAGGTGTTCTTGAACCTGTACGAGAATAACCACCTTCCTTAGAAACAAGGTCACCTTGGTATCTCATACCGATTTCATCACCATAATATAGGAATGGTACACCCGGTAAAGTAAACAGAGTTGCAAAAGCAAGTCGGATTGTTTCTTTATCTGCATAGTGAGTCATTCTTGGCATATCGTGGTTATTAGTCATAAAGCTAATGTAACCGTTAGCCTTAGTTTTTTCATAGTTAGGAACATACTCATCCATAGTGGCAGTAATATCGCCCTTACCGTTCTTATGGAAAAATGCTTTGTTTTCACCATCTTTTTCATATCTAAACAGACGGCTATAACCATTGCCGTAATGGTCAAGATAAAAGTCCATATGGAAACCGGCATTGTTGATAGCTCTTTCAGGGTTACACCATTCTGAAACCATAGCAGCCTCAGGGTAATCCTTGTCTAACATTTCTCTGACACCACGCCAAATCTTAGCAGTAGCGATTTTTTCATCATCGTTCTTTACAAGAGAGTCAGCCATATCAACTCTGAAACCATCAGCACCCTTATCTAGCCAAAATCTCATAACATCCTTAATTGCTTCTGCTGTAGCTAAAGCATCAGGATGGTCATATGGTAACTGCCACTCAGGGTGAGTTACTTCGTAGAAACCATAGTTAAGAGCAGGTTGGCTGCTAAAGTAGTTAACCATATAGTTACCGTCACGCTCACATAAACCACACATCATTCTATATTCAGGTGGTGCATCCCATACTGACTTTGTAAAGATATATCTGTTTGTATATTCACTTTCCTTAGCTTTTTTACTTTCTAAGAACCAAGGATGTTGGTCACTTGTATGACCCGGAACTAGATCCAGCAAAATCTTAATGCCCTTTTTGTGAGCCTCATCAAAAAGTCTTACCAAATCTTCATTTGTACCATATCTTGGAGCAACCTTCTTGTAATCTCTTACATCATAACCGGCATCCATAAACGGTGAATCGTAAACAGGGTTTAGCCAAATTGCGTTACAACCAAGACCCTTTACATAATCAAGTTTTTCAATAATACCCTGAATATCACCGATACCATCACCGTTAGTATCGTTAAAAGACTGAGGATAAATTTCGTAAAATACTGCGTCACTTAACCACTGTGGCATATTTCATCTTCCTTTCGATAGTAAATTTTTGAAATTAATTTAGTGTTTTATTTACTGTAAACAATAATCAGTTGATAACGCCCTTAGTACCATTTATCCTTTATATAAAGGAGGTAATAGTATGACTATTACAAAGATAAATAATACTTCATTTATGTTTGAATTTTTACAAGACGAACTCACCTTTAATACTGAGGACGATTTAATATATCACATTATGAACATTGTTGCAACTGTTGAAAAGTTAAACACAAAGCACTGCGCATTTGTGTTAGAGACTGTTAAGTCAAGGAAAGGTTCAATCTTTCTCTTGACCATTAGATATGGCAGAAAAAGATTTAAAGTAAAAAGAAACCTTGACCACACCATATATTCTTTTGAAAATTGTGATGATTACTTAAATTGTATATTTACCTTACACAAATCTTCTTATCCATTATCAAGAAACCATAGTTACATAATGGATAACAAATACTACCTATGTTTTTCCAATTCATTTATCTCTAAAAAAACAAAACTCCTTGTGTGTCAATACGGAAAAAAATGTGAAAACAGTAATATTCTCTTAGCTAGGCTAAAGGAATACGGAAAATATATCGGTGAAAATTGTGTAGAAAATATCAGTAAAAATCTTACTTACAAAGAGCTTTAAGGTTGTTAATTGCCTCAGTAGCTGAGTCAGCCTTAAATACTGCTGTACCTGCAACACAAACATCAACACCGGCATCATATGCCTGTTTAATAGTAGCCTCACCGATACCACCATCAACTTCGATAAGAAGTTCAGGATTTACCTTGTTAGCTTCTTCTCTGATTTCTTTAACCTTTGGTAGCATATCTGCCATAAATGACTGACCACCGAAACCGGGTTCAACTGTCATTACAAGAACCATAAATAAATCCTTTAGATAAGGGAAAACTTCTTCAGCCTTTGTATTAGGCTTAATTACAAGTCCGGGCTTTTTGCCACAAGCCTTGATTTTATCAATAGTTTCCTGTACATCACTGTCACTTTCAATATGGAAAGTAATAATATCAGCACCGGCATTTGCAAAGTCTTCAATATACTTTAGTGGTTCAGAAATCATTAAATGTACATCAAAAGGCTTTTCGGTATATTTTCTAACCGTTTTAATAACAGGTGCACCAAATGTAATATTCGGTACAAAGTGACCATCCATAACATCAAGGTGCATATAGTCTGCTCCTGACTTGTCCATTCTCTCTATTTCTTCACCCATAACTGAAAAGTCACATGATAGTAGTGATGGTGCGATTAACATAATATAATTCCTCCTAAGGTTTCTTAATCATAGGGACAATCATTGTTGCTATTCCCCAGAAAATTGTATAAAGTAGCATTTCTACTGTACCCAAAATTGAAGTACCGGCATAAAGGGCAATTGTTGACATAATCATAATGCCAAGTGCCACACCGATTAGCTGAATAATTACAGAAATACTTATATTTGTTCTCATCTGTACACATCCGGAGAGTGCTCTGGCAATCTGAGTAAATTTACCTCTTGTTGCTAAGTATGCTCTGGATTTTTCTTCATGTACACCGGTTACTTCCTTACAAACATTGCCAAGTCCTGTTGGAAGTACCTTTACACTTCTATAGAATACTCCAAAGTCCTCAGAAACTTGTTCTGATGTAATATTACAATCACTTGTGCTGATTAGTAGGCTAATGCCATTGTACTCAGCTCTTTGAAGTTCTCTTGAAATTTCAATACTAGGTCTGTATGTTGTAATTAGCATTGCAACAAGTACACCTGACTGAGCAATAAAAGTTGTTTGCTTATGCTGATGGTGGTATGTTTCTTCAATATTTCTTTCAGGCATATTGATACTGTACTTTCTCATAAGTTCTCTATTACCTACAAGAATTCTGTCACCGTTTACCCAACCAACAAGTCCAAGACCATCTTCATACATTACAGACTCAACATCAGGAAGTACCATTCTGCTCTCTTGAAGTGCTTTATCAAACACATAAGAAAGTGGACTGTTTACTTCTTTTAGTACTGCTGCAGCACATAAACAAGATTCGTCAAGTTTCACTTCATTAAATGCTTGAATGTTGTTTAGGATAATTGAGCCTTCAGGATAAAGTTCACTGGCATCAACCATAATTGCCGATGTATCACAAAACTGATTTACACCTTGATAACCACAAAGCATTGCACCCTTTTTCAGTAGTGTTTTACAAAGTTTTCTCATAGGCACATTAACTGCCATTAAAGTGCAAATAGGGATACTTACTGTTGTAATAAGTGAAAGTGTACTGATTGCACCTACAAAATCTTTCTTAATTAGCCCAAATAAAATTGCAACAACTATTGCACAAATTGTGGTGTATGGTGCAATTTTACCGGATGCCTCTTCTGATGGATCAGGTGCATAGGAAAGTTGCAAGTAGTTTGTCAAAAAGTCTGTTTTGTGCTGATAAGCCACAATAGGCTTTTCTATAACAGTACCACTCATCATCTTTGAGGCAATATTTTCATCAGTATAAATTTTTGCTGAATACATTTTCTTCTTATCATCAGCAATAAACTTAAAGTTCTTGTCAACTCTGCTAACCATATAATATTTACCAACAGAGTTACACAGTAGCCCTACAATAAGGATAGCTGTATAGTAACTGTACTTACCTATAAAGTAACTTTGGCTGGCAAACAGTCCCACTATACTTGAAAGCACACCACAAACATAACCTACTGCTACTGCCGTATCGGAATTACCCTTAAACTTGATAAGTGAGGATAAGCCATTCTTTAGTGCTACTCTTGAAACTGCACCTGCTACTAAAATAACAATTAAGTTTAACACACCGTAAATTACAGGTGCTACATAACCTGCACCTAAAGTTGATGGCAATGCTCTCTGTAAAAATACAAAGAACAATGTTGCCACAGCTAAAACACCTAAAGCAAAACTTTGGAACTTTAGTTTACTTAGGTTACTGTTAATTTCATCAGCAACACTTTCCTTATCATTTTCGTCATCATAGTCATCAACAGTAACAACCTTTTCTGCAGTTGTTCTGTTTTCTACAGTATCCTTACCCTTTGAAGTAAATAGGTTGATAACTGATTGTGCAAATTTATTTTTATTATTTATTGGTTCTTCTGTAACTACAGTTGAAGTTGGCCTATATGTAGCAGAAATTTCAGGATTCTTGCTTTTTAGATATTCTTCATATTCTTGTCTAACTACAACTGAAAACTTACCTACATTAACATTTAACTGTTCCAAAGGACTTTCAGGCTTATAAATCGGCACTTTAGAAACCTGAGTTGTACCTTGTGGTACAGGCTTTTGCTTTCCGAAAAGCTTTTCATAATGGAAATCATCAGGTTCTTCCTCATCCTCATGCTTAGGCAGTGGAGGAAGATTTTTTTCCTTAATCAATTCATCAAGGCTGTCTTTCTTGAACTTTTCTTCGTCAAAGTCCTCATTAGCCATAGCAATAGGAAAAGTATCTTCTTCCTTTTTTTCCGGTACATCAGGAATATCTATATCAATAGTATCTATATCTTCAATTTCAATAGGCTTAATGTCAAACTGAGGAACACTCTCAATAACATCGTCAGCTACCAGTGTACCCTCCGGTACATCACTGCTAAGTTCAACATCCTCTTCAACAGGAACAGGAGCATTGAAAAAGTCACCACTATAGTCCGGTAAATCTTCTTCATCATCGGTCACTTTACCGTTTTCGTCACCTTGGCGTTCCATCATAACCTCAGCGTTCATGGTAGTGCCGATTTTCTCTCCTACAATTGTATTATTTTCTTCATCTTCATCATCCACAGGAGCCATTGAGTAAAACATAGTCTTAATATCCTCTGTTACCTCCGGTGGAGCTTGATTTTCTTTCTTAGTTACCTTTTTGACTTCTTTTTTAGGCTTTTTCTTAACCTTATTCTTTAGGAAGTCAGGTTTCTTAAACTCCATTACTTCTCTCCTATTTATCTTTTGTCTGCAATTTCATACATTAAAATACCTGCTGCAACAGAAGCGTTAAGAGAATTGATTTTTCCCTTCATAGGAAGGGAAACAATAACATCACAATCCTTTGCAACAAGTGGACTGATACCCTTACCCTCATTACCGATTACTAGGGCAACTGCACCGTCAAAGTTAACTTTCTTGTAATGCTCACCGTCCATATCAGCACCATAAACCCAAATACCCTTATCCTTTAGCTTTTGGAGTACTGCTGAAATATTCTTAATTCTTACAACCGGCATATACTCTAATGCACCGGCAGAAGTTTTTTCTACTGTATAAGAAAGTCCTGCACTTCTTCTTTCAGGAATAATTACACCGTGAGCACCGGCACATTCTGCAGTACGAATAATAGCACCTAGGTTGTGTGGGTCTTCTATCTTGTCAAGAACAATAATGAAAGGACTTTCCCCTCTCTCTTCTGCTAAAGCAAAAATATCCTCAAGTGTACTGTATTCCTTTACTGCACATTGAGCAACAATACCCTGATGGTTTACACCTTTAGCTAAGAAATCCAGCTTTTTCGAGTCAACATCTTTAACAGGGATATTCTTCTGTTTTGCTTTTGCAATAATCGCAACAACCGAGCCACTTCTCTCTCCCTTTGCTACAAGGATTGACTCAATACTTCTGCCACTACGGATTGCTTCCATAACAGGGTTACGACCTGCAATTATATCATTTCTTTGATTATCTAAATTCTGTTTATTTTGTTCCATAAAAAATTCCTTTTGTTTATACCTTTTCTAGTAATTTGTACAGAATAAGTATAACACAAAAGGAAATTAAGTAAAAGCAAAAACATAAAAAAACTAAAATAATTATGGGGTTTTACAGATTATTTAAAACTGCTGCACCTTTATCTACATAATTCGGCAAAATTCCGTAAAAGCCTGTTGTTTCATCTTTGAAAAGTCCCATATGTGGTGGAAAAACCGTAAAGGAAAAATATGCAATAAGGAACAGTCCCAACAAAAATAATGACGGTACAAAGTAAGTACTGAAATTTTTATCACTTAAAGTAACCTTATAAGAAATAATCTGAGAAAAAATAACTGCAAAAATGCCCATAGCAATATCAACACCAACCATTTTATCTCCAACAAAAAGTGAAAATAAATAGTGCATAATGATTATGAAAAATCCCATAAAGTAAATGCCAAGGACTTTACCCACAACAAATGGCTTGAAATACACATTGGAAACCAAAAGCTCAACAAGTCCCCAAATGGCATAGGCAATGAGAAATATTTTTGTGTTTTCCCACACAGACTCATTAACCGAACCAAAAAGAATCGAAAAAACCGTACCTTCAGTTAGCTGATAAATATAGTGCAACAAAAACGCCAAAGAAAACACAAAGAAAGCACCTACTATTTCAAGGTTACGAAAAAATTTAACTTTCATAACAGCCTCCATATAATTTATATAAAATTATATGAATAGCTTAGGTATAAGATTACATAGAAAGTAATATTATTATAGCAGTAGCCAGTCCACCCATTAAGGCTGAAACACCCAACCTAATTGACCAATAAATAATCTTAGATTTTATTTTTATCGCTGATGGCGGGTACATTCGCCTTAGCATTAACTTTGCTTCTCTTTCCAAAACATTTTTCTGAGCATCTGTATATTCCGGACGAACCACAAGCAAAGCCTTTTCGTAATACATATTGTTGGTTTCTGTAATCTCCAGAACCTGTCTGTTTATGCCTCTTAACATAGCAAAACCCTCTTTCTATCTATATTTTTGACCTAGTATTTAGTATGTAATCAACAAAAATAAAACAAATTTGATAATTCTTTGTAATAATTAAAATTACAATTATACAGTTAGTAAACTATCATTTTACTAACATTTATGTGGAAAACTATGTTGGCAACTAGGAAAACCCTTGAAGTTATCCACTAATACTCTAAAAATAATGCATTTTTCTACAAGGAAAGTTTTTCACATTAACAATTTCCATATGGTTTTCAACATAAATATATTACAAATAGTAATATTGCCTCTGTCAAGGAAGTTACAAAAATAAAACAAAAAATTTAAAATTTCTTACATAAACAACAAAAGCACCCCTATTATAGAGGCACTTTTGTTGTTACTATTTACTATTGACATTTTAAATGTATCAAATGTGCAACCCCCGGAATACTCTCTCCTTGCTGATTTGCAGTTGGACTCATCAACGCACCTGTAGCTATAAACAGTACATTTCGGTACTTTTCACTTTCCATATCCTTTAATATTTTGCCACAAAGTACCGATGCACCACATCCACAGCCTGAACCACCTGCATGAACATCTTGAGTATCTCTGTCAAAAATCATCAGTCCACAATCCCTATGAACACTATCAATGTTATACCCATCATCATTTAGCAATTGATGCAAAAGTTCTGAACCTACTTGTCCTAAGTCACCTGTAAAAATTCTGTCATAATCATTAGGTGTGGTTTTGGTATCATTAAAGTAGGTTAAAATTGTGTCATAAGCAGCCGGTGCCATTGCAGCACCCATATTATTTATGTCCTTTACCCCTTTATCCACAATTTTCCCTACTGTAGCATTTACCACTTCAACGCCTTTCCCCTCATTACTGACAATTACAGAGCCTGAACCTGTTACTGTCCATTGAGCAGTTTGAGGTCTTACACCACCATATTCAAGTGGATAACGGTACTGCCTTTCTGCTGTACAAAAATGTGATGAAGTTACAACGGCTGTTTCCCTTGCACTTCCACCACCTACTGTAAATGAAGCCATAATTATCCCCTGAGCCATTGTTGAACAAGCACCATACTGACCAAGGTAAGGGATATTAAAACTTCTCATTGAGTAACTGGAGCTTATAAGCTGATTTAATAAATCCCCTGCAAATACAAAGTCAATATCCTCCGGATGTGTTTTGCTTTTTGTCATTGCACCGATAAAAGCCTCTTGCTGAAACTTAGCTTCAGCTTTTTCCCAAGTAGGTTGACCAGCCCTTGAGTCGTAAAAAATCTTATCAAAATATTTTTCTAAAGGACCTTCAGCCTCTTTCTTGCCAACTACTGAACTATAACCTGTTATTACCGGTGGATGTAAAAATTCTACTGTATATGAGCCAACTCTTTTTATCATAAGAAAAACCCCTTTTACACTTATTATGTGCAAAAGAGGTTCTTTTATTTTATTAAATTAAAATTATTTCTTTCTGTTTACTGTAAATGTTTTTCCATAGCCGTTATAAGCCTTTTTTCTTACTGTTGCAGTACCGTAAACTCTGAACTTAGTTTTGCCCTTAGAAACAGTTAATTTGTAAGAAGTCTTTGTAAGAGTTTTTACATTTTTCCACTTGCCCTTAACATTTTTCTGAAGAACATACTTCTTAGCACCCTTTGACTTACTCCAAGATAAAGTAGCCTTGCTACCCTTTACTTTAGAAGTTGCCTTAGTAATCTTGCTAGGTACAATTTTAAATGTTTTTGCAACAGAACCGATTGTGTTGCCACTACCGTTAATATAAACTGTTGCAGTACCAACATTCTTGTTATTTCTATAGCTTAATCTATAACTTGCAGCATCATAACCTGCCTTTACAGTTAGACCACTTTGACCAACATTTCTACCGGTATAATCTTTATTCTTAACGCCAACTACTGTTGCAGTATACTTATTTAGACAAAGAGCATATGTTTCACTAACATAACCGTTTACATCTTTAACCCAAATGCTCATATGTGCATTAGGATCATAATTTTTGTAGGTATAGTTAAATTCATTCTTTGCATTTAAAGTTATCGCCTGACCACAAACAGTTATAGTAGTACCTGATGTTCTACCGTAATTACAAGTATGAACATAAACAGTTTGTGGAGCATCTACAGTGTTTAATCTATATGTAACAGTCTTGTCTCTATTAGTTCTTACATAAGAAACTGTAGCGAATTTAGTTTTTTTGCTAACTTGACCTAGTGACATAAAGAAAGTACTGTTTATTTGTTCTTTAGTTTTATTTTTATAGTACACCTTTACATAATAAGTACCTTTGCCTAAGAAACCATACATTGCTTCATTGTTGTTATCGTTTTTAATTACAGTCAAATCTTTCTTATAAAGCAAGTTAGGGTCAGTATAAACTTCAACAAGATATGATTCATTCCATTCATACTGTGTATGATTAGTAAAACCAAAGTTAAGCATAAAGTTTGCATCATTCTTTAAAGTAAAAGAATAAACCTTTTCAAAAGTATCAACAAAACTGTCTGATGCTTGAGTTGTGCCTTTTCTTACACTGTCAATATAAGCAGTTCTGCTTTTGTATGTAGGAACATTCTTAATAGCAGTTGCATTTGTTACTGCTGATGCTGAAACAGAACCTACCATTAGTACGCTAACTGCAATACTTATTGCCATTAGAATTGAAATTAATCTTTTAGTTTTATTCATAAATAACCTCCTCAATATTATACTACAATTATACTATTATATAAGAAATTTTTGCAACAGTTATAATTTACAAAAAAAAGACTAGACTGAACAAAATTTAGTGAATGTGCATAAATAACAAAAAGAAAAGAACTGCCAAACGACAGTTCTTTTCTTAAAATATTCTTTTTTCTGGAGAAAAAATTTTAATGAACAAAATCTATTAACCAAATTACACATTTAATACTGACTTTTGAATAGCTGATGAATCCTTAACATCAATTTTACCATCTTTGTTATAGTCAGCTACTGATAGGTTTTCAGGGGCAATATCTGCCATTAGAACAACATACTTCTGAATTAATGTTGCATCCTTAACGTCTACCTTACCGTCACCATTAGCGTCCCCCAATAGCTTTTCACTACTAGCTTCACCAACATTATATAGCATTGTTTTCTCTACAGTTTTTCCGTTAGACTCTTTAGCAACAAACTTTAGTGAATAGCTACCATCCTTTGATGGTGTCCACTTAGCAGTATTTGTTGTTGTGTTAGTTAGCTTTTCGTTATTTACATAGAATTCATAAGAAACATTACCCTTATTGTTATATGCTTCTGACTGTAGAGTAATTGCAGTACCAACACCCTGACCGGAATTTTTATCTGCACCACAGTTAATTTCTAGAGGAGCTTCGTTTACAACTGTATCTGATAGTAAAGCACCCATTCTAGCTAGTGGTACTGTAATATTATCAACATCTTCCTTTTCGTGTGAAGTTGATGGGTCATAGCTATATTCAACATTTGCATTATCTAACATTGATGGGTCGTGTGGTAATGTATCCATACCGGAAGTACCGTATGTTAAAATCTGCATTGCACCGATACCCTTAGTTTCAATATAGTTTCTGTCAATGCCTAGAGTTTTTAGTGGAATAGCTACTTCATAGATGTAACCATATTCTGATTTGTAACCAAGGTCTTTAAAGTCAACCCAGCTTGAGTTAGGGTCAAGATTATCACCAAGTTTACGGTCACCCTTTGCACCGTTTATACCAATAATTGAATCACTCTTTGTACCGTTAGCATACTTAATCTTGAAACCGTTTCGGTTATCCTGAGCTTGGAACGAATTAACACCGATAGGAATTCTTGTGTCATAGTTGAACATATATGTTCCATCTGTATCCTTAGTATCTGCCTTAAAGATTGATGCACCACCGTTAGAGTTGTTTGAATCCATCGCTACAAGTGTATCAATATGTGTTGTGAAAGATACATTACCATCTTTAGCAACACCACCGTCACAACCCCAAACAAATGGATTTGTAAAAGTTGAACCGTCTTTATTTGTGCCTATCGCCTTGCCTGTTGCCTGTTTGTCAGGGTCAATAGAAAGTGCTAGGTACATTGGAATACTGTTTCTCCATGGTCTTGCTTCGTTTGATGTAGCAAAGTCATCATTTGGTGAAACGATATAAGTTGTGTTTGCCATTTCCCACATAAAGTATAGGTTATCATCATCCCATGCACCATATAGTGCGTATGCATCCCAAGGCTGTTCGTGCATTGAAGATGGCATATATACTCTTGGGTCATCGTTTGCAACACCCTGAGCAATAATCATTGAGCTATCCCAATCATCTGTCTTACCATCAACTGTGACTTTCTTATACTTACCTAATTGCTTATTAGGGTTTGTACCGTAGTAACCACCCTCTGCCTCAGTTGCGTGACCATCTGACTTAGCAGAGAATGTTGTCTTTGTTGATGTAAATTTTTTCTTAAATGTATATTCTTGAGTTGTTTCAACAGCATCACTACCCTTAGTTGTAAGAGTTAGTTTAATTGTACTGTTACCGATTTTACCTTCACCGACTCTGATTGTATCACCGTTAGCATAAGTTTTCTTAGCTGAACCGTCAATAGAATAAAAACCTGTCTTGCTACCCTTTAGACCAAGTTTTACTTCAATGTAATCTTTGCTGAAAGCAGTACCTGATGGTGTGTAAGAAAAACCATAAGCATGGTCGTCCATCTTACCATAATTAACCCACTTAGAATCAGCAGTTAAAAGTTTACATTCCCCTGTCTTTAGGCTAAGACCTGAATTTTCAGGGAACTGTTCTTTACCTGCACCTTTTTCAAGACCATTGTTGAAAATTACATTCTCAGATTTGTATGTAGCCGGAAAATCAATAGAGTAAAGACCATCTGCACCTTTTTCCATTAACTGACCAGGCCATTTTGCATTTTGTTTTGTACCATAGGCATATACATAGACCTTTGCCCAATTGTACTTTGAATTATCAAAATATGCCCTAGAACCTTCAGCAGCTGAGACTGAACCCATTGTGATTAATGTACAACTTAGCATAATTGCAAGTGTTAGTAGTACGCTTACATACCTTTTCATATATTTCATAGTTACCCTCCAAAGACTCTTTGTGAATAATTATAGCATATTAAACACATTCGTACAATACATTTGATTTATTTTGTATTTTTAAACAAAGAAGCAAGAGAATTATGAGACAAATAACACAAACTAAATTACAAGACTATGAACAAACATAATATATTCTGTTAAGTTGTTCATAAAAATAAGAGAGTCACAAAGACTCCCTTAAAAATTCAACATATTTTATTCTACATGACCACCATGCTTATAGTCTGTACCGCCACTATCAGGTGTCTGAACAGAAGCACCGTTCTTTAGACTATAATATGAACTTGGCAATTCTTCTCTGCTGATTTCCTTGCCTTTCTTATCTCTATAAATTCTATACGATCTTGCCCTATAGTAAGATGATTGAATGTCATAGTTCTCACTATATGTATCAATTACATCATAAGAATCATCCTTAATACCATAGAATGCTGCGTGAAGAGTTGTACCCTCCATATAACAAGCCAGAAATACTTGATATTTAGAATCATTCTTTAGCTTTAGGTCAAGATTACCATAGTCAATAGCAGCATCAAAGCCACTCTTAGCATATACTGATGGATAAGTATGAGGTGAACGCTCAGCAATAGTTAGGTTACTTCTTACTGCTGCATTGTAAATTGTTGTACTGGACTGGCAGATACCACCACCAACGCCATCAGTAAAGTCACCGTCAACAATAACACCTGCTGATGCATAACCCAGAGAAGTATCGTTACTGTTACCTGTGCAACCATTAAATGACCAAGTTTCACCAGGGTCAATAATACTACCGTTACAAGCCTTTAGAGAAACTTTCATATTCTGATTACCGTTAGCATCATTTGTTGAATAAGTTTCCCAAGCAGCAAGTAACTGCATATTTTTCTTTAGGAATGCAACATCATACTTAGGCTGAGTTGCATTTCTTGTTACTGTAACCGTACCTGTATATGTACCGGAAGCATTGCCTTTTTCGACAATTGAATTTATCTGTGACTGTAAATCATCTTTATCTACTTCAAGACCAGACTTACCTTCTTCATAAGTAAACATAGGACTTGAATTAGGGTTAAACTTAGTTACCCTTGCATCCTTTGCTTTTACATTATATTTCTTATAAATCTTATTAATTAGCTTGTCAACTGATGACTGGTTTAGACTGGCAGAAATCTTCATTACCTGTTCTTTAGCATACTCATTGCCGTTGCTATCAGTTGTTGTTGGATAAGTTGTACCGTCAGCCATTCTCTTTGAAATAATCTTTTCATCATCAAGAACAGTAGAAGTATCATACTTAAAAGTAAAGTCATCTTCGGTATAAGTTGTTTTTTCACCGTCAACATTAACTGTAATGTTCATCTTTGGTCTAGACTTAATTTCTTCACTTTTTAGAAGAATTCTAGCCTGTACTACTGTTAAGCCACCAATATCAACACCGGAAACTTTAGTACCTTTTGCAAAAACAAATTCACCTTTGTCATTTGTAATAGCTACAGTTGGCTTTGTTTCTGAAGTAGTTGTTTCTTGCTGTGCATTATTGTTACTAGGAGAAACAACACCTTGAACAACAAATACCAATACAACACAAAGTACAACTGCTACACCAATAATAGAGCCAACAATCGCCTTTTTGTTCTTAGGCTTCTTTGTTTCTTCTTTAACATCATCAACCATTTCCGGATCTTTAGTTATATCAACTAATTCCTCGGTAGGGTTACTGTTAGAAGGCTTTGTTTCTTTCTTTTCTTCTTGTTTTTTATTTTCTTTTTTCTCTTTATGTTCTACTTTTTTCTCTTTATATTCAGGTTTCTTTTCTTCTTTGTGTTCAAGCTTTGTTGCCTTTTTGCTAATATCTACTTGGTCAGGCTCTTTCTTCTCTGACTTTTCATTTTTAGGCTGTTCTTCGTTTTTACCATAAAGAATACGATTTACTTTTTCATTTATATTACGCATATCTTGTGTATTATAGTCAGATGGCTCAAAGTTGTCATCATCTTCTAAATCAGCAAGATAATTTAGTTCATCCAAATCTCTACTCACAGAAAACTCTCCTTCTTACATATTCTCTTTCTCTTAATCATTTCTTAATAATCGTATAATGTCCTACTTATAAGAATACTACAATAAACCGAAAAATTAAAGTGACAACCTTGTAACTTTTTGTCGAATTAATGACAAAGATATTTTAGCTAAAACATTAGTTTTTAGGGAAGTTACATATAATGACAAATTATTTATATAAAAAGAAGTATCATTATTGTAGTTTTGTTGAAAAGTCCGATATTTTTTTATATAATTAGTATTAGAAATTTATATGGTGAATAAAATGAAAGTGTTAATATTACTGACCGACACCGGTGGAGGTCATCACAGAGCCAGTCTTGCTCTGAAAAAAACAATAGAAAATGTTGAGGGCAATGAGGTTGTTATTGAAGATGCCTTAATGTACAGTTCTAAATTTTTACATTGGATTGTTACCAAGGGCTACTTGTTCTTTGCAAACAAAACTCCCAGACTTTACGGTAAAATATATAACTCTGCTGACAAGGTGTCTTTCCTAGACAAGGCAGTTCACGGTATCGCTTCTTTTTACTCAAGAAAGTTAGGAAAGTTATTTGATAAATTCAAACCTGATTGTGTAATCAGCTGTCATGCCTTTTGCACAGAGATGGTATCTTCCCTTAAAAAGAAAGGTCGTACAAATGCTCTTCTATTTAGCATTGTTACAGACTATGCTGCTCATGCTGCATATATTAATGACCTTGTAGATGCTTATATTGTAGCTAACAACGATATTGTTCATCAACTTAGAGACCAATACAATGTTGACTGCTCTATTATCTATCCTTTGGGTATTCCGATTTATGAAGAGTTCTACAAGCATTGTGATAAGTATGCTATGAGGGAAAAGCTGGGACTTTCCCCTCACAAGAAAACTGTACTGATGATGGCAGGTTCTTTTGGTGTTACTAACATTCTTGAAATCTACAAGAATCTAAACAAGTACCCTAGTGATTATCAACTGATTGTTGTTACCGGTAAAAATGAAAAGTTGTTTAGAACATTCCGTCATATAGTAAGAAGTGGCGTTATTAAGAACAAAAAAGAACCAACAGTTAAAATCACTATTCCTACAAAGCTATGTTACTTTGTTGACAACATTGAGGACTATATGAGTGCCAGTGATTTAATTATCACTAAACCCGGTGGTCTTACTGTTTCGGAAGCTATGGCCAAGGAACTTCCTATGGCAATTTTCCGTTCTTATGACGGTCAAGAAAAAGACAATGCCGAGTTCTTAAAAAGGCATAACCTATCCTTTACCCTTAGAAAAGGCAGAGAAGGAATACATCAGCTAAATGACTTTATTGCCAATGACCAAGAACTTGAAATGATGCGTAACAACATACATATCTTCAAGAAAGAAAATAGCAGTCAAAACATTTACAGACTACTTGAAGAAAAACTTCATCAATCTAATAACTAACTGTAAAAGTCACATTTTTATGTGGCTTTTATTTTTTAATTAATTATCCTTTAACCTTACTGCAAGTACAGTTATATCATCATCTTTTATACCTTCATTATGTCGCATAGCTTCTTCAACAACTGCCTCGGCAAGTTCCTGACAGCTACCTTTATTCCAAGACTTTATTAAACTTAGTAGCCATTTATCGTCACCCATAATAGCTCCATCACTTAACATAACAATCATATCCTCTCCGGAAAGGGTGGTTTCCTCTTTTGTAAAATACACTTCGTTTAATATACCTGCCGGAATTGATGGTATTTCTTTTCGCATCACCCTACCTTTCTTTTTCACATATGTATAAGGTGCACCGGCTTTTAGGAATTCCGTTCTGCCTGTAAATAGATTGATTGAAGAAACATCAACTGTAGCCAAACTTTCTTCTTGACTTTTTACCATCAATGCTGAATTTGTCAACCCTAAAGCACAATTAAATGAAAGTCCTGATTTCACTAGTTTTTCCATTAGGTTTACTGTCATCATAGAGTCAACTGCTGCTCTGCCACCTGTACCCATACCATCACTGATTAGGGAAACAAAGTTACCTTTATCATCGTTAAAACATACTATACTGTCACCACACATTCTGCCATTGTTTGCAATATGCTGATATGAGCCAACTTCAGTTTCGTACAGTGGTCTTTCGTTTAGCACAACTCTCACTCTATCTTGAGCAATAGTAGTTACCGGATCAAGAAATCTTCTGCCACAACATTTTTCCACTTCTCTCCTAAGTACAGATTTTTTAATTGAACCTTTACTTCTATCGGAAAGTTCCATTTCTACTGTCATTTCACTATCCATAATCCTACAATTGCAAAGTATAGGAATAAGGTTATATTGCCTTAACATATAGGAAATTTTCTCACTACTGTCTAAATCACACACATCTGTCTTAGAAAATTCATCTGCCATATCTTTTAATATGTCGGAAAGTCCACCAAACTGACCTGCAAGACCACCTCTAATAGTATCAATTCTCCTCATGCTTTCCATACTCATAAGGTAGGACTGATAATACCGATTTATTGCAGTACTTAGTTCAGATTTTCTACAACATTTCTTAACAAACAAAGCATCAATATCATCAACAGTAATGTGGCAATTTTTCTTTAAATTTTCTGTTAATCGGTTAAAATCATCCTCAGAAACACCTTTCTCTCTTTCCCAACAAAATACCCTCATTCCACAACTTGAACAAACATTTGCTTTAGCATTTAAGTAAACATCAGGAAAAGAATCAACATTCATTTCTCGCATTTTGTCAGAAACTCTTGTAACACAAGAAGATACATCTTTCAAGGCTTTTGAAGAAAAGTTAAGCCTACTGATAACATTTTCTTTTAAAGCAATACCACTATTTACATCATCACAAGGAGAAAACAAAGCCGAAACAACATTGCCAACTGCATTAGGTATCATAAAGAATAACCCAGCACCAAATACAGACTCAACTGCTAAGGCAAAAATCAAGTCCTTATCACCTGAAGAAAAAGACATTATTATATTTGACAATATAAATGCAACTGCAGTACCAATCTTACCTGTAGATGAAAAAAGCCCTGCCATCAGTCCACCAAAACCAAAACCACCACACAAAAAGCTAAGTGAAAGTGAACTTAAAGAAAACACAACACCCGTTGAAATGCCACCGATTGTACCACCGGCAACACCACCAAACTTAGCACAAAGAAGTACAACCACAACTGCTAATGCTCTACCAAAGGAAAATTCACCAATGCCAAGTCCACCAAGTGCAAGTAACAGAATGCAACCTGACATTACTATGCAAGAAAGTTCTTGCTGAGTAAATGAAGTTAAGTTTCTCCTAGAGGAACAAAGGCAAATTGCCCTATCTAAGAAAAATGCACCTGATGCTGAAATTAATGCTTCAACTGTACAAAGTGCAAATGAACTTAACTGAGAAGTATCGGAAAAAAGCAATGCAATACCAGTTGCAAATACCGGTAAAAAAGCTACCATTGATGGAAAGGCAGTACTTTTGCTAATATTCTTAATATCATTTGCAACAAACCTAATAGCACCGATGGCAACCACAATTGCTATGTATCTAAAACAATTTTCCGGATCAAGCACAACATATCCGAAGATTGTACCAAGCATTGAAGTTATAAGATTTCTATAAGGAACTGAAGCAACATATGCTGCACCAAATGGAGAAAGTTGCCCAAAAACTGCACCTCTTGAAATTAACACACCACACAAAAAATATATGCTTTGCATCAAAATATTTTTTCCTGTTGAACTTTCTTTAAATTCATTCCACCTACCGGAAAGTAGCTTTTTAACTGCTGTCATTTTTACACATCCTGTCATATTAATAAGGGTAATTTCATATCCTTGATATTGTGTTTTTATTATAGTCAGTTGCCCACAACAGTTTTGTCACAATGTGAATGTACCTTTTTAGTTTGTTTTCCTTTACTTTGTAGAATAAAAAAAGAAAGCTCCCATTGTCGAGAGCTTTCCTCATTTTTACCGTTATATCGGTAGAAAAAATTATTTTGTTGAATGTAAAACGATTGTGCTATAAGCAGGTAAAGTTAGTACATTTTTCTCGATTGATACCTTACCACTCTTTGCACTAAACATACCGGCAATTTTGTAATCATCATCAATCAGTTTATCTGTGATTTCAAAATTATGCTTGTCTGTATCTAGGTTGTGAAGTACAAGATACTTTTCGTTTTTGTATGTTAGGTAGTAACCACCTACACCACTACCACCATCAAAATCATCAGGTAAAGCAGAGATTGTACCTCTTGCAATGCCTGGGTGACAGTTTCTAAGTTTAATTAACTTTTTGTAGAAGTTCAGTAGACTATCCTTGTTCTTATCCTGTTGCTTAACGCCACCACCATCAGTATTGTCTTCAACTCTGTCAATACCGTTAGCAGTAACATTTGGAAGATTGTCGCTATCCCAAATCATAGCAGTTCTCTTTGCCGGGTCATCGCCTTCGTCATATGTTTCCATACCAAGTTCTTCACCGTAATAAGTGAAAGCATTACCAGGTGTTGTCATATATAGGGCAGCAGCCATCTTTTTCTGATATAACTCAGTTAGTGAGTCACCAACACGACTCATATCATGGTTAGTTAGGAAATAAGCATTAATTGTATTTTTATTAGCTTCCTTAGTTTTCTTTTCATAACTTAAAAGTGTATCTGTGTAATCATTAATAGAACCGGAAATAACACTACCTAGGAATTTACCACTGGTATCACCAAAAGGGAAAGCAAATAAACTGTCGATACCGGACTTGTACATTGCAGTAACTTCGTTCATATCTGTTGACCAGTCTTCACCAACCATATAAATGTCGTTCTTTTCTTTCTTACATGTGTCATAGAACCACTTTAGAGTATCAGAACTCTTTTCATAGTCATTGTAATATAGGTATCTAACTGCATCAAGTCTGAAACCTGCTACACCTCTATCAATCCAGAATTTTGCAGCCTTAGCCATTTCTTTCTTTGTACCTTCATAGTCGTAGTTCCATTCAGGCATTGTGTCAGTAAAGTTGCTTTCATAGATAATACTGCTATCATCAGGGTCACAGTTATAACCTGATTCAGTTTCAGAAGATTTCTTAATGTTAAAGTACTTTGCGTAACCGTTAAAGTTGCCTTTTTCAGCTTCTTTAAGAGCTTTTTTAAACCAAGGATGTTCGCTGGAACAATGGTTAGGAACAAAGTCAATAATAACATCAATACCACGCTTATCACATTCCTTGATTAACCGGTCAAAGTCATCAAGTGTACCAAACTGAGGGTCAATGTTGTAATAATCCTTAACATCATACTTGTGATATGATGGTGAAGGCATCATTGGGCTTAGCCAAATACCTGTATAACCAAGGTCAGTATCTGTACTGTCATCACCGTCATTAATGTAATCCAGCTTACTGATAATACCTTGAATATCACCGATACCATCGTTATTTGAATCGCAGAATGAGCCAATCCAAATCTGGTAATAAGTGTTGTACTTATCCTTAGGAAGATTTACCTTTGCGTTTTCCATTAAATCTTCTGTTGACTTTGTACAACCTGAAAATACTACGGCAGTTGATGCAACTACCAGCACCATAAACAGTGCAACTAATTTTTTCATAGATTTCTCCTTTAACAGAATATTTTATATTAATTTTACCATTTTGCTTAGTCTATATCAATATCACACCCACATATAAAGGGACTGTTTACAGAAAATTAACAACCAAATTTATGCAATATGTACAACTGTCATTTAACGATATTTATACATCTATGGGTATTGCTATAAACTAGAATACAAAAACAAAAAACTCCACAGAAAAATCTGTGGAGTAAATTTTTGTAAAACTAACCCTTAACGCCACCAGCTGTAACGCCTTCAACATAGTAGTTCTGCATCTTCAAGAACAACAATGTAATAGGAATTGCAACAACTGTTGAACCGGCTAAGAATCTCTGATAGTACTTAGAAATGTACTGCTGACTAGCCATCAACTGAAGACCAACAGAAACTGTATAGTTATCACGAGCATCACCCATGATAATCTTAACTAGAATAAAATCTGTCCAAGGTCCAATAAATGCTGTTAGAACTGTGTAAACAACAATTGGCTTTGACATTGGAAGAATAATCTTCCAGAAAATCTGGTTCTTAGTTGCACCATCAATAGTAGCAGCTTCGTCAAGTGCTCTTGGAATTGTATCAAAGAAACCTTTACTAATCTGGAAACCGATACCTGCACCGGCTGAGTAACAGATAACAAGTGCAGGAAGAGTCTGAGTAAGACTCATAGCCTTTAATAGGTAATAAATAGCGATCATTGTCATAAAGCCAGGGAACATACCAATAATCATACCAATGTTGATAAGTGGTTTTCTAGCCTTAAATCTTAAACGGCTGAATGTGTATGCAACCATTAGAACTGACAATGTAGAAATGATACAAGAGAAAATTGCAACTACAAGAGTGTTAAGAAACCATCTTGGGAAGTTCAAAATTGTTGTATCAGTAAATAGGTTAATGTAATGCTGGAAAGTAAATGTTTGTGGAATTAGGTAATGAACAGCTGATGTACCTTCACCTCTAAATGAATGAAGAACCATCCATACCAGTGGAGATATCCAAATAATACCCATAACTGCAAGGATTACATATACAACGGCATTTGAGATATTTCTTCTTAACTTGTAACTTTTTATCATGAGAATGCCTCCTCATCCTTAGCAGATTTTGTCATGTTAAATGTAATTAGTGACAAGGATGCACAAACAATAAATACTAGGATACCGATAGCGGCAGCATAGTTGTAGTCTTGTTCGCTCATTGTCAACTTAAATAACCATGTAACAAGCAAGTCGGTCTGTCCGGCACCACCGTACAACTCTTCAGTTGTAGGACCACCACCGGATAACAAGTAAATAACGTTAAAGTTATTGATATTGTTGATAAATGTTGTGATTAGATATGGTGTTGTAACGAATAGCATATATGGAAGAGTAATCTTCACAAAGCTCTTAACAGGACCGGCACCATCAATTGTAGCTGATTCATATAGGTCAGCAGGGATATTCATAAGAATACCGGATGTAATTAAGATAGTATATGGAATACCTACCCATAGGTTAACAACGATAACTGTAATCTTAGCAGTTAAAGCAGAATCGTCTAGGAAGTGAATTCTTGAAAAACCTAGATTCTGTAGTAGGATATTAATAGCACCATCATTAAACTGTAGCATCTGGTTCATAACTAGTAGAGTAACGAACTGAGGTACAGCAACTGTGATAACGAATAGTGTTCTCCATAGAGACTTTAGCTTAATGCCCTTCTTGTTAATCATTAGAGCAACAATCATACCAAAGATATAGTTTAGGAATGTTGCAAAAATAGCCCAAATAATTGTCCATTCAGTTAGTGTTAGGAATGTTTCACCCATGTTAGCACCGCCAACATTACTGAATACATCTCTAAATGTCTGTAAACCTACCCATGTAAACAAGTGACCGGGAACCTGATGGCTGTGGTCATAGTTTGTAAATGCGATTAGCACCATAAAGATAAGTGGTAGAACAGTAAATACACCAATTAGTAAACAAGGTAAAGAAAGAAGTGTAATATGGAACTTCTCGTCACCAAACTGTTTTAATTCTTCCTTAAATGTAGGAACGTGCTTACCTTCAGCCTTTAGTTCTTGAACTTTCATAGCTGACTTAGTATTCATAATATAGAATACTAGGAATATAACTGAAACAACAATTGTTGTAACACCATATAAAAGGATAAGCATTGAGTTATCACCTTCAACATAGCCATAAGCACCTGTTGTCGGATCTACACCAAGTCCACCTTCCTGAGTACCAAGTGTGCCAAACTGTGATAGCTGGTCGATACCAAAGAAAATTAGGAACATTGCATAAGCAGCTTCAATAACTAAAAATAGTAAACCCTTAATGTACTGTCCCTTGCTAATGTTACCCATACCCATAATAAGGTAAGATAACTTTGTTGCCCAGTCACCTTTAGCAAATCTTTTACCAAAGTTTGCAAATCCGTGACCGATACCTAAGAATACTCTCTTGAAGAAGTTACCAAGCATAATAAAGAACTTAGCAAGATTATGTGGCAAGTTCACAAAGAAATTCTTACTCTTATATCCAAACTTCTGGAAAGAATTAAGCTGGACATAATCTATGTATTTCATGACGTCACTCCTTTATACTTTATTTTCCATTCATAAATACTGGAGATAACTATCCGTTATCTCCAGTACTTAAAAATCTTAACAATTAACAGTCTAATTTAAATTAGCTGTTGACGTTTGTTAAAGTATCCTTTAGAAGTTTCTTCATTGTAGCTACATCGCTCTTTTCAGTTGGTTTGTAAATTTTGTTACCTAGGTTAGCCATTGGATCCCAGAATGCCTGAATAATGTTAGCTTGAACAACGAATGTCTTAGCTTCTTCAAGCATTGTTCTAACACCAGCATTATTTTCAACTTCAACGCCCTTGTTTGTTGGAGTCCAACCTAACTTTTCTAGTCTTGTTTTCTGGCAATCAACACCTACTAGGTAGTTAGCTAGTTCTTCAGCTGCGTTAGGGAACTTAGTAACTGACTTAACACCGATGTACTTATAACCAATCATAGCAATTGTCTGTTTGTCTTTACCGTTAACATTAATTGTAGGTAGAACTGTAACACCAAGATCCTTTCCTAGTGCATCTTCATTAACAGCTGCGTTCCATGTACCGTCAATACCGGCACCGCATGTTCTCTTAGCTGTTGAGAAACCGGCACTGATCTTATCGACTGTTGCAGATACAAATGTATTCTTATACTTGTGGAAAAGTTCTGAGAAAGCTGACATTGTCTGTGCAACTTCATTTTCGTCATATTTGTTAAACTTCTGAGTATCCTGAGCGTCACCTTTAAGACCGTCTATCTTTAGACCACCTGTGAATGGGAACATACATGCATAATAACCATCACCGGCATTCATAATAAACTGACGACCGGCTTTCTTACATGCAGCAAGAACGCCTTCCCATGACTTTGCGTCTTCATCAGAAACAACAGACTTATCATATACTAGATAGTAACCGTTATCTGTTTGTGGGAATGCATATAGAACTTCTTTACCATTTAGGTCACCCTTAACTGTATCAACAGCAGCTTCTGTATGATTCTTCTTAATATCATCAACATAGTTGTCATATACAGGTAGAAGAGCCTTAGCCTGTGTTAGCTTTGTGAGCTGGTCTGAAGGGAATGAAAATACATCGGCAGCAGCTTCAGAGTCGCTAAGTACCTGTGTACCGGCATCTCCTTCTTCCTGTGCTACAACTTCGATTTTAACATTCTTGTCAGCATACTTCTTTTCAAAAGCCTTAGCTTGTTCCTTTAGGATAGAAAGTGAAGCAGCTGAGCCCCATAGCTTTAGTTTTGCGTTCTTTTCAACATCTACTGTTTTTGCAGCGCCTGAAGTCTTAGAACTTGTGTCCTCAGATTTAGTACAGCCTACAAATACAACTGCCATCATAGCAGCTGCGAGAACTAATGATAAAATTCTCTTGATTTTCATTGTAATTTTCCTTCCTTTGTAAAGAGATAAATAATTTGTGTCGGTAACTACTTGTTCTCTCAGGATAGAACTTTCGTTAACCATATCACTTGAATAAATTGTACCACAAAATAGGGGTAAATTTCAACTCCCTTTGTACTTTTTATCTAAAGTTATAAAACCGAGGATTAAATTTATGCAAAATAACAATAAAAATATTTGCTAATGTGTATATTGCACAAATCATCCACCTTTTTATTATCTAATTTGCTCATACTTCATTTGTGCAAAGTGTCAATTCATTTTCTGCTTAATTGAAAAATATGTGAAGACAAAATGTTGTACCTATGAATTATACCTTATTTCTACCCTATTTTTCGTATCTATAGTGTAAAATGACCAAAAACAAAAATTATGGCACAATATGTTGTTTGACAAACCTTAAAAAAAGTTGTAAATTTAGCTTATACATTTTATATAGAAAATAAAGATGGAAGTTAATTCCACAGAAAGGGTATTTTATGCAACTTTCAAAAATTTTACAAAATATAGAGTACACTCTTATTAAAGGAAACACAGAAACCGAAATTTCCGATGTTATTTATGACAGTAGAAAGGTAACTGAGGGTACAGTTTTTGTAGCACTTAAAGGTTACAATGTTGATGGTCACAAGTTTGTACCACAAGCAGTTAAATCCGGTGCATGTGCAGTTGTTATTTCTGACAATGTAGATATTCCGGAAGATATTACTGTTATCAAAGTTGATGACACAAGAAAAGCTCTTGCATATATGAGCGCAATGCTTTTTGGTGAACCTGAAAAAGAATTGACTACAATTGCTCTGACCGGTACAAAAGGTAAAACAACTACTGTTGCAATGCTAAAAAGCATTTTGGATGCTGAAGGTATCAAGTCCGGTACAATCGGTACGCTTGGTATTATTATAGGAAACAAGATTTACAAAACCAACAACACAACTCCTGAATCATACGAAATTCAACATGCTATGAGAATGATGGTTGATGCAGGTTGTAAAGTTATGATTATTGAGGCATCTTCTCTTGGCTTAAAATGGCACAGAACTGATGCTATTTACTTTGACTATGGTATTTTCACAAACTTTAGCCATGACCATATTGGTGATAGCGAACACAAGGACCTTGAAGAATATCTACAATGCAAGGCTTTACTATTCAAGCAATGCAAGAAAGGTATTTTCAACATTGATGACAAAGTATTTGACAGAATCACAGAAAATGCTACTTGTGATATTACAACATATGGCTTCAGCAAAAAGGCTGACATTGTAGGTTATGACGATAATCTAATCTCAAAACCTGGATATATCGGTGTAAACTTCAAAACAAAAGGTCTTAAAACACTTGATGTTAATGTTGCCATTCCCGGTAGATTCTCAGTATATAATGCCCTAGCTGCTATGACTACTGCAATTGAAATGGGTATTTCTGATGAGGCTATCTTGAAAGGTCTTGATACTGTTAAGGTTAAAGGCAGAGTTGAAGCAGTAAAAGTTCCGGGCAACTACACAATGCTTATTGACTATGCTCACAATGCATTATCAATGGAAAACATCCTTGAAACACTTAGAGAATACAACCCACACAGACTGATTGTACTATTTGGTGCCGGTGGTAACAGACCAAAGGTTAGAAGATATGAAATGGGTGAAACTGCCGGCAGACTTGCTGACCTTTCAGTTTTAACCGAGGACAACAGTCGTGATGAAGATGTAATGGACATTATCAATGACATTATTGAAGGTGGTCTTAAAAAGACTAACGGTAAATATGTTGTTGTACCAAAAAGGCAGGATGCTATTCGTTACTGTATGGAAAATGCAGAAGATGGTGACATTATTGTTCTTGCAGGTAAAGGACATGAAGATTACCTAGAAATCAAGGGTGTTAAATATCACCTTGATGAAAGAGAAGTTATTGCAGATATTATTGCAGATATGAACAAATAATTTTTAGGGAGCAAGAAATTGCTCCCTATTATATAAGAAAGAGGTTTTAGTTTTGGAGAAAGCAGCATTAATTCTTGAGGGTGGAGCTATTAGAGGACTATTTACTGCCGGTGCTTTGGACTATTTATTGGAACAAAATATGCAATTTGAGTATGTTGCCAGTGTATCAGCCGGTACTTGTTGCGCTTTAAGCTACATTGCAGAACAGAAAAACAGAACAAAAGATTGCCTTTTCCCTACAAACAAATCTGATGAATGGATTGGCAAAGGTTCACTAAAAAGAGGCAAAGGTCTTATTGACCTAAAGAAAGCCTTTTATGAATTTCCTTACAAACAATATCCTTTTAGATTTGACAAATATTTTGCCAGTAAAGTGACAAATGAAATTGTTGTTACCAGCCTAGAAACAGGCAAGGCTGAATTTTTAACAGAAAAATCTGATGAAAAAAGATTACTTGACATTGGTGCTGCATCAAGTTCACTACCTATCATTTCAAAAGCAGTAAAAATTGATGGTAAAAAATATTATGATGGTGGTGTTTCCGACTCTTTACCATATGAAAGAGCTATGGAACTTGGATATAAGAAAATCGTTGTAATCCAAACCAGACGACTTCATCAATACACATCATCCTCAAAAAGTATGGATTTGCTGTACAAAGCTAAGTTTGCTTTACATAAAGATTTTCTAAACACTATGCTAAGCAGACCTAAAACTTACAAAAAACAAGCTGACCAATTAGCTGAGCTTGAAAAAGAAAACAAAGTTTTTGTTATTCGTCCTACAATTCCGGAAATTTCTCGTACCGAAGATGATTATAATAAGAAAATCACTTACTACAATCACGGCTACAGTCAAATGAGAACCGGATTCAACGATTTGCAAGAATATTTGAATTCATAAAAGTATATAATATAGAAAAAGCCAACCAAATTATCGGTTGGCTTTTATCTTATCCTAGAATTTCTTTCTTTTTCTTTTCAAACTCTTCTTCAGTTAACACACCTTTATCAACTAAGTCTTTCAACTTTTTAAGACTGTCAAGTTGTTTGTTGTATTCGTTAATATTTTTCTCTGCATTCTTTTGTTGTAGTGCATCAACACCACTTTGAAGTGACTTTTTCGCAGACTCTTTTATAGTATCGGATTTACCTGATATTTTCTTAGTTCTACTCTTTTTCTTTCCAATCCCACCAAAAATACTACCGATAACACCATTCTCAATAACACCTTTCACTGTATCCACTGTGCTAAAACCTAAAGTGTCATCCACAAGGGTAATACCATCCTTAACCTTAGCAGCACCTCTTTCTGCCATAGTGTGACCTGTGAGAAGTTCATTTGCAGTATGTACAAATTTATAGGCATCCATTCTTGAGTTGAAAGTTACTGATTTTTCTTGATGTTTAAAGTACATTTCAACTAAAGAACCTTGTTGCTTAATCTGTGGCTTTTCATTATAAAACTTCACATCTTCTTTAGGAATCACCTCAACAACTGCCTCATCACTATGCAGTAACCTATTATTTATATTTATAAACACAAAATTCAGATTTGTTAAAATGATTTTTAATTCATCAGAACAATCACACTTAAAAAGTGGAGATTCATTTTCTCCTAATTTATAATATTCCATAAACTGCACCCCATTATTATGTTAATCAATGATATAAGTTTATCACTTATTCAGCCAAAATCATTATGCTGGTAGGTTACAAATAAAAATTTTTTGACAATTTACAAAATAGCACAATAAATATTATAAAACCACTTGACATATGGTAAATTTAATGATAAAATAACCATTGTTCGAGAATATAGGGGTATAGCTCAGTTGGTAGAGCAGCGGTCTCCAAAACCGCGTGCCGAGGGTTCGAGTCCTTCTGCCCCTGCCACAAACAAGTCCTTGAAAATGGCTTAGATAAGCCGTTTTTGAGGATTTTTTCTTTTGTCTTTTTTCTTCTGATTTTTTCAATTTCACATCAGTTCCACCGTAGTTCCACCACTTTGGTGTTTACAGTGGCTTCAAATGTTGTAGAAAAAGTGTAGAAATCAATCCGCTTGCAGGCTGTTTGCTATTGCTAATTTTGAGGTTTTGTCAATGTGAGCATAAAATTTTAATGTGGTTGTTGAGCTGCTGTGTCCCAGCCATTCGGCAACCTGGACAGTAGTGAATCCGTCATTCAACAGATTACTAGCAACGCTATGTCGTAAATCGTGAAATCTGATTTGCGGAAAATCGTTTTGCTTCTCAATCAACGTATGAAATTTTTTCGTCAGATAATTAGGCGTTATCTCCTTACCGTTATCGAAGGTACAAACATAGTCATTTGAGATATATGCGTCTTTTAGAAATTCTTTGTTTCTCATCTGACGCTCCCTCTGTTCAAGAAGTATCTTTTTTACCTGCGGTATCATTGGCAAGGTTCGGTTACTGCTTTCTGTCTTTGTGGATGATGTATAATTACTGTCTCCGCTAATTTCCTTTGTGCTTTGCTGTAAGGTTTCCCTAATCCATATGGTTTCGTTCTCAAAATCAATGTTATGCCACTTTAAGCCTAACACTTCACTTCGTCTGAATCCGTAAACCGTACAAAGATATGTCGGCAGGTAAATGCTTGTTCCTTCAAGATAAGCTAATAGCTGTTTTATCTGCACTCGGTTAAGAAATTCCGCCTTGAATTTTTCTGTCTGCTTTGGCGTTTTGGCGGCTGTTGCAGGATTTATTGATATTAAACCCTTTTCTACAGCGTCGGCAAGAGCCTTTGATATGTTTTGATGGTGATGCTTTATCGTTGTGACGGATATTGTTCCTGCCTTCGACTTGTAATAATCGGAAAGTTGATGCGGCTTTAGCTCTTGAAGCTCAGTACCCAGCTTTTCAAAGTAAGGGATAATGTGGTTTTCCATATTTCCCTTATAGCTGCGATAAGTATTAGGACGAACTTCTGATTTTATTGCTACAAGCCATTTCTTGAAATAATCGGCAACCTTGATGTTGGAGTAAAAGTTTAAATTCTTGTTGTCATACTCAACACATAATTGCTTTAATATCTGTTCTGCTTTTCGCTTATTATTCTTAACAGGCAAGCCTGTTGCGTGGGATTTCTGAATTCTCTTACCTGTACTATCGTAAAGATTCAGTACAGCATAATATCTTCCTTTTTTCTCTCTTAAATATCCTGTGGTCGGCATAATAGCTATCTCCTTTCCAAATTGAAAGCCGACCAATATTCATTAGACTTATTCTAACTTAATCAGTCGGCTTTGACAATTATGCGTTTTTAATATAATCCTGAATTAATAAAGTCCGTAACGCTTTGCTTCGGGATTATGTATTTTCTTCCTACCTTAACCGTTCTTATCACACCGTTTTGCAATAATGAATAAACTGCGGATCTGCCAATGTGAAGCATTTTCATAATATCATCAACGGATACTATGTCTCCGTATTCAGCAAACATTACAGTTTCTTGGTTGGTATTTTTTTCTTTATCCATTTGTTTCTCCTTTCGTTAAGTACATTTTATTTTAATTGAAAGCCGACCAATATTCAGCAAACTTATTTTAACTGAGTCCGCCGACTTTGACAATTATGCGATTTTGATTAATTTTTGCCTACCATAGTTTCTCCTCTTTTTTTAAGTACTTCCTTCTTGTCAAAGAAAACATAATCATATCCGAGGTCATTACATTTGTCACACTTATCCTTTTTAACCTGTAGCGGATCAAAACGCTTAATAATATATTCCGGCAAAAGTTTGTATTCTTTTAAGTGCTTTTGGCATAAACAACGTATATCGCCTGTGTTCATACTGTTATTCTGCCGAATTCCAAATGTTCGCATCAAAGCAGCATTTATAGTTCGGATTAGTGCCTTCTCCCTGACTTTTCCGAGGCAATCCTTCAAATCACTTTGATTCACTGTAGTTATCTGCTCCATAAGTATCATAGAAGGAATTTCAAGCCTATATCTTTTTCCTATATAAACATGAGAAAAGAAATAAGGCTTTTTAATGATTCCCGTCAGAGGAGCTACTATGGTTGTTGTTGAACGGTCATTAATTTCATCCGCCTGTAAAACAATCACCGGTCTAAATCCGTTCTGAACAGAACCTCTGGTTTCACCAAAGTCAAAAAAGAATATTTCGCCTCGCTTGACTTTACGTCCTTTCGTCATATCATTACCTCTTTTCATAAATTTAAGGGAAAACTACTCCCTTCACTTATTTGGACAAAGGGTACCCGTTTGTCAGGGTGTTTTGAAAAAATTTTTTAATTTTTTTATTGCTTCATCAAGAGATTCATTTATTGTTTGATATTTAACATTCTCTTCTTCGGCAATATCTCGCAATGTTTTATCTTTTACATAATACTTGACAACTCTTGATTTTTGCTTTTCTGTTAAAGCGTCAAAAGCTTTGTAAAGGGTAGAAAGTAACTCACATTCCTTCTCTTCGTTAATTCTTTCCAATACAAAATCATTAACTAAAAGCTCCTTATGAAATACTGCGGTAGTTTCATCAAAGTTAAAAATGTCTTGCGTGCGCTTGGCTCTTTTGCAAAACTTATCTTCGTTATTGATATACTTTTGACGAACTTCTATAAAACTCAAATCCACCCTTACGAACGGTGCATAGAGTTTCGCTTGCTTTGGATATTTATTCCAGATTTCCTTTTCTGTAAGGCAGCTTGCTATGATGTACCTCTCTGTTCCGCTATAGCCTTCATATTCATATCTGATATTTATAACTTTACAATCCTTATTAAACTGCTCCTCGAGAGCCGAAATAAAATTATTTGACATTTACTGTAATCTCCTTTGAATTTTGAATTTTGGAATAATTTAAAATTCGGAGATTACGGAAATTTGGCTATATAGCAGAGCCATTTGTTGAACATAAAAAATCCTTTCTGCTTTTAGGCAGAAAAGATACACAAATAAAAAAGAGCATAACAATACAGCCTAAAAGCTGTTTGTCATGCTCTAACTCGAAGGTCCTCTTTCTCATTGTTTCAATGGATACAGGCTCTTTCCCGGCTTGCTTTACTGAAAATATTCAGCTTGTCCGGCGGTTGAACTATGTACGAAACATAATTATTATTTTGATAGGTGAATGATAAACTTTTGACCACACTTCGGGCATTTAATGATTATTTGAGAATCTGTCACATTATTGCGGTCAAAGTTTGCAATATTTGTAGATGCTTTTGCACCAACTGGCTTATCACATAGTCGACATCTCTTACATGAGGGACACTTAACAAAATCACTCTTAATATTACTTTTTTCACATACCTGCTCTATTAGTAACATCCTTATCACTTCCTGTGTTCTTTTAATAGTCTTTTTCTTCGACACTAATTACTAAAATTTCCCTTGTATATTTTTATTATATGATACACAAAATAAATAATTACAACTAAAGCTAAAAAATAATCTTTTGTTTTGCTAAAAATCGAAGAATTGTTTTTCAATCATTATATAAAATTAATTGTAAATATTTTGTTATATTATGTGCTGTATTTGACAAATTTTTTCTATAATATCTGCTATAATGAAATGCCCTCTTTATGTTTTTAATTAAAAATAAGAGTTTGCTTAATAGATAAATACTTATTTGCATATTTCGTTGTATACTAGTATATAAAATTTCATAAGAAAAGTCGTTACATTTTACAAGGAAAATTTTTAGAGAAATCATAAAAATTTTTCCAAATTTTATAAACTTTTTTATAATTTCTGGAAATTATATGCTATAATAATAAAAGAGGTGGAGTTCTATGAAAACAGATAAAATAGCTCAAAAAGGAGCAATAAAGGAACGATTGAATAAAGTTTATACTGAATCAGGATTCAATAAATATAAACTTTTAAAAGAATTGATTAATAGTACAGGTATTGAGTTAAACTATGATACCTTGAGTAAGACTTTGGACTTCAGCAGTAATTCATTAGATATATTTTGCGTAATTGCAATGTGTCGATATTTCAATTTGGACATCGCATATATTCTTTCTGAACCCGATAATCCGGTGAGTGCGATATACAATGTAGAAAATCAGTTTGTTTCTGAACGTTATTCAATCCTTGATGATCCTAAATATTTAGGCAAATACTATGGTTATTTTTATTCTCCAAAAAAGAATAGTCAAATGATCGATAGTTTCAAATTGGAATTGGAAATAGAAAGAAGTAAAACTGTAGCTATATTAGATATTGACTATCATTCTATTAATAGAGATGGACAAATGAAAATTACTAATAAAGTAATGAAGGGAACACCTATACTTGCTAAACCATCTAATATTTACATAGTTTTCACTGAGGGTCGAGGTCAGTTCAATATTCTATCTTTCAGCTATGTTCATTACAACTTAAACAATCTATACTTTAGGCGTGGTGCTATGATCACACAGGGAAGAGATGCTACTCGGCAACCATTGATGCAATCCTTTGTTATGTTTGATAAAAAACTTTCTGAAAGTGATATGAAGTATGTTCCCGGATTTTTGCTTCTTTATGATTCTATTTTTCATATTCCAGCAAAAGAAATGAAAGAATTAATACAAGAACATTCTGAAGTCAAAAATTTATACGATGAATTATCTTACATTTTCGAGTCCAATTCACAACAATATTACAAAGTCAATGAAACACAAATACTTGCATCTGTTGGAAATAACACTCCAAAACAAGATATCATAAAAGCATTGCAAATTCTAAAAGCACACGCTACCGATGCTAAACGTATTTACTATCCAGAAATAGATGATTTTTCAGAGTTCAGTAAATTTCTACAACAACAATCAAATTAGAACGCAAAGATGATGTAATGGCTATTGACAATATCGTAGTTTAGCAGTAAAATACAATTAACCTATAAAGAGTGCGTGAGAGACAAGCTCGTTGACCGCACACCAACCTACCGAATGGAAAGGTGGTAATGCTTGAATGATGGGTGTAATATCAACAATAACGCCCGTCTGACGATGGGCGTTTTTTTCATCACTCTTTTGGGTTTTACAAATCTAAAGGAGGATACATATTTATGTTATCAGCAAAAATTTTTAACGAAAAAGAAATCTATGAAATTTGTCAGCGTAGCGCTGATATAAGTGTTGACGACCGCTTTAAGGGAGCGTTATTCTTTTCAGCGCAACAAGAGGACGAATATCTGTCACAAACTGCCGTAATGTGCATCGGTAAAATTTATAATACTGAAAGAATTTTCCGCACCGAGGATAAGCTGTGTTATTTTGGTGTTTCTGTAGGTTGGGGCGCTAAAGACAGTTATCTCGTTTCACTAAACAAAAAATTCTGCTTGAAGTTCGATGAGCCCATGGATATTAAAGAATTGAAAGCCTACCTTGAAAATCCGCCTGTTCCGCACGGTTTTGTTTCTCATATGTCTTTTGCTTCAAAAATCAGCCTAATAAAAAAAGTTCTGTCAGTTTTAGAAACAACTGAATAAACAAAAAACAACAGCACTTCGGTTCAAATTTCGAAGTGCTGTATTGTTAAAATCTTTCAATGAGAAGTGTATCGGTGTAGTTTTCGTCAATAAATACCTGCGGAAAGCTCTGGTCTTTGGTTGTATCTTTATAAGCATTTACCCATGCATACTTTACAACCTCATTGACACATTGATTTACGGCTTCAAAGTGCTTTGTGGCACATTTGATTTTAATGCGTTCATCATCATTCAAACCGCCTGCATCCTTATCCCATTTTGTTTCTGCGATAAAATACATAGCAAAGTTCTCGTTGTCCT
>OGDS01000662.1_pt1 | contig 33837 bp, 57 predicted proteins | sample 1570351 | NCBI WGS metagenome assembly OGDS01 (sample SAMEA2581974, study PRJEB24529) | metagenome | biome: Human gut stool | place: China | collected 2011
TATATTCCTGCGGCAAACGGTCCTGCTGTCAATAAGCAGACCAATACAGAATAATTTGTTATTTGTTCAGGGAGCTCCCGGGGCCCAAAATCAGCAAAAGCGAGGAAAGGCGGCGAAAAATGGATAGATACGACGAACTTATGGCGGCGGTCTGCCAGGACGACGCCGACCGGGTGACCTATGGCCCCCTGGTGCAAAAGGCGGTGCTCCTGGAGCAGCGCATGGAGTACCTGGAAACCCTGCCCCACATTGTGGTGCATCCCAAGGACCCCACGAAGCAGCGGACCACTCCGGCCCATAAGCAATACAAGGAGCTGCTGCAGCAGTATGCAAACGTTATCCGCATTCTGGGCCGGGTGACTGTGGAGGATGATAGCACGGCAGAAAGCCCGCTGCGCACCTGGGCGAAAGCGAGGGCGGCCAGAAATGCTGATCACTGAGCGGACTGCCTGGACGCCCGACAACTGCTTTCTGCTGGAATACAAGGCCCGCTGTGAAAGCGGCGAATTTGTTATAGGTCAAGAACTCTGGAAAGAGCTTTGCAATCTGGAGGCAGACCTGGAAGATGATCGCTTTTTCTACAACCGGGACGCCGCACTCCTGCGCATGGATTTCATGGAGCACTGCGTCAGGCTGACTAAATCGCCGTACTACAACAAGCCCATGGTGCTGATGCTCTGGCAAAAGGCATTCATTGAGGCGGCCTATTCCTTCAAAATGGCCGAAGAAAGCCGGGACCGTGGATTCTGGATTGACCGTTTTCAGGACATTCTCATGCTGATTGCCCGGAAAAACACCAAAACGGAAACCTGTTCCGGCATCGGCCTGGCGGAATTCTTCACCGGGGCAGACGGCAGCGACCTGGTGACGGCATCCAATGACGACCGGCAGAGCGCCCTGGCCTATGACGCTATCGACACCATGCGCAAGCTGGTGGACCCCCGGGACCTGGACAGCCGCCGGACGCAGACCAATCTGCTGAACCTGGCCAACAATACGAAAATCTTTAAGCTGTCCATGACCTCCCGGAACCGGGAAGGTTTTAATATCGACTGGGCCATTATTGACGAGTGCCACGAAATGAAGGACAACGCACTGGCGGCTGCCATTGAGCAGTCACAGTCAACCAAGGACAACCCGAAGCTTTTCAAGATCACTACCGAGGGCTTTGTGGAGGACGGATACCTGGACAAGGAGCTTGCCAAGTTCCGGGCCGTGCTGAACGGCGAGGACACCGGCCCGGCGGCCATCCGTATGCTGCCCTGGCTCTACACCATGGACAGCGAGCAGGAGGTATGGCTTGGGAACCGGGAAAATCGCCTCTGGGAGAAAGCCAATCCCACCCTGCCCTATGCCATCAAGAAATACAGCCGTTTGGAGCAGGTGGTGGACAAGGCCCGCAAGGACACCGGAGACAAGCGCTTTGCAATGGCCAAGGATTTCAATATCCACCAGGCAGGCGTCGCCCAATGGCTGGAAGTCGACGATTACCAATACCCGGCAACCTACGACCTGGAAGAATTCCGAGGTGCCATTTGCCTGGGAGCCGTGGACCTGGCAGAAACCACTGACCTCTGTGTGGCGAAAATCCTGCTCATGCGGCCAGACGACCCTGTGAAATACATTCATACCCGCTATTTTGTGCCGGAAAGCAAGCTGCTGCCGGATGCCGACGACCACGAGGCCGGGGCCAAGTATGCGGAATGGGTGCAGCAGGACCTGATCACCGTTACCCCCGGCAACGACAACGACCTGGCAGCCGTGGCCGACTGGTTTATGAGCCTTTATGACGATTACGGCATCAAGCTCTGGAAATGCGGCTTTGACAACCGCTTTTCCAAGGACTGGCTGCGCCGGATGCGGGATTATGGCTGGACCACCGACGGCGACGAGCAGACCAGGGCCGTAGTCATGATCATACAGAGCGCCGAAAGCCTGAATAATGCCATCTGTTTGACAGAGGCCGACCTGCGGCACCAGCTGATCAACTACAACGAGAACCCCGTGGACACCTGGTGCTGGGGAAATGCGGCTTTGAAACTGGATACATACGGCAAGCGCCTGATTGTAAAGCAGCAGGCAAAGGCCAAAATTGACGGGGCGGTTTGTACGGCTATCCTGAATGAGATGTATCGCCGAAACCGCACAGAATTTGCACAAATCATCAAAAGCGAAAGGAGCTAGACATGGGCTGGCTGAAAAACATCAAGGACGCCGTGGCCGTGCTGAAAAGCGGCCTGTCCTATGCCGACGTAGTAAACGGCAGGACGCCGATATATTCCAGCTTTGGGCGGGATATTTACGCCAGCGACGTGGTAACCCAGGCCATGGCCTGCGTAACTGACGAAATCCGCAAGCTGGCCCCGGCCCACGTTATCCAGCAGGGTATGGATATCATCCCCGTGGGTGCCGGAGACGTGCGGCAGCGGCTGCTGAATCGTCCAAACAACTACATGACCACCGGCGACTTTCTGGGCAGGATCATGTACAAGTATTTCTCCGCCTGCAACGCCTGGGTGGTGCCCACCTACAGGCTGGACAGCGCCGGGCGGAAAATCCACACGGGCCTGTACCCCATAGACCCGGCGCAGGTCACATTTTTGGAGGATGCACGGGGCGAGCTTTTTGTCAAGCTGGAATTTACCGGCCAGCCTGAGCCCTGGACACTGCCCTATTCCGACATCATCCACCTGCGCCGGAACTATGGCGCAGACGAATACATGGGCGGCGGCCCTGGCGGCCAGCCTGATGACCGGGCGCTGCTGCAAACCCTGGAAATCAACTACCAGATGCTGCAGGGCATCAGCCGGACCATGAAAAGCTCCCAGAACATCACCGGCGTGGTGAAATATGGCTCTATCATCGGCAGGGACCAGACAAAGCAAGCCATGAGTGAGTGGGAGGAAAAGCTGAACAACAATAAAAGCGGCATCGTCGTCATGGACATGCAGAGCCAATACATTCCGGTCACCCGTGACCTGAAAATGGTGGACGCTGCTACCCTGAAATTCATTGACGAGAAGATCCTGCGAAACTTTGGCGTGTCCTTGCCAATTTTGACAGGCGACTACACCAAAGAACAGTATGAGGCGTTCTACCAGAAAGCCATTGAGCCCATCATTGTGCAGCTGTCCCAGGAGTTCACACGGGTGCTTTTCTCCGAGACGGAGAGCGAGAGCTACGGGCACAAAATTCAGTTCTTTGCAAAGGAACTAATTTTCATGTCAACTGAGCAAAAAATCAACATGATCAACCTGCTGGCCCCAACCGGTGCCATGTTTGAAAACGAGAAGCGGGCGGCCTTTGGTATGCACCCGCTGCCGGAGTTGGCGGGCAAGCGGTATCAGTCCCTGAACTGGATTGATGCAAACAAGGCCGGAGAATACCAGACCGGCAAGGAAAACCAGGACAATGGAGGTACTGGGAATGAAGAATAACGAGCTGCAGCGCCGGTCCTACTCTTTTGAGGTACGGGCCGACAAGGACGACCAGGGCGGCAACATCATCACCGGGCGGCCCATCGTCTACGACAAAATGACGGACCTGGGCTGGTTTGATGAAATTATCGAACGTGGAGCACTGGACAAGACCAACCTGCAGGACGTGCGTTTCCTTGTGAACCACGACACCAGCAAGATTCCCCTTGCCCGGAGCCGTAAGAATAACAAAAACAGCACCATGCAGCTGACCGTGGACAATGACGGCATGGCCATCCGGGTGACCCTGGACACCGAAAACAACGCCGACGCCCGCAGCCTTTACTCCGCTGTCCAGCGGGGAGACATCAGCGGCATGTCCTTCATGTTCAGCATTGATGACGAAGAGTGGGAAAACCTCGAAAGCGACCATCCCACCCGACACGTTAGGAAAATCGGCACGGTTGTGGAAGTCTCCGCCGTGACGTTCCCCGCCTATGAGCAGACCGAAATCAGCACACGATGCAAGGAGGCGCTGGACAGTGCCCGGCAGGCGGTGGACACCGCCCGGCAGCAGCGTGGTGAGGTGGACACCTCCAAGCTGGAGCTGGAAAAGCTCAAGGCGAAATATCTTTACAACCTTTGACATTACCCGAAAGGAGAAAACACCATGAGAGAATTTCTGAACAGACTGATTTCCGCCAAGGAGAAGCGTGCCACTGAACTGCGCAAGCTGATCAAGGAGGCCAGCACCGCCGACGAGGTGAGAAGCTTGGGCGATACCCTGCAGGCCGTCCTGGACGAGCTGAACGACGCCAAGAAGCAGCTGGAAGACCTGCCCGACGATAACGGCGAGGGCGGCGATAACGGCGACGGCGGCGAGGGCCGCAGCGCCAACCCCATCGACCAGGGCCGCAGCGCCAACCCTGTGAGCCACCTGGGCGAGTTCCGCCAGAGGGCCCAGTATGGCCAGCCCAACGGCCAGAGCGCAGACGCCACCGATTCTGTGGAGTACCGCCAGGCGTTTATGGACTATGTTATGAGGGGCACCCCCATTCCCACGGAGCTGCGTGCCAATACTCTGACCACCGACGTTCCGGCCGTGATCCCGACCACCCTGATCAACCGGATCATGGAGCGCATGGACGAGGTTGGCACCATCCTGAGCCTGGTTACCCGCACCAGCTATCCTGCAGGGGTGGCAGTACCTGCCAACGTGACCAAGCCCACTGCAACCTGGACCGGCAAAACCGACAGCGGCAGCGGCGAGGGCAAGGGCAGCACCGCCCAGAAGGTTACCAGCGCAAAGATCACCTTTGCATACTTCAAGCTGCGCTGTGAGGTTTCCATTTCCATGGAAGTCTCCACCATGGCCCTGTCCGCATTTGAGGACCGGCTGACTGCCAACATTGCCAATGCCATGGTGAGCGCCATTGAAACGGCCATCATCACCGGCACCGGCACCGGCGAGCCCAAGGGCATCCTGGCGGAGACCCCCAACGCAGGCCAGACCATCGAAGTGGCGAAAGCTGGGGCCCTGGACTATGCCACACTGTGCAAGGCCGAGGCTGCTGTCCCTGCCAAGTACGAGAAGGATGCCAAGTGGCTGATGTCCAAGAAAACCTTTATGTCCTTTGTCGGCATCACGGACGCAAATGGCCAGCCTATTGCCCGTATGAACTACGGTATCAGCGGCAAGCCTGAGCGCTTCCTGCTGGGCCGTGAGGTGGTCATCACCGAGGATATTGCCAACTATGCGGCGACCGTTACCGCAGACACCAAGTTTGCGGCCATCTTCTCCCTGCCCGACTACGTTCTGAATACCATCTATGACCTGGGCATCAAGCGTAAAGAAGACTGGGACACCGAAGACCAGCGCACCAAGGCGGTCATGTCCGTGGACGGTAAGGTGGTTGACAAGGGCAGCCTGGTGGTCCTTGTCAAGAAATCTGCCTGATAAGGAGAAAGGACGGCGGCAAGCATGGCAATGACAAAGGCGCAGCTGCTGGATGAAGTAAAGGCCACCCTGAACATCACGGGTGACTACTCCGACGGCAGCCTGAACAACTATATCAACGAGGTAAAGGCGTTCCTGTCTGACATTGACGTGCCTGCCTCCATCTTGAATTCCGAGGCCGTTGTGGGCATCGTCTCCTTGGGGGTGGATTCCCTCCGGGAGACCGGCGGCCTGTCCGAGTATTTCAAGCAGCGGGCTATCCAGCTGCGGCTGAAACCTGCGGACACCCCGGAACCCCCGGAGCCGACGCCCACCAAAATGGTCCGTCTCTGCGGCATCACGGAAAATGCTTCCTATGCCTATGACCAGCCATTTGTCGAGCCGGAAGAAAACGGCATTTTCCAGTATGGGGACCGCTATTTCATCAAATTCAGCCAGATGCTGATATCGAAAACCCGGGACATTCCTGCAAATTCCCAGATTCAGGTGGCAAAAATCGACGACGAGACGTATTACCCCGTCACTGACCTGCTGATGACAGGATATTGTACCATCGGAAACGAGATTCTTTCTGCCCTGTTCCGGCTGTGGCCAGGTGGAATGATATCCGTATTGACACCGGCCATTATTCCGCAGGGCAAAGATTTCATCCCGGATATTTCCGCAGAGTATAGCGGGGTGAGAGCATGAGCCGGTATAAACCATCCAAAAAGTTTGATGTGCCCATGCTGCTCTATGTGGTCACCGGCACCGAGACAAAAATGGGCGTCCCCGTCAAAACCTACGACACGGAGGGCCGCCTGTTCTGGGGCAGTTTTGCCAGCTACGGCGGCACAGAGACCCAGGTCAATGGTCTGCTGAGTGTCCAGGACACGGCCACGGTAGAAACCTATTTCCGCCCGGATTTTGCTTCCTCTGCCCGGGTGGCCCTGGCGAATGAACCTAAAAAGCTCTATGAAATCGTGGGAGAGCCCGAAAACATAGAGCAGCGGAATCATTACTGTAAATTTAAGGTGACCAGGGTCAAGGGTGGTGTCTGATCATGGCCAGGCGAAAAAACGGCTTTGACATCACTGCCCTGGAAAAGTACGCAGACCAGCTGCAGGAAGCCGGGGGCATGGCTGCCGTCAAGCGAGCGGTGCAGGGCGGTATGCTTGCCACAAAGAAGCAGGTAAACGCAGAAGTAACCACCGCCATGCAGTCCGGCAACCTGCCTGCCGGGGGTAAATACTCCACCGGCGACACCATGGGACACCTGAATGAGGAAATGACCGTGGACTGGGAGGGAAATATGGCCCGGCTGAAATTGGGCTTTAACATGGAGGGCGGCGGTATCACCAGCATTTTTCTGATGTACGGCACCCCCCGCCATGCCCCCGCCTCCGGTCTCCGGGAAGCGCTAAAAGAGCACCCGAAGAAGATTTCCCGGAAGAAGATGCAGGAGGCCTGCGTGAAAATCCTTGAAAGGCTGGGAAAGTAAATGCCTATTGAATCCGCAATCGAAACCCTTGAAACCATCTGCCCCAATGTCATACGGCAGGGCAGCATGGCGCCCACCGAAGCATACCCGGACCGGTTTTTCACCTACTGGGTGGCGGATTCGGCGGACCAAAACCATTATGATAACGCCGCAGCCGCTACGGTGTGGGAAATGGATGTCAATTGTTATTCCATCGATCCGCTGGAAGCATACAGCGTTTTGGCAAAAGCCAAGGATGCCCTGCAGGCATCCGGCTGGATCATCAGCGGCAAGGGCCACGACGTGGCCAGCGACGTAACAACCCACCAGGGCCGTGGCTTTACGGCCTTGTATCTGGAAACCTGAGGAAGGAGCTTATAAACATGGGAGAAAAGAAAATTGTTGACTGGCGTGGTATCCGTGGCCTGGTGGCTGCCAAGCTGCTGACCGATACCTCCGAGGGCGTCACCTATGACACCCCGTTCCCTGTGGCCGGTATCTCCACCCTGAGCAAGACCACGGAGACTTCCAGCGCCACGAAATACTATGACAACGAGCCTGCCATTGTCATCAACTCCGTAGGCGGCAACGAGGTGAGCATTGACGCCTCTGCCATCCCGGAGGATGTACAAGCGAAGCTGCTGGGCGAATTCTACGATGAGACCACCGGCATGTATGTCGAGGGCAACCCCGAAACGCCTTATTTTGCCATCGGCTACATTACCAAGAAGACGGACGGCAGCGAGGTGTATGTCTGGCGGCTGAAAGGTAAATTCAGTTACCCGGAATCCGAGCACAACACCGAAGATGACGGTACGGACAGCAACGGAAATACCCTTGTCTACAACGGTATTTCCACGCTGCACAGCTTCACCAAGAACGGGGGCCCCGCCAAGGCCGTCAACGTACTGGCTGAGAAATACAGCAAGGGCGAAGCGAAGTTCTTTGCAACTGTCCAGACGCCCGACACTGTCGGCGCAGCAGGATAAGCAAAGGCACCGGCTGGGCCATCTGGCCGGTGCCAAACCATAGGAGGGATACCCCATGAAACTGACGATTTACACAGACGAGAGCTTTTCCGCCGTCCGGGAAGTGCGGGAAGTGCCCCGCATGAAAGTGCCCTACCGCACGGCTGAGGCGGTCCTGGGCCTGTTTGTCGATATGGACCTGGATCATATGGACACCAACAAGGTCCTGGCCGTCGTGCTGAAAAACACCCAGCATATTACCGCCGTCGTCCGGGCCACGTTCGGCCTGCCGGAGGAGGACCTGCCTTTTATCGACCTGATGGAGCTGAGCGACCTTGCCCGGGAAATTATCACCTATGTCATGGGCAAAATCGCTGAGTTGGGAGCCGGAGACGATGCCCCAAACGCCCAGGCGCAGGCGCAGGCACAGGCCTGACGCTTGCGCAAAACTGGCACGACATCAAGCTGGCACTGTGCACAGCCTACCCAGGACTTGACCCCATCCGCCTGCTGGACTATCCCCTGACCGACGTTCTGGACCTGATGCAGCAGCATCTGGATCATGTGTAACGCTCACGTAAGCAGGCTGCGGGCTCCCGCAGCCACAGACCCGTGAAGGACAGCGGGGAAGTAATTTACAGGCAGGCCGGGGATGACTGGTTTTAACGAGGAGGTGAGGACGCATGGCAACAGAAGAAGTAACCACAAAATTAAATATTGACATAACACAGTTCAAAAAAGCTTTGTCTGATGCAAACCGCTATATCCGTATGGCTGGCAGTGAATTCGATGAAGCTTCCGCCGGAATGGACAAGTGGAGCGATAGCACCGACGGTCTGAAAGCCAAAATCCAGCAGCTGAACAAGGTGCAGGATGCCCAGCAGGTCATTGTGAATGCCCTGCAGCAGGAATATGACAAAGTGGCCGCTGAACAGGGGGAGAGCTCCAAGGCTGCCCAGGAAATGGCCATCAAGCTGAATAAGGCAAAGGCCGCCCTGACCAAAACAGGGGCAGAACTGCAGCACTATCAGCAAAAACTAGATGACGCTGAAAAGGGCACCGAGGACACAGACAACGCTACCGGAAAGATGTCCAAAGAATTGGACAAAGCTTCCTCTGCCGCAAAGGATACGGGGAAGGCTACCGGCCAAATGTCCGTAGCCTTTGATAAGGCTGGAAAGGCCGCCGGTACCCTGGTTAAAAACCTGGCGAAAATCGCAGGGAAAACGGTGGTGGCAGGAATCAAAGGCATTGCCGCTGCCTCTGGCGCTCTGGTGACGGCTTTCCTGGCCAGCGGCGAGGCATCCAAGGAGTACATGGTCAATATGGGCAAGCTGGACGTGGCTTTCACCCAGAACGGCCACAGCGCCGAGGCTGCCCAGAAAGCCTATACCGACCTGGTTGGCGTTCTGGGAGAAACCGACCAGTCTGTGGAGGCTGCCAACCATCTGGCCAAGTTGACCGATAACGAGAAGGACCTGGCGAAATGGACCGGCGACATTCTCCCCGGCGTTTTCGCTACATTTGGCGACAGCCTGCCCATTGAGGGACTGACAGAGGCGGCCAATGAGACCGCCAAGGTTGGCCAGGTCACCGGACCGTTAGCTGACGCCCTGAACTGGGCTGGCGTATCTGAGGATTCTTTCAACGCTTCCCTTGCTGCCTGCACCACGGAACAGGAGCGGCAGGCGCTGATTACCGAGACCCTGGTGGGGCTTTATGGAGACGCAGCAGAGGCATACAAGGAAACCAATGCCGAGGTTATCCGCTCCAACCAGGCAAATGACGCCTGGATGAAGTCCATGGCAGGCGTGGGACAGGCGGCGCTGCCGATTACCTCCACCCTGAAACTCATGGGGGCGGCCATCCTTGACGACCTCCTGCCCAATATCCAGCTGCTGGGGACATCGTTCAACGATGCCCTGAACGGCTCCAAAACGGCGGCCACAGAAATGGGCAACGCCGTGGGAAGCATTCTGCAGCAGCTTGGCCAGAAGATTGTGGCGGCCATTCCCACCATTCTGACCGTGGGCGGTTCCATTGTCACAAGCCTTGTGCAGGGCATCATCACTGCCGCCCCGGCCATTAGCAACGGCGTGACCCAGATTGTGCAGTATCTCATCCAGGCAGCCCCGCAAATGCTGGCCGCCGGTGCGTCCCTGGTGCAGTCTCTGGTTGGTGCCTTTGCTTCAAGTCTGCCGCAGCTGCTGGCTGCGGGTGGCCAGATGATTTCCCAGCTCCTGGACGGCATTGTTTCCGCCGTTCCCAATGTGCTGCAGGGGTCCGTTTCCGCCGCCGGTGCATTCGTGCAGGGGCTACAGACCAACCTGCCCATTATCCTGGCAAAAGGTGCGGAGCTGATTGGCAAACTGGGCGAGGGCATCCGCACGGCGCTGCCAGGCCTGATTTCCCAGGCCCTGGATGTCATCATGAATTTTGCCACCACCCTGTACGACAATGCGCCGACGCTGATCAATACAGGCTTTGACCTGCTGAGCAACCTGGTGCAGGGCATCCTGGATGCTATTCCTACCCTGCTGGCCAAGGCCCCGGAGATCATCAGCAAGTTTGCCAATATCATCAATGACAATTTCCCGACCATCCTGCAGAAGGGCGTGGAACTTATCTGGCAGATCATCAAGGGCTTGATCTCCGCTATCCCTGCACTGATTCAGAATATCCCGAAAATCATTTCTGCCATTGTGGACGTGTGGAGTGCCTTTAACTGGATTAACCTGGGTAAGAATGCTATTAAATTCCTGAAAGACGGAATCATAAGCATGGTGGGAGCCGTCAAAACGGCGGGACAGAATGTACTCGATTCCCTGACCACGGCGCTGCAATCCCTGCCCGGGAAGCTGCTAGAATTGGGAAAGGGTGCAATTGGTCAAATGCGGGACGGCATCAGCTCCATGGTGGGAGCGGTCCGCTCTGCGGGCGGCAACGTTTTGACGGCAGTCGTCAATGCCATCACCACCATGCCCGCAAAGCTGCTTGCCATCGCCAAGGAAGCCGTTGGCAATATTGGCTCTGGATTAAGCAGCGGGCTTGGAACGCTGCGGTCAAAAGCAACTGAAATCATTAGTACCATTACCGATACACTGGCTTCTTTGCCTGGGAAAATGATTGACATCGGTAAAAATGCCATACAGGGCTTGATTGACGGTATTGGCTCCATGGTTGGCGCTTTGTATGACAGCATCAAAAATGCCCTGAGCGGCCTGGTTGACAAGGCAAAGCAGGCGCTTGGAATCAATAGCCCATCCAAAGTCCTGCGGGAGCAGGTTGGCCGCTGGATTCCTGCCGGTGTGGCCGCTGGCATTGACAAATACAGCAACGTGGCGGACAAGGCAATGGTTGACATGGCCAAGGGTGCTGTGAGTGCTGCAAATTCTGCCCTGTCCGGCAGCAGCATCGACTTTCCTACCCCAACGGCAGGCGCTGGCACTGCGGCTGCATCCGCTGGACGTGGCGGGAATACCTATGTGTATAATCAGACAATCAACAGCCCAAAAGCGTTGAGCCGGAAAGAGATTTACCGTGACACCAAAAACGCCCTGCGGTTTGCGACGGCGTAAGGAGGCAGGAGCATGACCCCAATTGTCAAAATTGAAAATGCCCGGGGAGAGATCCTGAACCTGAGCGCCGACGCCAGGTATTTGCCAATTCTGACCGGCACCGGCCCCCCGGATGCCACAATCAACCGGGCGAAAGCTTCCACCGCCGACGGAACCCAATACAATTCCGGGACCGTCGGCGAGCGGAACCTGCTGCTGACGGTCTACCTGCAGAAGGATTTCGCCCAGGCCCGTCTGAATCTGTACCGCTGGCTTGCTACAAAGCAGCCCTTGCGGGTGTATTACACCGCCGACGGCCTGGACGTATACGCTGACGGCTACATAGAGACGGTGGAGGTCAACCCGTGGCAGCAGAATCAATTTGTGGCGGCATCCATCATCTGTCCCCGCCCCTATTGGCGGGAAATGACAGACACCTACACAGACGCCAGCAATGTGGAGGCCCTGTTTGAATTACCCTTTGAGACGGACGACACCGGTATAGAGCTGTCCACCGTTTCCACCGAAACCTCCACCGTTATCAAGAACACGGGAACCGTGGAGGCGGGCGTCACCTTTGTGCTGACGGCAACCACCCGCAGCTTTCAGCCGAAAATCTACAATCTGACCTCCGGCCAGTTTATGGGCTTTTTGGTGGATATGCAGCCGGGCGACCAGTTGGAAATCTGTACCTGCACCGGTGGAAAGCACGTCACTCTGATTCGGGACGGTGTGCGGACGAACTACATCAACACCATGATGGAGGGCAGCTCCTGGCTGCAAATGGCCATCGGTGCAAATGAGTTTTCCTATACTGTGGATGAAGGGGAATGCACGCTGGGAATCTACTATACAAACGAGTATATAGGAGTGTAAGCCTATGGACCTATGGATTTATTCAGAAGATTTCAAGGCCCTGGGCGTTGTGGACACGGCCACCAGCATCATCTGGGCCAACCGCTTCCGGCAATGCGGGGATTTTGAAATTTACATTTCCGTCTCCGCTGCGATGCTGGACCTACTGAAAGAGGATCGGCTTGTTATTCGGCCCGACGACGAAATGGTGGGAATTATTGAGCAGGTAAAAACCGGCACGGATACCGAAGACGGCGATTATATTATTGCCTCTGGCCGCTGTGCCAGGAGCCTGTTTGACCGCCGTATCATCTGGGACCAGACGGAAATAAACGGCACCGTTGAAAATGGTCTGCGAAGGCTGATCACAGACGCCTTTATTTCCCCTGCCATTGCCGCCCGGAAGTATGACCGTCTAACCCTGGCAGATGCCCATGGATTCGCAGAAACCATGCAGACCCAATACACGGGCAACAACCTGCTGGAAGTCGTGGAAAACCTATGCGCTGCCAACAACTACGGTTTCAAGGTCATCCGGCAAGGGACCAAGTTTGTGGCAGATTTCTACAAGGGCACAGACCGGACCGCAGGGCAGGCGGTAAACCCCCGGGTGATATTCTCCGAGGACTACCAGAATTTGCAGTCTACCGAGTACACACTGAATAAAAAGGATTACAAATCCGTGGCCCTAGTAGCGGGAGAGGGCGAGGGCGTATCCCGCCGCCGGACCGTCGTGGGGCGCAGCGTGGACCAGAGCGGCCTGCACCGTCGGGAAATGTTTGTGGATGCCCGGGATATATCCAGCAACGAGGGCGAAATAAGCGACGCTGACTATATTGCCCAGCTGGCAGAGCGTGGCGCCCAGTCCCTGAGTGAGGCCCCAATCATCAAGAGCATGGAGGGCAGCATTGAACCCAACATGATGTATAAGTACAAAGAGGACTATTTTCTGGGCGACCTGGTAACCGTCATCAACAAGCACGGCATTCAGGCGGACACCCAGGTGCTGGAAATCGTGGAAACATGGGATTCTGACGGCTATACCGTCACCCCGACTTTTGGCTGAAAGGAGGCAAAAAATGTCTATTACATTCGGTTTTTTTAACAGCGTGGACGGCGACCGGAAATATACGGCTGCCCAGATAGGAGACTATCTGCAGGGCCTGGTTTCCAGCGGCGTGTATGCTGATGATGCAAGCAGCCTGCAGGTCCTGGCAGCTGGCGGAATGCAGCTGACGGTAAGACCAGGCCGGGCTATCTTGAACTATAAATTTTTGTACAATGACAGCCCCCTGACGCTGACCATGGATGCCAGCGGCGCACAGGACCGAATTGATGCCGTTATCGCATACGTGGACCTGACACAGCGGGCCTGCGGCATCACCGTGAAAAAAGGCACCCAGTCTGCAAGCCCACAGCCCCCGGCTATGACCAGGAACTCCACCCGCATGGAGTATATGCTGGCCTCTGTCCTGGTCCGGCGTCTGTCCACCCAAATCACCCAGGTCAATATCACCGACACCCGGGGCGACAACTCCGTTTGTGGCTGGGTTACCGGCCTGGTTGACCAAGTGCCCACAGGAACGCTGCTGCTCCAGTACCAGCAGGCTTGCGCCGCTGAGCTGGCCGCCATGGAGGCCTATATGGCCCAGCAACAGGCGGAATGGGATACGTGGTTTTCTGCGCTGACCGAGCAGCTGACCGTGAACGGCTTTACCCAGGAGTACACAAACACCGTGACCCTGGCAGCAGCGTCCAAAAGCGTCCCCGTCGGAATTGCCGACTACGTGCCCCAGGAGGATATTCTGTGGGTCAACGTCGGCGGCATTGTCTGGCAGAAATCCGGCTATACCGTAACCGGAACCGGAGACAGCGCCACCGTAACACTAAACCAGCAGCTCAAGGCGGGGGACGTTGTGGAGTTCCGGGTGCATAAATTCCGGGCAGGCTCTGCGAACCTGGTAAACGGTGCCAAACTGCTGGCTGTGGATGACAAGGGCACCATCCTGACCGATGGGGCCAACGCTATCTATACTATCAACACGTGAAAAGGAATGATTACATGGACTTTGTAAATGGAAAAGACCTTGCGCTGTGTGGTGGGCTGAATCCCTCCTGCACCGTGCTGATCCTGCATGACGGCGTATTCCAGCAGATGCAGATGCAGGACATCCTGAACTACCTGGCCGGTGCCCAGGTCACCACAGACACGACCCTGCGCCAGGAGGGCATGGCCGCCGATTCTGTGGCCGTCCGGGAATATGTGGACGGGAAATGGGTGCCTGTTACGGTCTCCCTGACCGTTGCGGGCTGGTCCAACAACCAGCAGACTGTAGCCGTGGCAAACGTGACAGCGGATTCTGCGGCCACGTCCGTCATTGTAGCCCCTGCGCCTGCGGCTGACAATTACGCTGCATACAACAATAGCGGGGTGCGTTGTACGGCCCAGGGCGCTGGTACACTGACATTTTCCTGTGACAGTGTGCCTGCCTCTGCTTTGACCGTCAACGTGCTTGTAAGGAGGGGCAGCTATGATCTTTAACTTTTCGGGCGGCGGCGGTGGCGGAGTTGGCCTGAATGTCGTAGGCGGCACCACACAGCCCACGAACCCACGAGAGATCACCATATGGGTGAATACTACCACAGCCATTACCGGCTACGCACTCAGCCCCACGCAGCCTGAGACCGGCACAGAGGGCCTGGTGTGGCTCAAAACAGCGGATACCGGTGTGGAAATCAACGTAGGGAAGAAAAATGCGGTGCTGCTGCATTTGACAGGTGGAAAGCTGTACACCGGCGGGAAATGGGTCAGCGTTGATGCCTGGGCATATATCAACAATGCGTGGAAACAATTTTCTACCGCTTTTGACGGTAGACTATACGATAATGGAGACCAATGCACTGATGTAACCGGCGGATGGGGTATAACAGATTACAAATACGTTGATAGTGCTGGTAAAGAGTCTGATCCTGGCGCCGGAAAGTTAGAGTCAGATTCCATGTATATAGCATCTACCAGCCCCAAGATGACAATGCTAGGGACGGCAAAACCAATAGATCTTGACGGGCTAAAAACTCTTACTGTGGATTGGAAGGTGCTGAAGTGCTACGACGGTGCGACGAATGCACTTATGTTGGATATTCAGCGTGAAAAAAAAGCAGGAACATCAATCGCAATCGCAACACTTGGCTCAGGAAAAGCAGCAAAACGTTTAACAAGCACATTAGATATTTCTAGCTTATCTGGTAAGGCATATGTGATTGTTAGAGTAACCGTTACCTCTGCTGGTTCCTCCGGCAATATCTACTCTATAAAGGCAAGTTAGGAGGTGCGCATATGACAATTTACATTGACACCGACTACAAATGCCACACCGCACCCGGCCCCGGTCTGACCGCTGTGGAGACTGACGCATTCACCGGCAAGTGCGCCGCCTACATTGAGGGCTACCGTTTTGTCCCTGACGGCTCTACCTGGGTGCGCTCTGATAGCGTAATTTTCCAGGGTGAGATGGTTGCCCCCTGGAAGCCCTGGGAGGAGCTGGACGCCGCCCAGCGAGAATATGAGCGGGGGCAATACAACGATTTAATTACAAGATTATCGGAGGTATACGAAGATGCTGCAACCTGATGAAATCGTTGAGAAAGCCAGGGCAGACCGGACAACCTGCAGGATTGTAGCCGCTGCCGGGATCACCGTCAAACCGGAGCCGGAAGTACCGCCAAACCGGCCCGGGTATACCTGGATTCCCCACCAGGCGAAAGCCCAGGGGCCAATAACATGGGTAGAAAGCGAGTACGACGCAACCATGCCAGGCACCACGGAAAATCCTATTCCCTACGAGCTGGGGCTGGAAGTGTACCCCAATTATTTCTATGTGCTGGACGGCGTGAAAAAGGTCTGGACCGGCGACCAGGGCCCCGCCCCAGAGTGGGAGGACGACCGTTTCACTGAAATCTAACTACAGGACGGAGCTGAGCATTATGGCAGTTAAAACGTATCAAAAAGCGAATCGCATTCAGCTGACGGAACATTTTAACTCCCGGGAATTCCGCTGCGGCTTGGGCAGGCCCAGCAATTGCACCACAACCCTGATTGACAGCGACCTGGTGGCGGGCCTGGAAAAGATACATAAGCGCTGCCGGGAACTCCGGGGCGGGAATGTGACCATCACCATCACCAGCGGCTACCGCTGCCCGGAATATAACCGGAGCGTGGGCGGGGCCACCGGCTCCTACCACAGCCGTGGCATGGCTGCGGACATTGTGGTGGCGGGATTCAAGCCCCGGGAGATTGCAGGCATTGCCGAAAGCCTGGGCTTTAAGGGCATCGGCCTGTATGAGACAGACAAGGACGGTCATTTTGTCCATGTGGACACCCGTACCTATAAATCTTTCTGGTACGGCCAGGCCCAGGCACCACGCTCCACCTTTGGCGGTATGTCCGCCGTGTCAAATGTGACGCCCAGCACGTCCACCACGACCGGCAGCGGCTACACCCTGCGCCAGTTTATCAAGGATGTGCAGCAGGTCTGTGGGGCCACTGTGGACGGCGTGGCGGGGCCTGACACTTTGGCCCATACCGTCACCGTCTCCGCAAGCAAAAACATTTCCCATCCCGTCGTCCTGGCCGTCCAGGAACGGCTTGCCGCCTTGGGCTATTCCCAGGTAGGCACCGCCGACGGCGTGGCGGGCAGCAAGTTCACCGCCGCCCTGAAAGCTTTCCAGGCGAAAGCCGGATGCAGGTACCAGGACGGGGAAGCCACCAAGGGGGCAGAGACCTGGCGCAAGCTGCTGGGTATGTCCTAGGGAAAGGGGGTGGTAGAAATGGAGAGCGTCACCCTCCCGGCAATCTGGGCCGTCATTGCCTGGATTGCTGCGGCCATTGTCCTGCTGGCAAACGCCGCCGATAAAATTGCCGCAATCATCCAGGCTGCAAAGGCTCCAAATACCCAGCAAAATGCCCGGCTGGATGCCTTGGAGAAGGCAATGGAGCAGGTACAGCAATACCTGACCAATGACAAGAAGCACCTGGATTCCCTGGACGAAGGGAACCGGATCACACAGCGAGCCCTGCTTGCCCTGCTGTCTCACGGCCTGGATGGAAACAGCATTGAACAGATGGAGGCCGCCAAGACTGCCCTGGAAGATCACCTGATCACCCGACGATAACAGAAAGGAGCAAACCATGGAAATCATCAAGACTATTATCAACACTTACGGCACCGAGATTCTGGGTGCCCTGCTCACCGCTCTGGCCGGTGTGCTTGGCATGGCCCTGAAACGTCTGGCCACCCAGTACGTCAACACCGAAACCAAGCAGGCCATTGCCCGCACCGTCGTGCAGGGCGTGGAGCAGGTTTACAAGGACCTGCACGGCCAGGAGAAGCTGGACAAGGCCATGGAGGCAGCAGCGGCCATGCTGAAAGAAAACGGCATCACGGTCACAGACTTGGAGCTGCGTATGCTGCTTGAATCCGCCCTGGCAGAATTTAACCGTGTATTTGATTCCACAAAGCTGACCCAGAAAGCCCAGCAGGAACGCCTGGACGCCCTGGACAAAGCCGCCGCAGAATAACCCAATACATAGCAAGCCCCGGCCCTCTACACGGAGAGCCGGGGCATTTCTTTTGAAAAAAGTTGGAAAATTCTGAAAATAGTTCTTGACAATATGCCATATATGGCATATAATAAGGATGTCAGGAGGGGGAACGGAAGGAGCCCCGAAAGTGAAGATAGAAATCAAAATCACCGTAACAATAACCCCAACAAAAGAGAAAAGCCCCGCACCTAAGAAACCCCAGGCACAGAGCAATTCCCAAAAAACCAATATCATAATACACAACAACTAAACAAAAGTCAAGCCCCCCTCCTGACAAACTTTCGGGGCTCCTGCATAAAGAAAGGAAAGCACTATGGCAAGTCTAAGACAAGCAGCACAGAACGTACTGGACACCGCACGGGATGGCATCCTCTGGTTTGCCGTCTGGAAAGATGGCCGTGGATGGTGCAGCAGTGAATTCTATGGAATCGACTACGACGAACGCACAAGCACCGCAAAAATTGAGAACCAGGAAGACCTGGACGAACTGAAAGAAATCCTGTCCACAGACCCCAACGCAATCATGGTAAACAGCTATTATCACAATTTAGGAGCCTTTGACGGCTACCCACTCACACGGGATGATCTGGCCACTTTTATCCGTTGGCAGTATGAGCTTCAAAGCGCCAACCTGAAAGACTTTTTAGAAAAAACTGTGCTAGTTGCATAATCGCCAGCAGCTGATGAATCACCGATCACAGGCCAGAACATGGACACATTGCACAAAAGGGAGAAATGAACATGGGAGACAAATTGAAAGCCGCCCGGCAGGCGGCAGGCATGACCCAGGGGCAGCTGGCCGCTGCCATTGGCTGCACCCAGCGGGATATAAGCCGCTGGGAATCCTGCAAAGTGGAGCCCGGCGTGCTGACCGTCAAGAAGATGGCCCAGGCATTGGGCTGTAGCATGGACGACCTTGTATAGACCATTTTCGTGACCTCACGAAAATGATGCAGACGAAAGAGGGGCACCCGGCTGGGTGCCCCTCTTTTTGTGCCTTGACGCTGCTGCATCCAGGCGCTATAATGACCGCAAAAGCAGGCCCTGCAACGGCTCTTGGCATATGCACATGATGAGTATGTGTGTGAACCTACATACCCATGGTGTACATATGCGGCATGAGAAAATCAAAGCCGCATGAATACAGCCAGATCAAAGTCTACACCGTTCCGCTGCCGGTTTGTTGGGTCACTTTCCTGGGCGGAATAGTCGATATGATCAATCACCATTTTCAGCGCTTTGTTTTGTGCTTCCGGGGTGGCGGTATCATCCCGCAGCAATCGGATGGCGTGGCGTAATGCTGCCACACGCTCTGCGTAGTCAACGGACTGCGGCAGGGCGCTTTTTGTTTTATAGATAGCTGCCTGGCATTCGTCCATCTTTTCCCGGAGTGCTTTGTTTCGCCGCTCAAAGACTTCCTGTGGGTAGTTCGGATTTGTTTCCAGCAGGTCATACTGCCGTTCCTCCTGGGCACGGTAGTCCTCCATCTGCTTTTCCAGCTTGGCAAGGAGCCGCTGCTGAATCTTCCGGGCGTCACCGTCGCCGTTCTTGATTCTGGCCAGCAGCTGGGGCAGGTGCTCTTTCTCCAGGATCACCAGCAGGCTTTCCACAATGTCCTCCCGCTTGGCTGACTTATAGCAGCGTGGCCTGGTGCGGCACTCTATCCGGTCTGCGGCGTGTTTGTACGGGTGGTGTATCATTCGGTTCCCGCACTTTTTGCCGACCAGCAGGCCCGCCAGCGGGTTCACAAGCTCTTTGCTAGGGTCTATCCTTGGGTTACGTGCCACAAGGGCCTGAGCGGCTTTCCATTCATCCCGGGAGATGATGCCGGTATGTTTACCCTCCGCAATGATTATATCCTTTTCTGGCTGCGCCAGCGTCTTTGTGACTATCCTTCCGTTTTCAAGCACCTGGGTTTCCTTCTTCTGGTTAAAAGCCACATACCCGGCATAATGTGGATTGCGCAGCATGACCCGGATGGTGTCCTTTTTCCACTTGTCAATCCGTGCAGGCTTGACGCCCATTTCATTCAGGCGGTCCGCAATGCGCAGCGGCGTGAGCTGCTCCTGCGTGTACCATTTGAACACAAGGCGCACAGCAGCCGCCTCTGCCTCATTTATTTCAAGGGTGTGGTCTTTCCCTATCTTCACTTTATTATAGCCGTAGGGCGGCGTATTGCCGATGTAGCAGCCCCGTTTCACAGCGGCCACACGGCCACGGAAAAGAATCTCTTTGGTGTACTCTAAGAAGTCATTGCCCCGGAGCAGCTCATCCTTGAAAAATTTCCGCTCCATTTTGTTTTCCAGGTCATACACCATGTAAGGCGTGGCAACCAGTGACCGGCTGAACCGGAAGCTGTCTATAATCCGGGAGCAATCGGCCAGGTCTCCACGGCTGAGCCGGGAGGGCTCCATGCAGACCACACCGGCCACAGCAGGGTCCTCTATGCGGGCCAGCACGGCCTTGATTTCGTGGCGGGCGTCAATGGATTCACCGGAGACGATTTCCCGGTAGATGTTTTCCTCCGGTATCTGGCTTCCGATTTCCCGCTGGCACCATTCCTGCAGGATGTTTTCGTGCTTGGCAAGGACCTGCTCCACCGTTTCGTTGGGATCATCCTGCCTTGACTTTCTCAAATACATTAACCATGTTCCGCTTCTCTCTATCATTCCATCTTCCCCCTTGGCTGTGGTTTTCCACAGCTTTTTCACACTCTGTTTATCCGCTTATATTTATAAATCCTACATTGTCGTTCAACTCATCCACGATAAAGGCCGCCAGGAGCACGGCCAGCAGGACGCAGACGATCACCGCCAAAAAGGCAATGATCTGCTTTTTCCACTTCATCAGGGATTCCTGCTTTTCTATCCTGGTCCGCAGCTCCTCCATCAGATGGGTGTCTGCCTCTGCCTGCCCGGCTTGTGGCGGGCTGCATGGCATTTCCCCGCTGTTCCCCACCAGGGCGCACAGAATGGGCGACAGGGTGGAATAATTCACGTCCCGCCGGGAGCCGCAGAAAAAGGCGTCAACCGTGCCCTTTGGGATGCCGGACCGTTCGGCCACGTCCGCATTGGTCAGGCTCTGGAAGTCTTTCCGGGCCCGCAGGAAGTCCCGGATTTCGGCCATGTTCATGATATACAGGTTCGGGTGGCATTCTTTCCCCAATTTCTCACATTCGATACACTTTTCAAACATATTAACCTCCCCGATTTCCAACGCAAGCAGGATATTTGCATATCGCAAGCGGGCGCTTGCATTCCTAGTATTGCAACTATTTCAATTGAAATGTAGAATTTAATCAGACACCGCACTACAGCTGCCGTCGATGCAGCAGCCACTTGGCAAAGCCGATAATTTCGGCGTTCTCCGCATCGGTAAATTCTACATGACCAAGCTCCCGGTGCCACTCCTGCATATGCCGGAGCTGCATTCCCTCTGAGGCCACCATGGAGACCACCGTGGATTCTTCCCACTTGTCCAGCCCAATCAGATGGGCGGGGGATGTGTCCAGGGCAGCGGCCAGCGGCTCCAGCATGTCGGCACTGAGCTTTGTAATGCTGCCGGATTCATACCGGTACACCGTGGAGCGGTCTTTTCCTATTTTGTTCGCCAGGGTATCCGCTGACATTTTCAGCTCCACCCGGCGCTGCTTGATCCTCTTTCCAATGTCCATCTTTTCACCCCTTCCGTATACACCAGTCCGGGATATGTCGCAGGAATGCGACAAAAACGATACTGGAAAATGTTTCCAGTTTACAGAAAATTTCCCCTGGTGTTAAAATTCCCAATGTACAAGACGTACAACGCAATTGTTCACCTTGCGCAATAGAAAGGAGTACCAAAAATGACAGCCATGCAAGAACTATTATCCTACATATCCGCAATGACACCGGAGCAGGTGGAGAAGGTTATTTCTCATCTTCCACAATTGATTTCAGCACTCGAAGCGCAAGGGCAGCCTGTTCCTCCGATAGAGATTGAGCAAACGCCATAAGCGCCCGCTTATTTGCTGTAAGCCCATCGGTTTCGGTGGGCTTTTCTTTTTCGTCCTCCCATCCCATCAAATACCCCGGCGTAACCCCCAGGGCCTCTGCGAAAACGGAAATCTTCTTCTGCGGCAAGTCACGAATTCCAAGCTCAATCTTATTGATTGCAGATTTTGTTTTATACCCCACACGAGAAGCAAGCTCCTCCTGGGTCATTCCCAGGGCTTTCCTGGCATCTGCAATATTTTTTCCAACATTGTCCATTGGTATCACCTCCTGGAAGTATGATAGCACCCAGTAGCCTATATGTCAATTTATTTATCTGTTTTCAAAAATAATAGTTGACAAATAGGCTACTCGATGTTATATTGAAATAGCAATGAGTAGCCTAAACGGCTACCATCAGGAGGAAAAGACAATGAAACTTATAAATACCGATTTTAACATGAAGGTCAATGAATCCAGCAGTTACATCGTCTACATCACGAAAAGCAAGGAAGTCTACGACAGCATCTATCGGCTGGAGATGAAAAAGCGTGAGCTGCTTCACGACCAACTCGGCTGGTATTACAGCATAGGCGGCCATGCTCCGGTCCAGCAGGATTGCAGAGTGCCCGAGTTCTTCCACGGCGACAATTTTTTGATGGTATGTGTAGAACACAACAACGGTGATTGGAACAAGCAACCCACCTACAAGCTGTATATCGCAGAGTGACGGGGTGAAAACCCCGGTAATGCGGCAGGCCGGTCACAAGCCCGGCCACGCTATAGGAGGAAAACAGAAATGAAAAGCTATCAGGTATTTTACTGGATCAAGAAAAACCGTCACGAATATTTGGAGCATATGTTTGTCAGTGCAAACAACGCCAAAGAGGCTTGCCAAGTCTGCAAGGAGCAGGTCAAGGAGCAGACCGGGCGAAACGCTTTCAGACCTACAACAAAAGTTCCCGACCTGAGCCAATACAAGAATATTCCGCACTTTGTTGTGGAATGACCTTTGACAAATCCCCCGGGCGGGGCAACTAGCCCGACACAAGAAAGGAGAAAAGCATGTTTATTCTGCGGAATATCTTTGGCATGATCAAAGTCTTTGACAATCTAGAAATTGCGCTTGAAGCGTACGAAAATGAATGCGATTTTTGCGAGTATTGCGGACTGTACAACGCAGTCACGGGAAAAACAATAGCAGAATCGTTTTAATTGCCGAAGGGCGGCGGCAAAACCGCCCTGTGTAATGCAGCCGGGGAAGTACCCCGCCGGTCCGAAGCCCGGAGAAATGCAGACGGCACCCGGAAATATAGACATCCCGGAAAACCCGGAAACGGGTGAACACAAGGCCGTGAAAGTCGGTGCCGGGGATAATAATCACAGGAAGGAGTGCACAAATGACTGATACCGATAAACTCAACCAAAAAATTGAAATGTCTGGCTACAAGAAAAACTATCTTGCAAAAGTATTGGGAATCACTCCGGCGGCATTGTATCAAAAAATAGCAAATCGTCGGGAATTCAAGGCCAGTGAAATAAATATGCTTTGCAAGATTCTTGGAATTACCAGCCTGACGGAGAAAGAAGCTATTTTTTTTGCTAACAAAGTAGCCTAATAGGCTACTTTGAAAGGAGGGCACCATGGAAGAAAAGGAAACATGGGAGGGCTGGACCGTCTCCACGGAATATCCGGGATACCGCTACCATGACGTCCAGGACAACAAGGGCCGGACCCATCGGGTCTATCGCCCAATCTTCACAAGCCCGGAGCAGGAGGCCGCCGTGCATGAGCAGGTCAAGCGAGAACTCACCGCCCTGATGACCGACTTCTACCGCAAATATGGCCGCCTGCCAGGCGAACCGGCAAACTCCGCTGTGGCGGGCTGAATAAACGAAAGGAGCTAACTATGAACATTGATTTTAACGAAATTGTCCAGCAGAAGCTGGCACAGATGGAGGCCGAGGGCGTTATCCAGAAGAAGATTGAGGACGCCCTGGAAAAGTCCATCATGGACGCTATTGATTCCCAGCTGGGCAGCTACTCTTTCAGGAATGCCCTGGGCAAGCAAATGGAGGACGGGATTTCCCAGGTGGCCAAGGACTGCGGTCTGAGTGCCTATAACAGTTTTATTGCCGAAAAGGTAAAGGCCATTCTTTCCGGCATCGTATCTGATGACCTGAGCAAGAAGATTGAAACCGCCGTGAGCGGCGTCCTGGTGCAGCGGTACGAGGGCATTAAGCTGTCTGACGTCTTCAAGCGCTACCGGGAGCACGTCATGAACAGCACGGACGATTCCGAGAAGGAAGACCTGCAGGAGTTCACCATGGAGCTGGAAATCAGCGAGGGTTACACCGGCAGCTTTACATACTACAAATGCAAGTTCTGCCCTGAACCTGAATATGACGCAGACGATTATGATGCCGTCGAAGTCCGTTTCTCCCAATACAGAAATGAGCAGACCGCTTCCATCGGAAGCCTGACCATTGGCGGCCTGGATATGTCCAAAACCTTGAAATTCGGCTATCTGGACCCGTTCGACCAGTTCATTGTAAATCTGTTCCTGAACAAAACCGAGATCATCGTGGACGCTGACGCTGCCGAAGACGCTGCCGAAGACAACGCCTATATCGACTATTAAGGAGGCCATCATGAACATGACCGTTATTGCAACCACCGCAATCATCTGCGCCACTCTGGTACTTCTGTGCTGGATGGGAGGCGGTAAGAAATGAGAGGGATTGACGCCAAGGCCCTGATCCAGCTGAAAGCCACCCGGCACCGGCTGACGGCGCAGCAGTACCGGACCATGCGGGGCCAGGTGCTGGCCGGGGAACCGGATGCAGCCATGAAGGGGCTGCGGAAACTTTTGACGATGGAGGGAGAAAGAAAATGACAGACCAACAAATTATTCACAGTTTGTGCTGCTGCAATGCTGACGATGGCAACGGTTGCCAGAACTGCGATATGAACGGAAATCCTAAATGCGTTTCCAGTCTGCGCACGATGGCCGCCTGCCGCCTGGACGAGCTTTCCAGAGCCGTGGAACAAAAAGGCAATGTTTCACAGGAAACCGCAAATTCCCAGGAGGAAGCGCCGAAAACCGGGGTGCAATTGGAGCCGGAGCGGGCAACCGAGTATATTTCCATCAGTGTGGCGGAATACCACTGTTTGACCAAAGCGGCCACCATGCTGGAGGTTATCCTTGCCGCCGACGAATACGACGCCGAGAAGGTGGTGCGGTCCTGTCGGTCCGTCATAGAGGATATGAACCGGATTGTGGAAGGACGTGAGGACCAATGACCCTGCAAACCTACGCCGTCAATATCCTGGGCACAAAATCCAAGTATCAGCTGCATATCCCCGGCAGGCGGCCCGGCCTGAATGAGTACACCAACAAATGCCGGACAGACCCCCGGGCCGGTGCCCGGATGAAGCGGGACGCCCAGGAGGGCGTCATGTGGCAGATCATTGCCCAGATGCGCCAGTGCCATTTTGAAAAGCCGGTTTTCCTTCTGTTCACCTTCTACGAGAAGGACCGGCGACGGGACAAGGACAACGTTTCCAGCTTTGCCCGGAAGGTGATCCAGGACGCCCTGGTGGAATGCGGATGCCTCCAGGACGACGGCTGGGACTATGTGACCGGCTACATGGATACCTTCCTTGTGGACGAGAAGTGCCCCCACATTGAGGTGGCATTTATCGAGCAGGAGGTGGCACAATGCAAGCCATGACCCGCAAAGAGCTGGCCCAGATCAAGGGCACCGTGCGGCAGGTGCTGACGGAATACCCCGTCACCCGGGCCGACGACAACGCCCTGTATTATCACGTCTGCAAGCGCCACGCCCAGCGCATCGGCGTGGACCTGCACGCCGTCCACTTCTCCACCGTCTTCCTGGGCAACCCGCTGCGGTTCCCCAAGTATGAAAGCGTGGTAAGGCTGCGCCGCCTGACCCAGCGCCAGGAGCCGGAGCTGCTGGCCCCAGGCACCGCCGCCAACCGCCGCCGGAAAGAGGCCGACATGGTGGAGCTGGCCCGGAAAGGAGGGCTGCCACAATGATCAACCCGAACACCTATTACACCGTCCAGGCCTGGATGGTCAACGACCTGGGCCTGAAAGGAAACGAGCTGGCCCTGTATGCCATTATCTACGGCTTTTCCCAGGATGGGCGCAGCGAGTTCATGGGCAGTATTTCCTATATTCAGGAATGGCTGGGATGCAGCAAAAACACCGCAAAAAAGGCTATCAGCAATCTGGCCGACAGGGGCCTGATAAAGAGAAAACAGTCAACGAATGGAATAGATAGCTGTTCCTACAAAGCCGTCCTAAAGTATGCGGGAACCCGGTCAAGTTCTGACCCCCTACCGGGTCAAATTTTGAACGGGGGTGGGTCAAATTCTGACCCCCTACCGGGTCAAATTTTGACAGGAACCGGGTCAAATTCTGATCCCTATAATTATATAGATAATAATACTAATAATTATACAGATAAAGAGAGTAAAGGCGGCGCTGCTGCGCCTGCCTCCCCTCCCCCAAAAGGGAAAGCAGAAAAAAGTGAACCTGTCAAGCACCGGCACGGAGAGTACAAGAATGTGCTTCTGACCGACGAGGAGCTGGACAAGCTGAAAGAGCTTTTCTCCGCCGACCTGCAAGAGCGCATCGAGCGGCTGAGTGAGTACATAGCCAGCACCGGCAAGAAGTACAAAAGCCACTATGCCACCATCCGGGCCTGGGCCAACCGGGACAGCAAACCCGCTGCCCGCCCCCAACCCCGTGGCGGGTATACCGGCCCCATAGGCCCTAACGGCGTCCACCTGGACCCCACCAAGAACGACCTGGACGGGCTATTCTGAGCGTTTCCTGTGAAACACTCGAAAAATTGTGAAACAGGAGTGATATCAAAATGAGCGACAAGGAAAACCAGGAGCTGCGGGACCTGCAGCGCAGGCTCCAGAAGCAGCACGGCATCCAGCAGCCGGAACCGGAAATGACCCGCCTGGGGGAAATCCTGATTGACATGGTGGCGGCCAACGCCGCCGCCAAGGCGGAGACCGAAACCGAATACCTGGCCGACGACGGCCTTCTGCATTGCAAAGTCTGCGGCGGCAAGCGGCAGACCATCATCACCCCACCCTTTGAGGGTGCCCTGCCCCGGACGGTCCGCTGCTGGTGCCAGTGCCCCACAGAGTACGACCGGCTGAAAGAACAAGAAAAGCAGGTCCAGATTGAGCAGCGCCGTTCCGTCTGCTTCCGGGGCACCGAGGAGCTGGCCCGCTGCACCTTTGACCAGGACGACGGCACCGGCCACCCGGAGCTGATCGCTGCCGCCAAGCGGTACGTGGAGCAATTCCCCGACCGGACGAAGGACGGCATGGGCCTGCTGTTCTATGGCCCGGTGGGCACCGGAAAGACCTTCCTGGCCGGGTGCATTGCCAATGCCGTCATTGCCCAGGGCTACAAGGTCAAGCTGGCCAACTTCTCCACCCTGGCGGACGAGATATGGAGCGCCCCGGACAAGGCGGCCTACATTGCGGACCTGGCCAGCTACCCGCTGCTGATCCTGGACGACCTGGGGGCGGAGCGGAAAACCGAGTACATGATGGAAATGGTTTACAAGGTCATAAATGCCCGCTATGTGGCGGGCCTGCCAGTGATCGTCACCACCAACCTGACCCCGGACGAGCTGACAAAGGCCGCCGACGTGACCGCCGCCCGGACCTATGACCGACTGATTGAGAAATGCCTGCCCGTCAAGGTGGACGGCAAGAGCCGCCGCCGTGCCGCCGCTGCCGACACCTGGGGGGCCATGAGACGACAACTGGGATTGGAGGGAGCCTGATATGGATGAAAAAGAAATCCGGGGCATTATCGACGCCAGCGTGAACGCTGCCGTGGAGAAGCTCCAGGCTCTGGGTATGCTGCGGGACAATAGCATGACCGCCTACGAAAAGACGGAAAAGCTCCTGCGGAAGTACCCGGACCTGAAAGCCGCCGGTACATCCTACGCCAACCGGGTGGCGGCGGAAATCGACCGCTGTCTGGCCGACGCAGCCAGCGACCCCTATGTGGACGTTATCCGGCTGTACTATTTCCAGGGCTTGAAAAATTCGGCCTGCGCCCGGGCCATGAACTGCGGAGAACGCACCTGCCGCCGCTACCGTGTGGCCCTGGTACAGCAGTTCTCCACCCGCCTGGCATCGGATGAATTCATCCGGGAGCTGCTGCTGTAGGAGGAGAGCCATGAAAGCATGGAAAGTTCGGGACCCAAACGAATGGTGTGCGACCATTGTCTTTGCTGAGACAGCTGGAAAGGCCAGAGCCCTTGCAATGCACACGGAGACCTGCGAGGACCTGAATTTTACAGACATTCAGGTCCTCCGTGAGAAAGCGGCGGATAAGTATTACACTCCGGGAAAGCTGGAAATGGACTGGTACAATGCTGCGGACCGGGTGGCCATGGTAAAGGATTTAGGATTTTCCTGTGACCCCTATGAGTTAACGGGCTATGTTCTCTGTGACCAGTGCCCCGCAAAAGAATGGTGCGGAGAGTATCAGAATCATGTGTCCGGGGAGGCACCGCTATGATTTACCTACAGGCCCAAATGGATGGAGTGCAGGAAGAAGCACCGGAAACTGAACCGAAAAAGCCGGAACCCTTTGGGGGCGGGATTCCATTCCCCGGAAAGAACGTGAGCGCCGGACAGGCGGTGGGAATCGTGAAATGGCGAATGGATGACCCGACAGTGCCCATCTGGGCAAAGGTCAGGGCCATTGAAAAAGTGGCTGGCTTTCCAACGCTGAACGGGATCACCAAGGACGAGCTGCAGAAATGCCTGCAATGGCTATTCCGTTATTTTGATTTTGACATTTAGGAGGTACGCATGGAAATCAATGTTTGCGGAGAATATCGGCCCTGCCTGGTGGCGGGCCGGAAAGCACTTTTCCACCGGTGGGCTGACCGGGCAGAGCTGAGAATGGCCTCTGCTTTGGGAACCCCTGGCGGGCAGCTGTGCCAGCTTTTCGGCATTGTGGAGTATGAGGACGGCCAAGTGTCCGAAGTGTACCCCAACAAAATCCGCTTCCTGGACAACAAGCTGGCGGGATACGATTTCACGGAAAAGGAGGGAGCCGGGAATGCGGCTGATTGATGCGGATGATTTTAGGAGCTGGCTGGTGAAGGCCGGGCGGTTCTTGAAATGTCAGGACGATAAAAGAACCGCTGCCCATGCCATTGGGAAAATCATTGAGCACATGGACAAAATGCCTACCACAGAGGCGGAGCCGGTGGTACATGCCTACTGGGAGAAATCCGAATACAGGGGATTTGTTCGCTGTTCAGCTTGCAAAGATGCCTACATAGACGAGGACTGGCTGACCTCCGGGAAATGGAGCGGCTGCCCGAACTGCCGGGCAAAAATGGATATGAAACCGCCGGAAGGAGGCCAGCACGATGCGGGCGACCCAATCCCCCAGGAAAAGAGGTGGCTTGAAACGAGATGAAAAAAGCCATTTTAATTCTTGCACTGGTGCTGCTTGGTGTGGCGGTCCTTGCTCTGGGCTGTGTCTACCGGCTGCACCTGATCCGGCTGGTCATGCGCACCAACCTGCCCGGGTGGCTGAAAATGTTCCTGTATGGGTGGTTCTGATGGGCAGCGAAACGGACCGGCTCCATGAGGAGCTGCGGGAAGTCCGGCAGGACCTGGCCGACGCCGTGGACGACGTGGAGCGCCTGCTGTGGCTTTCCGGCCTCTGCCAATACTGCGCCAAGGGCAAAGGCAAAGGAAACAGAAGACTTGACAACCCCTGCAAAATATGCGAACCCCAGTGGCGAGGACCGAAGAAAAGGAGGAAACCCTTATGGAACGATTGACCGAACGCACCCAGAGCGCCGTGCTCTACATGGGCAGGCACACGAAGCTGCCCGGCATCGACTGCGCCGGAACCATGAAGGTGGCGGCGGTTCGGGAGTGCATGGAGCGCCTGGCCGCCTACGAGGACACGGGCCTGACCCCGGAAGAAATCAACCAGCGCCTGCAGCAGGCAAGCGCTTGAATACAGGAGGAGATCACCATGGAATTCATCAAGCACATTCTGCGCAAAATCCACGCTAAGAAAACCGGCATCTGCTGCGGCACCTGTGCCCACCAGGATATGCTGGGCTGCTGCGACCGCTCCAAGGAGGAATATATGGCCTGCTGGCACAGCGTCACCCGGCCCGGCTGGAAAGCAAAAAAGGAAGCGGGGGATCTGACCCAGGAGGAATGGCACGAACTTGAAAAAATCGTTTCCGCCCTGTGTGAGGCCGAAGAAACCGCCAGAGACGGCGGCCTGCTGGGCAGCGACTTTGACGACAAGCCCAACAGCGGGCTGATTGAGGAGGATTGAGCCATGGACATTCTGATTTTTGCGCTTTGTATGCTGGCCATTACCGGCACAGGCATTTTTGTCCTGTACCGCTGTATCCGGGTCCGAGATGCCGAGTGGCAGGAACTGACGGACGACGCCGAGAGCGAGAAATAGGAGGTTGCTATGAAAGTTAACGTCTATCTGAGAACAACAGCCATGCCGTACATTGGGAAACCGCTGGATTCCCCGGTAGGTCTGGCTTTCCTCCTGGGGGAGACGGAACGAGAAATCGACTATGACGAGCTTGTGGCGGCCCTGAACCTGAACGCCCTGGCCGATTCCCTGAAAGTGCCCCGTGGGAGCCTGACTATCATCACCCCGGAAGAATACGCCGCCGAATATGGGGAGGACTGAACTATGCCGAAAGCCAAGCAGGAGGAAGAGGCTCCCAATGTGTGCGTGTGTGGAAAGCTGACTATAACCGTGAAATGCCGGAATGGCTTTATGCTGTCCTGCCCGGACACAAAGCGCTGCTTGGTCCGCTCCCGGTGGATGCGAACCAAGCAGGCGGCCATACACGACTGGAATGCCGCCGTGCTGGCGGCAAGGCGTGAAAGGAAATCGTCATGAGCAATTGCCGAAAATACGGGCAAAAGAAGCCCTACATACCCAACAAGCGCAGAGACCTGCGGTATATCAAGACCAAGACCCGGAACCGGGAGCGGGCTATGCCCAACCTGGTGGCGGCCCAAGAAAAGGAGGCGGCAGCCAATGGCCAGAGACCCGAGAAATGAGGCCGCCTGCAATGTGCTGGCCGTGGCCATTAGCAGAATCAAGCGCCGGGGCGGCGTTACCCTCCGGGATGCAAAGCCCCTGATTGCCGCCTATGCTTCCCTGCTGCAAGAACCGGAGCCATGCCCGGATGACTGCATCCACGCCAAGCTGCAGAACTATCGGAAATGTAATTCCTGCGCCCGCCATTATCGAAAAGCGCCGGACAACTACGAAATGGGGTGAAGGTATGGACAAGCTGACCATGGATGCCATTGCCGCCCAGCAGGCAGGCATGAGCTACGGGAAATATAAGGCCGCCCATCCGGGCACCTACCTGACCAGCGTGGAGATAGAGCCGCCGAAGCCTCCGAAGCCGGAGCCCGTGCGCCGCTCCTGCGCCCGCTGCGGGAAAATGTTCGAAGTCGATGCCCATAAGCGGCAGCGGTACTGCTCCATAGAATGCGCCGATGCCGCCGCCAAAGAGCGGGATGCAGAGCTGCGCCGTAAACAGCGGGAAGCTGCCAAAGAGAAAATCAAGAGGATATGCCCCATCTGCGGGAAAGAATTCACCCCGAGCAGGCTGCACCGGACGCTGTGCAGCCAGGAATGCGCAAAAGAAAGCTCCAGGCGTTCCTCCGCCAGGGCACAGTTAAAATCCAAGAACAGCCTATAACACCCGACAAGCCGGACGCCATGAGCGCCCGGCTTGTTTGTTTTATACAATCCGATGGCTGTGATCCCGCTTTCATCAGCAGCTGATGATTGTGCAGCTTGTACATATTGGCCAGTACAGTGGCGGGACGGCACGGGCCTGGGCATGGTGCAATATAGGCAGAGAGGGGGAAAGCCTGTGGAATTATTACGAGGGGACTGCATGGAGCTGCTGCCGGAAATCCCGGGCGGGTCTGTGGACCTGGTGCTCTGTGACTTGCCCTATGGCACAACGGAATGCAAATGGGATCATGTTCTGCCTATGGAAACATTGTGGCGGGAGTACCGCCGCATTCTCAAGCCCAACGGGGCGGCGGTGCTTTTCGCTGCCCAGCCATTCACAACGGCCCTGATTGGCAGCAACCGAAAGGAATTCCGTTACTGCTGGTATTGGAAAAAGAACTACAAGACCGGCGCACCCTTTGCCCGGGTGCAGCCTATGCGCTGCATTGAGGATATTTGCGTATTCTACCGGAAAAAGCCGACCTACAACCCGCAGGGGCTGGTGAAGCTGGATAAGCCAATATACAAAGCGCCCGCTCCAACCAGTATTTACCAGATGCGGGGCAATGGCAGCATCCAGCTGTACACAAACTATCCACACCACCTGCTGGAATTTGACGGCGTGGCAATGGGGCCGAACCGGAAGCATCCGACCCAGAAGCCAGTGACCCTGCTGGAATACCTGGTTAAGACGTACACCAACCCAGGGGACACCGTTCTGGACAACTGCATGGGCAGCGGCAGCACCGGCGTGGCCTGCATCCGCACAGGCCGCCGCTTTATCGGCATGGAGAAAGACCCACAATTTTTCCAGGTGGCACAGAAACGCCTGAAAGAGGAATCCGACAAGGACAACCTTGTGGCGGGCCAAACTGAATAGCCTAGGGCGTCACAGCTTGCCCGCTGTGGCGCTAAATATTGGCCGGGTATGTGTCTTCCCGGCAACGTGAAACGGCGATAAATTAAAGGCACAAAGGCCAAACACGACCAAACAAAAAGGAGATGGCACACAATGGCACGACCTGGACAGGCTGACGTATACGAAACCAACGTGGAGCCGCACCTTGCCGACATCAGCGAATGGTACCAAACCATGACGCTGCAGCAGATAGCCCAGAAGCTTGGCATCAACAAGTCTACCCTTTGCCGATACCGGAACCAACACCCAGAGCTGGACAAGGCCCTGACCATTGGCCGCACGAAGCTGGTGGAGGAGCTGCGTTCCGCACTCAAAAGGCGGGCGCTGGGCTATGACTGGATAGAGGTCAAGCAGGAAAAGGCGATTGACGAGGACACCGGCCTGCTGGTGGTAGTCAAAGAGACGAGCACCACAAAGCACGTTCCGCCAGACCTTGGCAGCGCCCACGTCCTGCTCAAGAACCTGGACCCGAACTGGCACGACGCAGACATGATCACCATCAAGCAGCGCAACCAGGAGCTGAAAATTAAACAGCAAAAAGCGGATTCTGCCGAATGGTAGGGCTTGCCTATGCTGAGTGATTTCTACAAGTCCAAGGAATGGACAGACTTCCGGGCGCTGCTGATGCTCCAGCGGGTAAACGAGCGGGGCGAGATCATCTGTGCCCATTGCGGCAGACCCATCGTCAAGCGGTATGACTGCATCGGCCATCACCTGGTAGAGCTGACCGAAACCAATTACCGGGATGTGACCATATCCCTGAACCCGGACAACGTTGTGCTGGTGCATCACCGCTGCCACAACGAGATACACGAAAAGACCGGCTACAAAACCAAGAAGGTGTTTGTAGTCTGGGGCGCTCCACTATCAGGAAAAAGCACATACGTTTCCGGGGTGGCCAAGTACGGCGACCTGATTGTGGACATAGACAACCTGTGGCAGGCGGTGAGCGGGCGGCCCAGATATGAGAAGCCCAACCGCATCAAGCAGAATGTCTTTGCTCTCCACAACCAACTGCTGACCCAGGTTGCCCAGCGCACTGGCTTCTGGCATTGTGCCTATATCATCGGCGGCTATGCGCTGCCCTCTGAGCGGGAGCAGCTTGCCAGGCGGCTGGGGGCTGAGTGCATATACATTGACAGCAGCAGGGAGGAGTGCATGGCCAGGCTTGCCGGGTGTAACGATGGCCGGAAGAAAGCGGAGTGGGAAAAATATATTTCCGATTGGTGGGAAACCCACGATAGATTTTCACCCGGGTGCCCCCCCGGCCCAGCTTGAATTTTTCAGCTGGGTGGAC
>OGDS01000666.1_pt1 | contig 33766 bp, 30 predicted proteins | sample 1570351 | NCBI WGS metagenome assembly OGDS01 (sample SAMEA2581974, study PRJEB24529) | metagenome | biome: Human gut stool | place: China | collected 2011
TCCATATATCCGCCACATTTACTCTGCTACTACAAAAGTGATAGTTATTAGACTTCGTTGCTCCGTTAGAGCGCGCCCATGGCGCGCAAACTAAAAACAAGAGGCGTTCAGATTGAATGCCTCTTGTTCATGATAGCCTTATTTTTCTGATTCTGAACCAACATCTGCAAGGGAAGTATCCTCTGTCTGAGCCTCTTCATTCTTCAGGTTCTCTACAACATTTTCAAAAATGGACTGATCAGAATCTGCCTTCAATGTAAACTTATTCGTATTCTTGGCAAGTGTCTCAGACATGATTACGATCTGTTCCACATCCTTCTTACACTCTGCTACCAGATTGCCAAGCTGCTGCATGGATGCGGATGTCTCTTCTGTACTTGCTGCATTCTCCTGTGCGATAGCTGCCAGATTATCCACAGCTCCCATAACAGAATTCTTCAGATTATTCAGCTGTTCTACTTCATTACGGATATTGTCTACAGCGTCACCTACCATGCCAATCTCTTTATTCAGATCACCAAATACACTCTTGGTCTGATTGAGTTCAGCTCCCTGCTGGTCAATCATATCTGTAACCTTTTTCATGGTATCTACTGTCGTATTGGAGTTACGAATCAATAGCTCAATAATGCCTGTAATCTGGCTTGCTGACTCTCTGGACTGCTCTGCCAGCTTCCTGATCTCATCTGCTACAACTGCAAATCCCTTACCATGTTCACCGGCTCTTGCCGCCTCAATACTTGCATTTAACGACAACAGATTGGTCTGGTCTGCAATATCCGTAATCACATCTGCTGCTGACTGAATCTCCTGTGCCGACTGATTGGTTACATTGGTCTGTTCATATACAATATCAAATGCTTCCTTGGTTTCATCACTGATCTTGATCAGTTCTACCAGCGTATTATCTACGCTGCGGTTATAATCACGCATCTTGTTTGTGCTTCCAACCAGATTTTCTATATTACCTGTGGTACTTTCAATGGCATCGCCCATTCCCTGTACTTCACTGCTTACATTCTGTGTCTCCTGAGCCTGCTGGGTAGAGCCTTTTGCCATTTCTTCTACAGCAGTGTCTACATTCGTGATATACTCTGTCATGCTTCCAAAGGACTCTTCAAATCCTGTGGATATCTTATCCAGACTTTCAGAAGTACGGAAGATACTGGTAATGACTTCTGCCATGTTCTGTATCAGGGCATGTACACTTCTTGCGATATCACCGATTTCATCAGAACGCTGAACCAGCTTATTACCAACCTCTGTATTCAGGCTGCCCTGTGCAACGGCATCCAGATTGGAGATCACATTACGGATTGCACCAAGTAATACAACAACAAATGCAATGGTCACACCTACACCTGCTAACATAACAATACACAGGAAAATAATATTCTTAGTCAGATTGGAATGGTATACACTGTCTACCAGATCTGCATTCAGACCTACGAATGTCATACCAATGATTTCATCTGAATTATGCTGATATAATGGTGCGTAAGAACCATAATACTCTGTTCCGCCCAAATCTATACTGTCAGAATAATATTCCTGTCCCTGATTCAGAACTACCTCTACTACTTCAGGGGACGCCTGTTCTCCTACCATACGGTTGCCCTGATCATCTACAAGGCTTGTTGCCACACGGGTATCACCATAGAATACACTGACCTGAAGATCTACTTCTTTACTGAAATTATCAAAGAATTCTGTATTGTCACTGATATTCTTCTTGCCCTTGTAGAACTTGCCATTGCTGTACATATAAGTACCATTCGCCAGATTACCCACTGATACACTAAAAGCGTACTGTGCAAGATTCAGCTCATGCTTCACCATTTTATCTGATACATCCATACATACAGAACGTATTGCGAGAATTGCTACTGTACATAAAATCAACATAGGTATTGCAATGACAAGCAGCAGCCTCATCATCAGGCGTAATCCGCCTTTTTTCTTGTTTTCTTCCATATTATAAACCCGCCTTTCCATACAAGAAATTACATATTTCGTTTTTTTCATAACGTAAAAAAATAGAAAAAGGGCAAAGTCATCTTTTCAGCCTCGCCCTTTTGTCTTTGTTGACCCAAAAATATGTTATCATATTTTTGGAAACATTACAATAAATTATCACAATTTATACAAATTAATAGTCTAAAAAACAGTTATTTTGTGTTGATTATTACTCTGTGAATAAAGGTGTAGAATAATATCTGTCTCCGCTATCAGGTAATAATGCCACAATTGTCTTACCTTCAAATTCCGGACGCTGTGCCAGCTGTAATGCTGCATACAATGCTGCACCGGAAGAAATACCTGTCAGGATACCTTCTTTCTTGGTCAGTTCCTTGGAAGCTGCAAATGCATCATCATTCTCTACAGTAATAATTTCATCATATACAGCAGTATCCAATACCTTAGGTACAAATCCTGCGCCGATACCCTGAATCTTGTGTGCACCAGCCTTGCCCTGGGATAATACAGGTGAAGAAGCAGGCTCTACTGCAACGACCTTCACATCAGAATTCTGCTCTTTGAGGTATTTACCTGTACCGGTTACTGTTCCGCCAGTACCAACACCTGCTACGAATGCATCTACCTTACCATCTGTATCTCTCCAGATTTCAGGCCCTGTTGTCTCATAATGTACCTTAGGGTTAGCAGGATTGTCGAACTGTCCTGGAATAAAGGACCCTTCAATCTCCTTAGCCAGCTCTTCTGCCTTGGCAATCGCTCCCTTCATACCCTTGCTGCCTTCTGTTAAGACAATCTCTGCACCATATGCTTTCAAAATATTACGTCTTTCAACACTCATGGTCTCAGGCATGGTAAGGATTGCACGATATCCCTTTGCGGCTGCGATTGCTGCAAGACCGATACCTGTATTACCTGAGGTAGGCTCAATGATTACAGAACCTTCCTTTAAGATGCCCTTCTTTTCTGCATCTTCAATCATTGCCTGTGCAATTCTGTCCTTTACGCTTCCTGCCGGATTACGGTACTCCAGTTTTACAAGAACCTTTGCTTTCAGGTTATAAGCCTTCTCCAAATTTGCAACCTCTACTAAAGGTGTGTTTCCAATTAAATCCAAAAATCCGCGATAAATATTTGCCATTGTTCTGATTCCTTTCTTTTTTACTTTCTCTGTTATTCTGAAATAGCCTTAAATGCTTCGTCCAGATCTTCGATAATATCATCAATATGCTCTGTACCAATAGATAAACGAATGGTATTAGGCTTGATACCCTGATCTGCTTTCTCCTCATCATTTAGCTCTGCATGTGTTGTGGATGCAGGATGAATGACCAGTGATTTTACATCTGCTACATTGGCAAGCAGGGAGAATAACTCCAGGTTGTCAATGAATTTCTTAGCTGTTTTATCATCGCCCTTAATCTCGAAAGTGAAGATAGATCCACCTCCGTTAGGGAAGTATTTCTTATATAATCTCTGCTGCTCAGGATCTGTAGTTACTGCCGGATGATTGACTTTCTCTACCAGCGGATGCTTGGAAAGATAATCTACTACCTTCAGTGCATTCTCTACATGTCTCTCTACCCTAAGAGATAATGTCTCCAGTCCCTGTAAGAAGATAAATGCATGGAACGGAGAAAGTGTTGCACCTGTATCACGAAGCAGGATTGCACGGATTCTTGTAATAAATGCTGCCGGACCTGCTGCATCTACGAAGCTGATACCATGATAACTTGGGTTCGGCTCTGTGAACTGAGGGAATTTACCACTGGCTTTCCAGTCAAATTTACCTGCATCTACGATGACACCACCGATTGTTGTTCCGTGTCCGCCAATGAACTTAGTAGCGGAATGAATAACAACATCTGCGCCATACTCAATCGGGCGAACCAGATAAGGAGTTGCAAATGTGCTGTCTACTACAAGAGGAATCCCATGTGCATGGGCAATCTTGGCAATTGCTTCAATATCTGTTACTTCTGAATTGGGATTGCCCAGTGTCTCAATATAGAGTGCCTTGGTGTTATCCTGAATTGCTTTCTCAAAGTTTGTAATATCCAGAGGATCTACGAAAGTAGTAGTTACTCCGAAGTCTACTAATGTATGTGCCAATAAATTGTATGTACCACCGTAGATATTCTTGGCTGCTACAATGTGACCACCATTCTGTGCAAGATTCTCGATTGCATAAGTAACTGCTGCTGCACCTGAACCAACTGCCAGTGCTGCAACGCCGCCCTCCAGTGCTGCGATTCTGCGTTCAAATACATCTTCTGTAGGATTGGTCAGTCTGCCGTAGATATTACCTGCATCCTGTAATGCAAATCTTGCTGCTGCATGCTCTGAATTTCTAAATACAAAAGATGATGTCTGATAAATAGGTACTGCTCTTGCATCTGTAACCGGGTCTGGAGCTTCCTGACCTACATGCAACTGTAATGTTTCAAATTTTAAATCTCTATCTGCATAATTCTTCTTACTCATAATAATCATCATACCTTTCTTTTCTCTATAGGATTTTATGTATCTCTTACTGTATTTCTAATCGAATCAACAACAGCAACACATTCGTCCTTTTGTCCATTCTTTCATTTCACTCATATGTTGCCCTCCTTTTCCTATCTGTTTTGTATGATTTAAGCTATGTTTGAATCATACTATCTATTCCCTACTTTGTCAATAGGTTTTTATGTATTTATTGCAAAAAATATGCAGCGACTTGCGCTGCACATTTTCTAATACCTAATACTCTTCGTCCTGAATTTTCTCTTCTATATCATTGACCGGTTTCTCCAGTCCTTCGATCTTAATGTTGTTTTTCTCTGCATAATCCCATAATGCTGCGTGAATTGCTTCTTCTGCCAACAAAGAGCAGTGAACCTTTACAGGTGGAAGTCCATCCAGGGCTTCCATTACTGCCTTATTGGTTACTTCCAGCGCCTGCTGGATTGTCTTTCCCTTAACCAGCTCTGTTGCCATACTGCTGGTGGCTACTGCTGCGCCGCAGCCAAAGGTCTTGAACTTGGCTTCCTGAATGATACCGTTATCGTCAATATCAAGATACATACGCATGATATCTCCACACTTGGCATTACCTACTGTTCCTACACCACTTGGGTTCTCTATTTCTCCAACATTACGGGGATTGTTAAAATGATCCATTACTTTTTCACTATACATATCTGTTTCCACGCCTTTCCGTTATTTATTGTGTTTTACGAAATCTTCATATAATGGTGACATCTCACGAAGCCTTGCCACGATCTTCTTTAACTGGTCTACTGTGAAATCAATGTCTTCCAGTGTTGTCTCTTCCGAAAGAGTCAGTCTCAGGGAACCATGTGCGATTTCATGAGGCAGTCCGATGGCAAGCAATACATGGGACGGATCCAGAGAGCCTGATGTGCAGGCAGAACCTGACGATGCGCAGATACCCTGCTGGTCTAACAGAATCAAAAGGGATTCTCCTTCGATAAAACGGAAGCAGAAATTAGCATTTCCAGGTAATCTCTTGGTTCTGTCACCATTGAGACGGCTGTATGGAATCTCTGCCAGTACACGCTCGATCAGATGGTCACGAAGCTTAGTCTCTTTCTCAATATTCTTCTCCATATCCCTGGCTGCTGCTGATGCTGCTGTACCCAGCCCAACAATGCCCGGTGTATTATGCGTACCTGCACGTCTGGAGCGTTCCTGTGCACCGCCGTGTACAAAAGAACCGATACGGATGCCCTTTCTAATATAGAGGAAACCAATTCCCTTAGGTGCATGCAGCTTATGACCGCTGGCACTGAGCATATCAATATGCATTTCATCTACATTAAGGGGAATGTGTCCATAAGCCTGTACTGCATCTGTATGAAAAGCAATGCCATGCTCTTTTGCAATTGCACCAATCTCTTCCAATGGTTCTATGGTTCCGATTTCATTATTGGCTGCCATAATAGAAATCAGAATGGTATCCGGTCTGATGGCTGCTTTCAGTTCATCCAGGCTGATAAGACCATTCTCATCTACCTTTAAATAAGTTACTTCAAAGCCGTGTTTCTCCAGATATTGACAGACATGGAGTACTGCATGATGTTCAATTACAGATGTAATGATATGCTTACCCTTATTCTGGTTGGCTTCTGCATAAGCCTTGATTGCCCAGTTATCAGATTCACTGCCGCCTGCTGTAAAATAAATCTCATTAGGCTGCGCACCAATCAGGGATGCAATCTGCTCTCTTGCCTCATCCACTGCCTTACGGCTCTTGGATGCAAAGCTGTAAATTGCTGATGGATTGGCATACTCTTCACAAAAATAAGGTTTTATTGATTCAAATACTTCGTCTGTTACTTTCGTTGTTGCTGCATTATCAAGATATATCATATCCTGGTTCCTCCTTTTTATACTATTCCTATATGCTTAGTATATTTTATTTCCGATAGAAAAGCGCACCATTCATGCGCCTTCCCGGCAAGCGAACGCATATTAAATAATATAATCGTTAGCTGCCTTTTCCTGTTCAATGTCAAGTAAATCCTGTACCGTCATATTATCAATTACGTTGTTCACTGCTTCATAAATCTTACGGTATACCTCTACAGTAGCACATTTCCCGTTTCTTTCACAGGGAAGTGCATTATCTGATAAACAGTCCACCGGTGCCAGAGAGCCTTCTGTCAGTCTCAGTATCATACCAACCGTGTACTGCTGCGGCTGTCTCACCAGCTGATAACCACCCTGTGCACCACGGGTACTTCTGACATAACCCGCTTTATTCAGTACAGCTACGATCTGTTCCATATATTTCTCAGAGATATCCTGCCTGGCAGCAATATCTTTCAGTTTCACAGTCTCTCCCATATGACCCGCCAGATCCATCATAATACGCAATGCATATCTGCCCTTGGTCGATATTGTCATATCTATTTCCTCCTGTTTCAATCGCTATATCCTTTATAACACGATATGAAAGCAACGTCAATAGCAAATTCCTATCTTTTCAATAGGAATTATAGAAAACAATTGTCAGGATGCCGACTGCCATCGCAAGAAGCATTGGTTCTATCACTGAAACAGCCAGTATCCCTGCGTAAGAACGCTTATAGTAATAATGTCTGCGCCAGTCCTGATATGTCCAAAACGCACCAAGTAATCCACATAATATGACTTGTACTGCAATAATTATCCACACTGGATAGGATATCTGTCCACTTTCCTGCTGCTGCACCGGCTGCATGACCTGTCTTTCAAAGGAAAAAGTACTTCCATCATGCATGCGGATATCCAATGCCTCCTTAGCCTGTGCTGCCTCTATCCCCAGTTTCTCCATATAAGAAGAATACCATTCATAAGATGTCAAAGTATATAACTGCCCAAACAGTACTTCATTGACCACTCCTGTCAGCACTGCATCTTCCTTCTCCAATACCTGTATTCCCCTGTTCAAGTCATCTGACTGTAGTTGCAACAGGACATTATCTTCGATCACATAGCCACATTCGGCTTTTCCTGTAAGCACCTGTCTGCGCAGCTCTTCTTCACTGTCTACAGCCTGGAATTCTACCAGTCCCTGATAGGAATCCAGTAGTGTTTGTACAGCTTCCTCATTGGTATAATATACCGCCCGCAGAATTGTATCTGAACCTCTCTCTGCCCTGATCATGACGCAGGATAATATAGTTGTACAGATGAGACAGAACCAGAAGCTTTTTCTGTGCATTAGTCTTCGAAAAAGAATTGCAGATACAGAACTTCCTGTTTTATTCATAAAATGCACAGGTCTGATATCCTTTTCCCGCTCTTCTCTATGCATCAGAATAACTTCGGCTATTGTAAACAGAATGATCCAGCCAATGAGCACAAGACAGGTCTTACCAAATTGCTGTTTTCTGCCTGTAAGAATCATAGTAAAAGCTGCCTTGATATAAGTAGCTGGAATAAACTGCGCAATTTTTCCTACGATCTGCGGTAATATGGCAGAGGGAAGAAAACACCCTGAAAGATAGCCCTGTATCAGCCCTGACATGCAGGTTATCAGCATCGTTGTGTTGGCACGTCTGGTCAGACTGTATACAAGCTGTGTATATGCACCACTACATAATAGCAGTAACAGAAGCAGAATTATATTTCTTCCTGTTATCTCCCATGATGGAATCCAGCTTCCGCATGAAGGAATCCATGTGGCAAGATAGGGAATCACAAGCAGCATCGCGGTCAAAATAGCAGTAATGCCATTTCTCCCGATTGCCTGCACGATACAAGGCACATTCAGTCGATAACAGGTCATTCTCTCTTCTTCCTTCGTCCTTCTGCAATATTGCCCGAAGAACAGCCCTGCTATCAGCATGATACAGGTCAGAAATGCACTGTTATAATATACCGCTGCTCCGGCAGTTCCTGTTGCTGAGATACTGTCCTCTCTCCATAGCATGCTTCTGTTCATCACCAGATTCAGATTATGCATATCTATCTGTTGATATTGCTGTTCTATCTCCTGTCTGTCTATTCCTGTCTGTGACAGTATATCATCTGTTGCATAAATCTGCGCCTGTGCAACTGCAAGCATCCCGATTCCTGCATTGGCAAGCTCTTCAAACACATACCCCAGTGCCTTGGAATGCCCTGACAAATATAATTTGGCAGGCTCATTGGTGCCATCCATAATGCCCTCAACCACATGCTCAGGTAATACAATCAGTGCTGCCAGCTCCTGCTGTTGCAGCGCCTCCTGTCCTTCCTCCAGTGATGACATTTCACTCAGGCTGCACCAGCCCTTGAGCGCATCCATATGTTTTATGTAGGTCAGGGCAAGACTGGTCAGCTTATCATCCGGTGCAATATATCCAATCTTTACTGGCTCGGTCTCATTCCTTGACCATATCCGATACGCACAAAAAGCAGTCATACTGACAACAACTGCCAATATGACCGCTTTCAGGGCAAGCCCTGGTATACATGCCCGCATTCTTTTCCATTCTGTTCTCAACCAGACTACTATCTTCACGACCAGTCATACCCTTCCATTTACGGAGCTGTAAGCATCTGATAGAACATCTGATAAATAGATGTGCTGTCCATCTGCATGAGTTCTATAGAATCCTGCGGTATCTCTACTTCTCCCATACCCTGTTCTATTCCAAATGTTCCGGCAATACGCATCAGTGCTTTATCATCAACTTCCAGACTTGCCGTATCCAGATTCAATGTATAGGACTGTCCTTCTACAATATCTTTATAAGAACCATCTGCACTGAGCTTATACTTCTCGTCTCCAGATTCCAGCTCAATTCTGCCATCAAATGCAAGTGTATCAAGCTTCCATGTGTTCTTATAACGCATTGTCAGTGCAGTCATATTATCTGTTCCTACCACATCCAGAGTGAGATCTTCCTTATATTCCTCATCTGTCACGGACGCATCTCTGCTTATGGAATAAGTCTCTGTTCCATTTACCGTATTCAGCTTACATGCAGCCTCTATCACATCAAGCGTTCTGTCTGTTCCCGCCAGATCCGCTGACAGTTCCATGCTTTTGATCTGGGAATCCTTACATTCTATCGCCTGTGGCGTCATAATACGGACGATTCTCCCTTTGGAATCCATATACAGATTCAGGCTGATATCATTCATACAGCGGATATCCAGCACATCCTCTACCTGACCGTCAACCAGCTCCCTGATATCATCTTCCAGCAGATATGCTATTGATGACTGCTCTATCAGCTTCGTGATACCTTGCTGATACATACTGCTTGCCATGAATTTCTCCTGAAAACTGTTAAGAAATACATTCATGGCATCCTTAGGGATCGTAATATTTACTCCACTGCACTGCATGCTTTTGTTGGAAGTCTTAATGGAAGTTTTATCCGATGCCTTCTGAACGACTATTGTATCCTTCAGTGTCTGCGCATCCTCGCTGAGTGCATCCATTAATTCTTCCATATCTGTATAATCCGCATCTTCTCTTGTGAAAAAGTCAATGGAAACATCCGAATCTACCTTGAATCCCAACTGATCTTTCCAGGCGGAAGCATTATAATCTGCTCCCAGCGTATCCAGCTGTAATCTATAGGTATCATTCAATAACTTCGGTACGCTGACATACATCGTATTGTCATCAACCATTATGGTGCCATTTACCAGATTCATCTGATATGCTCCCAGATTAAAATCAATATTTGCCTGTCGGACTTCATTATCACATCCAGCCTCCAGATCCATATTGAGCATACTCAGTGTATCATTCTCTGGAAAAGTCGCTGTCATGTCTATTTTCAGAGTATACGGTCCCTTCATTGTATTCTCCTGCAAAAGAGACCTGTTAATCTGCTTTGCTGCAGGACTGCTGTATGCCGTCAGTTCTTTTGACATTTTGGAAATGCCTCTTGCCAGACGTACCTTGGGCTGATTGAGCACAATCAAAGCCGCACTGATACCTGTAATCAATAAAACGACAACTACTCCGGCTATAATTCCTATATTACGTCTTTTTTTATTCTGTTCCATTCGTTCTTCACTCCAGCTCCTCTACCAGTTGTTTTCCTCGAAGTGTCCTGTCTATCTCTTTCATGCGTCCCTGACAGAGTGCATACACACTGTCGCAGATCTCCAGATCACTTTCGTCATGTGTCGCTAACAACACCGTTCCTCCCTGACTCCTGTACTGCAGCAGATATTCCCGTATCTGCTCCTTAGCCGGGAGATCCAGTGCAGCATTCGGTTCATCTAACAAAAGTATGACCGGACTTTCCGCCAGTGCGCATCCTATACTGACACGTTTCTTCATTCCCCCGGAAAGGTTCTGCGCCCGCATGGAGCACATCTGCTGTACACCAAGTGTATGCAGAAAGCCCTCTTCCAATTCCTTCTTGAGCCTGTGCTTATCCCGATACCACAAAAGCAGATTGTCCCTGACGCTCAACTCCTGTATCAGATTGCTCTCCTGTGGCACATAACCCATATAACGCAGTAAAAGGCTTCGCCCCGCTCTGCCTTTTACCTGTTGTCCATCCAGATATATACTGCCGTCATCGGGAGTCCGAAGCCCTGCTAATATCTGCAGGAAAGTAGATTTCCCACAGCCATTGGCTCCGACAATTCCTATAATCTGTCCCTGCTGTACGGTCAGATTCACGTCCTGTAATACCTGATGTCTGCCATATGCACTTTTTAATCCTGTAATATGTAATCTATCCATGACCACCCTAATTAGAAAGAATCTGCTGCTCGAACTGAGCAAAATCCATCTGTGAATACGCTGTGTCCAGATCCTTATTGTTCCAGCTGTTGCTCTCTTTTCCTGATAATCTGGTCGGTTCGTTATAACCATTTTTAAGGATCGTCAGTACATAGCCTACCTTATTGTCCACCTGCTTACGGAGTGTATAACCAAGAATCTCAAATAACTGCTCTCTGGTGCGGTTATTGGCTCTTGCAGTCTTTAATATGTCTTTTGCCTCTTTTACAGAACAGCCAAATACATCTATAATCTCCTGCTCTTCTTCCGTAGCTGTAACACTCTCTCCGTTCTTCTCTATTGTCTCATATTCTACGACTGTCTTGTTCGGTTTGAGCTTCTGTACCTTGAACTGAACAGCGCCAATGCTCTGCTGTCCACTGGGCAGCTTCTCATAGATCAGCTGATATTCAAATGCGATATCCGTATTTCCATTGATTTCTTCATAAGGCTTGTCCAGAATCTCTCTCTTCACATTACCATTGGCATAAGAATCCGGCACTTTCATCATCTTACGCAGCTCATTAAAGGAAATTACAAAGGTTCCGCCATTGAAATTCTCTCTGTCTTTTAACAGATAATACAGTCTCTTGGAATATTTCTTCGTCAGATTCAGCGGATACTCGATTCTATAGTATGCACCCTGTTTCGCAGACATGATCATCTGTTTTACTTCCGGGTGAAGATCCAGCACGATCTTACTTCTGCCCTCATCTCCACGCTTCTTCTGATATTTGATCTTACTAAACCAGGGATAAAATACGTCTGTACCCTCATCCTCTTTCAGTCTGAAACCAAGTCCCTCGAATTTCTTCACTGCCTTTTGCAGATACGCATACGCATTGGACTCATCCTGCAGATTATACAGGTGCTTTACATCCGATATATTGATCTCATAACGTGTATTCTCTTCTGTATCATTGCCCTCGCCTACAATTCCCAGTAAAATATCAATGATATCATTCTGTCTGCGATCCAGATCATATCTGGCTTCAATAATAGTCTGCGGTCTGAAAGCAATCTCCGTACCGCCTACCTTCTTCTTACGATTCATGGTATACCTTCCTTCTTACACATCCGTCCCCCGCCGGATGCCGTCTTATGTAGACGTCTCCTGATTATATAATAATCGAAAAACAGACAAAGAGCAATCAAATTTTATGTTTATCGCCCATATTAGAATACCTTGCAGCTTCATATAATTCGTGCAGTTCTCTATCCTGTAATCCTGCTTTATGTTCCATCTCAGCAGGTGATTCGAATCTGCCCGGCTGTTCTTTTCTGCGCCTGCGTATCTCTTTCTTATAACGCCTGCGTATCTGTATCTCTTCCTTGGTCTGCGCCCGTGCTTCTTCTTTTGGCAGAAAATGTTCTATATCCCCATCCTCAGTCAATTCCTCTATTCTGTCGCCATTCTCATCATAGCTTCGCCTGAAATTGTGAAATATCTCCCTGATCTGTCTGCATACGAGCAACAGCAATGCCGCAAAGATCAATATGACGATTCCATGAAACACTGCATTGATCCAGTCTGGCAACTTAGGGCTGTCTTCCTGCGCCGCAAGCATCCAGTCTGGAATCTCGTCACTTTGCCCGGATTGAAGCTCCCCATAATCCATGAACCAGTCTCCCGTTACCAGCTCTTCACCAGCAAACCAGTTTCTGATATCTGTATATGGTCTATAAGATGAGGCAATGGCTGCTGGAACTGCTGCCAATACAAAGCATAGCAAAAATACACCAAGCATTCCTGCACTGATGCCATATATTCTCTTCGCCGGTACTCTGCTTACATCCTTATTCAGGGAAAAATACGTCTCTGTCTGACCTATAAACTGATAAATAAACACCAGAATCACATAGAGAATGCCGCTGTAAAAGGCTTCATTACAGACATATACTGAAGAAAATCCCAGTCCCAGAAGGTATATCACGCCAAAATACCATAAGCCTCGAAATCCCGGTCTGTTAAGAAAGCTCTCTTTTGCCTGCCAGTAGGGATCTTTCTCTCTTTCCTCCTGTATCTTCTGCATTCTGTCCCGAAAGCGTAACGCTATGATTAACAGTGTCTCTATTGCCAGCAGTACGGTATCACAGATTCTTGCAAGGTGCGTCTGTGCTCCTATTCCACCAAGAAACCAGACCATCGCTGTCATACCTGCCAGAACCAGCAAACTTGTCAGCAGATATGTAAACAGACTCCTGCAATATCTGACAGCCAGATATGTGATTGCTATTGGCAGCACAATCAGCAATGCCTTTGCATATACAAGTCCGGTATTGCGCAATTCTTCACTAAAGTCAAGGGCATACAAAAGGGGCGCAATCAGCGCAAAGATCAAAGTCGCATGAAGCCAGCAGATTATCTGCTGCATTTTTCGTCTCATCCCTTCTCCACCTCCCTTGTCATGAACTTCAGATTGGCTGCTGTGTCTATATGCTGCTGTTCACCACGATACACAGGGCACAGCCAGATTCCATACCGTTCTTTTCCCAGGAAATTCTCAATCATCTTCTGTCTCTCTAATGTGGCATTCTTGGATATAAAGATCATAACAGCATCCTCTGCCTTTGTCTGGATCAGACAGTCTTCATAAGGCTTCCATCCATCTTCCTTGCGATACAGTGCCAACATTCTTTCTATGCGAGTCAAATATGTCTTGCTGTTCTCACATATTGCTTCCATTTCTTCTGTCTTTTGTTCAGACCGGTATTGTGCATTGGTGAGCAATCCCGCTTCCATTCCCTGACGCATGCATTTACGTATCAATGATGCTGCCAGGGCAATACTTTCCTCTACAAGTTCTTCCTGTTTAAGAATACCTCTGTCTTCTACATCCAGATACAGCATGACCTTCTGCGTCATTACAGAATCAAAGGTATTCACCATAAGTCCACCGGTCCTGGCACTGGCTTTCCAGTTGATTGTCTTCATAGGATCGCTGGTGGTATACTCACGAATCCCCCGAAATGTGAAAGGATCTTCGTACAAGTGTCTGGAGCACTGCATGATTCCCAGCATACGCTCGCAGACAGTCATTGTCTCTGATACGTTTACCTGCGCCGGATAGACGTAAATCACTGCATTTGTAGTCAGTGCCTGCGAATATCTTTTACGGTATAATAAGGAAAAGGCAGTAATATCTGCCTCTTCTACTTTATAATATCCTCTTTTTTGGCACAGAATGGGAATCTTTCTTGTGATTCGCTGTCTGCCAAGTACTGCAAAAATATCTCTTTTATAGACATAATCGCTGACATTGGTATTCTCTGTATCCTGAAAGACCAGTTCCTTTCTTGTATGGAAACCCACTTCCAGAACCGGCAGCGGCAGCTTCTTACGATTGGTAATGACCTCGGTCAGTTCCACCTGCTCTCCTGCATATACAGATGTTCTGTCAAAGTCTAATGTAACGTCTACCTGTCGATACCAGTGTCTTCTGTAATATATATTCCATCCAAGTAATAACAACAGCAAAGCTGCCAGCAAAAGAATGAACATAGGCTATCTCCTGCTCCAATCCTCTGTAGGAAGTGCCACGCTGTTAAGCAGGTTCTGTATTTTAGAAGCCTTGGCTGTCTCATCCTCAGTCTCTGTAATCAATCTGTGTGCCAGAACCGGAACTGCTACTGTCTTGATATCCTCCGGCACAACATAGTCTCTTCCTTCTACCATGGCATATCCCTGAGAAGCCCGAAGCAGTGCCAGTGTTCCTCTTGGACTGACCCCCGTACTGTTTCGTCTTGTTGCCTGTACCAGATTCACCATATATTCTATCAGATCTGGATGCACATACACATGACAGCACTCTTCCTGAAGCTGTGCAATTTCTTCTGCATTCGTCACAGGCTCAATCTGCGCCAATGGCTGCGCATCCATGAATCGCTCCAGCATCTGTATCTCCTGCTGTGCATCCAGACTTCCCATATACAGCTTCATGATGAAGCGATCCAATTGTGCCTCCGGCAGTGGAAAGCATCCAATTGTCTCTATTGGATTCTGTGTCGCAATGACAAAAAATGGTGCCGATAACGCTCTGGTCACACCATCTACTGTAACTTGTCTCTCTGCCATACACTCCAACAGACTGGACTGTGTTCTGGGTGTTGCTCTGTTGATCTCATCTGCTAACAATACATTCGTGAATACCGGGCCTTCTTTAAAGGTAAAGCAGCCCTTCTCCTGATTAAAAAATGACAGTCCTGTCACATCTGTAGGTAAAAGATCCGGCGTAAACTGCACTCTGTCGAACTGACAGCCCATAGATTTCGCCAGTGTCTTAGCCAGTACCGTCTTACCGGTTCCTGGTACATCTTCCAGCAATACATGTCCCCCCGCTGCCAGAGAAGCCAGAAGAAGCTTCGTAACTTCTTCTTTGCCTATCATGACTTTCGCTACATTATCCTGAATTCTGCGTAATACCTCATTTTGCATGTTAAACCTCATTTCTGTACAATAAGATTGTATCAGGTTTCTGCGTGATACATAATCCATGCCATCACAGTAAGTCCTGCCGTTTCTGTACGAAGAATCCGCCTGCCCAGAGTGATTGGTTTCATTCCCTGCTCAATGGCAGCTTCAATCTCATCCTCTGCGAAGCCACCCTCCGGTCCGATAAAGACAGCGACCATATCCCCTGGTTGTACTGCCTCTATTGCCGCTCTTGTTCCTGCCATGCCGGATGCGCCTTCCAGGCTTTCTTCCATTTCGTATGGAACAAGCTGATGCTGCATGGTTTTGGCATATGCTAATGCCTCTTTGTAAGTCATGACCTCATGAATCTGCGGCACAATACCTCTCTTGCTCTGCTTGGAAGCTGCCTCTGCAATCCCCTGCCAGCGTGCAATCTTATTCTTTGCCTTCTTGTCATCCAGCTTCATGACGCAGCGCTTCATTGTTACCGGGACAATCTCATAGACACCTAACTCCACCATCTTCTGCACAATCAGTTCCATCTTGTCACCCTTAGGCAACCCCTGAAAAAGACATACCTTAACAGGAAGTTCTACCCCGTCTTCCTTGATAAAGCGAAGCTCGCAGCGTACCTCATCCTCTGTTATTTGGGCAATACCACAACGATAATCTCTGCCATCTATTCCATTACTGATGCTGATCTCATCACCGACCTTGAGACGGATCACATTTTTAATATGATTCACATCACTTCCGGTTATCACGATTTCCTTATCCTGTATCTGCTCCGGTTCAACAAAAAAATGATACATATCTGACTGCTCCTAATTCTTTCTGGCGGTAACACTTACCCATTCACCCTGATAGGTTACCTCCAGTACTTCCAGACCTGCTGCCTTTACAGCATCTACTACTGTCTGCTCCTTGTTATCAATAATACCTGATGTAATATAGATACCGTCGGTCTTTAACTGATTCACGATCACAGGTGTCAGAGGCACCAGTACATCTGCAAGAATGTTGGCAACTACGATATCATACTTGTTATAGCCTACCTTATCCTGTACCGCCTTATCCGTAATGATATTGCCGATCATCATGTCAAACTTCTCTGCCGGGATATGATTCGTCTCCATATTCTCACGAACTGCTTCTACTGCACAGGGATCAAGATCCGTGCCTACTGCATGATGGATTCCATACATCAGGGATACGATAGACAGGATTCCGCTGCCGGTTCCTACATCCAGAAGCTCTGTCTGGGGTGTGATATGCTTCTTAAGCTGACGGATACACAGCTGTGTTGTCTCATGCATACCTGTTCCGAAAGCTGTTCCCGGATCAATGTGCAATATCTTCTTATCCTTATCTTCCGGTTTCACTTCTTCCCAGGAAGGGATAACCAGCAGATCATCTATATAGAACTGGTGGAAATACTTCTTCCAGTTATTGATCCAGTCAATATCTTCTGTTTCAGATACCATAATAGAGCCTTCTCCAATATTCAGGAAGGATTTCAGATCCTCCAGCTCAGCCTGCATACGTGCCACTACCGTATCTGTATCTACGGACTCTCCAAGAAGCTCCATCGTTCCATCTTCTTTTTCTTCTACAAAGAAGCTCAGATAAGCAATTCCATCATCCTCTGGTCCATCCGGGAGAATGTCTACAAACATCTGCTCTTTCTCAAGTGGAGTTAAAGGCACTTTATCCTCAATCTGAGCACCTTCTAATCCAATATCATACAGAGTGCTGATAATGATATCCTCTGCCTCTGTTGTTGTCTTCACCATAAATTTCTTCCATTTCATAGAACTATATTCCTTTCTCAATGCAATTATCTATTATTATAATGCATAAATATGTTTCCGTAAATGAAAAAGGGTGCCACTTTGTGACACCTTTTTATTTATATTACATCACTGTTTATTTAAAAAACTTACGTTTCTTCTTCTCATCATTAGAACCGGAGTTGTTATTATTCTCCATGTTCTTTACAGCCTCCAGGGAATTACCTGTTTCCTTGTCGAACTGCTTCAATAATTCTTTTGCTTCATTAGAAAGCTTATCAGGAACCTGAACAACAAGTGTTACGTAATGATCGCCGCGAACATCCTTATTTCTAAGTGAAGGAACGCCCTTACCACGTAATCTGATACGTGTATCTGTCTGTGTTCCAGCCTTCACATCATATACTACCTTACCATCTACAGTATCAATAAGAATCTCTCCACCAAGCGCTGCTACTGCAAAAGATACAGGAACAGTTGAGAAGATATTCATCTCCTGTCTCTGGAAGATAGGATGTCTGTCAACTACGACCTCAACCAATAAGTCTCCTCTTGGTCCGCCATTTACACCCGGTTCACCCTTATCTCTGATACGTACGCTCTGTCCGTTATCAATACCGGCTGGAATAGATACCTGAATCTTCTTACGGCTGGAAATATATCCACTTCCGTGACAATCAGGACACTTCTCTTTAATTGTCTTACCTGTACCGCCACAGTCCGGACATACCTGTGAGTTACGAATCGTACCAAATGGAGTAGAATGCTGTGTCACTACCTGACCACGACCTCCACATTTACGACAGGTCTCTGGTGAAGTGCCAGGCTTTGCGCCACTGCCGTTACAGGTCTTACAGGTATCTTTCAGATTCAGATCCAGTTCCTTCTCTACGCCAAATACAGCCTGCTCAAAAGAAATGCGCACGCTGGTACGTAGATTAGCACCCTTCATAGGGCCGTTATTTCTTGCGCCGCCTCTACTTCCGCCGCCAAAGAAATCACCAAAAATATCGCCAAAAATATCTGAGAAGTCAGCTCCACTGAAGTCGAAGCCGCCGAATCCACCTCCAGCTCCTCCACCTTCAAAAGCAGAATGTCCAAATTGGTCATACTGGCGTCTCTTATCTGGGTCGCTTAATACTGCATACGCCTCGGAAGCCTCTTTGAACTTCTTCTCTGCTTCCTTATCACCCGGATTCATATCAGGATGATATTTCTTGGCAAGCTGTCTATATGCCTTTTTGATTGTGGCATCATCTGCGCCTTTATCAACGCCTAATACCTCATAATAGTCTCTCTTCTGCTCTGCCATGTTAATTACTCATGCCTTTCTACATCTATTGAATGAATTGGAGAAATGCCCTTTCGGGCATTTCTCCTGTGCATAACACCTATATATCTTATACTTCTTTGTAGTCTCCGTCAACTACATCATCGGCATTTCCTGCATCCTGTGTTGTCTGCTGTGCACCACCCATGTCAGGACCAGCTGCACCTGCAGCACCCTGCATATTCTCATACATCTTTGTGAAGAGGTTCTGTGCCTTGGACATCAGAGCTTCCTGTTTGCTCTTTAATTCAGATACCTGATCTTCTGTCATTTCAGCATCCTTTGTGCTCTCAAGTAAGGACTTCAGATCATTTAAATCTGTCTCAAGAGAAGCCTTCTCATTAGCATCGATCTTGTCGCCAACTTCTTCTAATGCCTTCTCTGTCTGGAATACGAAGGATTCAGCATCGTTTCTTGCATCGATTGCTTCCTTTCTCTTCTTATCCTGTGCTTCATATTCAGCAGCTTCCTTTACTGCCTTATCGATATCTTCATCAGACATGTTAGAACCAGCAGTAATTGTGATATGCTGTTCCTTACCTGTACCAAGATCCTTAGCAGATACATTTACGATACCATTTGCATCGATATCGAATGTAACTTCGATCTGAGGTACACCACGTCTTGCTGGAGGGATACCATCCAGTCTGAACTGTCCAAGAGACTTGTTATCTCTCGCGAACTGTCTTTCACCCTGTACAACGTTGATATCAACGGCTGTCTGATTATCTGCTGCTGTAGAGAAGATCTGGCTCTTCTTTGTAGGAATTGTTGTATTTCTTTCGATCAATCTTGTAGCTACACCACCCATTGTCTCGATAGACAGTGACAGAGGAGTAACATCAAGCAGAAGGATTTCGCCGGCACCTGCATCACCTGCAAGCTTACCTCCCTGGATAGAAGCACCAATTGCTACACATTCATCAGGGTTCAGAGACTTACTAGGCTCTTTGCCTGTTAACTGTCTTACCTTATCCTGTACTGCTGGAATACGTGTGGAACCACCTACTAATAATACCTGACCAAGTTCACCTGCTGTCAGGCCTGCATCTCTTAATGCATTCTGTACAGGTACAGCTGTTCTTTCTACCAGGTCGCTTGTTAATTCATCAAATTTAGCTCTTGTAAGGTTCATATCAAAATGCTTAGGACCTTCTGCTGTAGCTGTGATGAAAGGAAGGTTGATATTTGTTGTAGTTGCACTTGAAAGCTCTTTCTTAGCCTTCTCAGCAGCTTCCTTTAATCTCTGCATTGCCATCTTATCACCGGATAAGTCAATGCCTTCCTGCTTCTTGAACTCATCAATCATCCACTGGATGATCTTGTTATCAAAGTCATCACCACCAAGATGTGTATCACCGTTTGTAGCTAATACTTCGATGACACCATCACCGATCTCAATGATAGATACATCGAATGTACCACCACCTAAGTCGTATACAAGAATCTTCTGTTCTTTCTCATTATCAAGACCATATGCAAGAGCTGCTGCTGTAGGCTCGTTGATGATACGCTTTACATCAAGACCTGCGATCTTACCGGCATCCTTGGTAGCCTGACGCTGAGCATCGTTGAAGTAAGCAGGAACCGTAATAACTGCTTCTGTTACCTTCTCACCTAAGTAGCTTTCTGCATCTGCCTTTAATTTCTGAAGGATCATAGCAGAAATCTGCTGTGGAGAATACTTCTTGCCATCAATTGTTCTGCCATTGTCTGTACCCATATCACGCTTAATAGAAGCGATTGTCTTCTCAGCGTTTGTAACTGCCTGACGTTTTGCAGGCTCACCTACTAATCTTTCTCCTGTTTTTGTAAAAGCAACTACGGATGGAGTTGTTCTTGCACCTTCTGTATTAGCGATAACGGTTGGCTTACCACCTTCCATAACGGCTACACAACTGTTTGTTGTACCTAAGTCAATACCAATAATTTTGCTCATAACGCATTTCCTCCTATATTTCTATATCACTATGATTTTCTATTACAATATTTATTGAACTACTGCTACCATGCTGTGTCTTACGACTGTGTCACGGTAGGTATAGCCTTTCTGTAATTCCTGTGCAATGATACCTGATTCGTATTCATCGCTCTCCACCTGCATTACTGCATTGTGAAGTTTGGGATCAAATTCACAGCCAACAGCTTCGATCGGCTTAACTTCCAGCTTATCAAGTTCTGTCATAAGCTGTTTGTATACCATAGCCATTCCTTCTGCAAAAGGCTGTTTCTTCTCTTCCTCACTCAGTCCTGCCAGACCTCGCTCAAAGTTATCAACGACCGGAAGAATCTTTTCGATCACACTCTTGGCACCAGTCTCGAACATTGCTGTCTTTTCCTTATCGGTACGCTTTCTGAAGTTCTCGAATTCTGCCATCTGACGCTTTACTCTGTCTTCCAGTTCATCGACTTTATCCTGAAGCTTGTTATCCTTCTTACCAAAGAAAGATTTCTTTTTATCGGATTTGTCATCTTTGCTGTCAGTCTCTTCTTCACTCTTCTGTTCTGCATCTGACTGCTGCTCTTCCTCTATCTGAATTTCCTCCTGAGGTTCTTCCTGAGATTCTGTCTGGGGTTCTTTCTGGGTGGTGTCCTCTTGTTCGAGGTCTTCGTTTAAATTCTTTTCCTTATTGTCCTCCACTCTTACTCGTCTTCCTTTCTATCTGTTTTATGCTTCTATTTTATGTTTCTTTGTCATCATCTTTTTTATAGATAGTATCCAACTGGCTCTTGAGAGTCGTCAGAGTACTGATTACCTTATCATAATCCATTCGTCTGGGTCCGATGATTCCTATCGTTCCTTTCACGCCTTCTTCGAGTTCGTAAGTTGCTGTGACTACGCTGCAGTCCTTCATGGTCTGAACCGGTGTCTCATTACCGATATACACCTGAATACCGGTGTTGTTCTCATCTGCCATGGAATCCTGAACCAGCTCTGTCAGCATCTGTTTCTCTTCGAGGGTGTTAATCAGTTCGCTTGCTCTCTGATTATCAGAAAGCTCCGGATATTTGAAAATGTTATTCGCTCCGCTGGTATATATCTCAATGTCATCATTTTCTCTGATCACGGCTGCTACTGCATCCATCACTTCTGCGATAATGCCATCATAGATGCCTGCCTGCTGCTTGAGCTTCGTAATCATCGCCAGATTGATGTCTTCAATTGGAAGTCCGTTCAAATTGGTATTCAGCAGAATGTTCAGCTTCAACAATGTCTCATCATCCAGTGATTTTTCTACATGGATCATGTTATTCTTGATCACATTGCCTTCTACTACGATGGTCGCCAGCAACTGTCCCACATCAACTCTGGATAATTGCAAGAACTTGATCTTGTTCCCCTTTACCTGGGGTGCCGTTACCAGTGTGGCATAATTCGTATTGACTGCGAGCATCTTCGCCATCTGCTTCAAGATGGATTCCATCTTGTCTTCCTTCTCAAGGAGCATCTGATGCATCTCCTTGACTTCCTGTGCTGCATGATCGAGCTTCTCCTCTTTCTCTGCAAGCATCTGGTCTACATACAATCTGTAGCCCTTATCGGAAGGGATTCTTCCTGCGGAGGTATGTGGCTGTACGATATAGCCTAACTCCTCCAGATCAGCCATTTCATTTCTTATGGTCGCAGAACTTAAATTCAGATCCGTATACTTGGAAATCGTTCTGCTTCCGACTGGCTCCCCTGTCTCCAGGTAGTTTCTGATGATTGCCTGCAGAATCTTCAATTTTCTCTCATCCAAATCCAATCCTGCCACGCTCCTTTCATGAAACTTATCAGCGCCATATCTGATTAGCTGTTGAGATTTGTTAGCACTCGTTTAAGTGGAGTGCTAATATCTTCATATAATAAGTTACTACTTATCGTTTTTGTTGTCAACAATCTTTTCCAATAATATTTATAAAAAAAACCTAAACTATTGTAACTATTCAGAATCTCCTGCGCAATTGCCAGAATGCCACTGCACTTGCCGCCGCCACATTTAAGGAGTCTACTCCGCATGCCATAGGAATCCGCACTGTATAATCACAGCCTTCTATTGTAGAGGAAGCAAGCCCATCTCCCTCTGTTCCAAGTACGATTGCAAGCTTCTCTTCCTTTTCCAATGCAGGATCATCTATGGATACAGAATCATCCCTCAGTGCCATAGCTGCTGTCTTAAATCCCATTTTCCTGATAGAATCTAGTCCATCCTGATCCAGATACGTCCACGGAATCTGAAATACTGTTCCCATGCTGACACGTATTGCCCTTCTATATAAAGGATCACTACATGCAGGGGTCAGAAGTACCGCATCCATCTGCAGGGCTGCTGCGGAACGAAATATGGCTCCGATATTAGTAGGATTCACTATATCCTCTAATACTGCAATTCTGTGCGCATTCTGACACACCTCCTGTACTGTGGGAAGCTTTGGACGGTACATGGCACACAGCATGCCTCTTGTCAGTGCGAAGCCCGTCAGCTTCGTCAGTACCTCATATTCTGCCGTATATACGGGGATTTCACCGCATCGGGATAGGATGTCTTCTGCCGCACCTTCTATATGTCTTCGTTCACACAGACAGGATATCGGCACGCAGCCTACATCCAGTGCTCGTTCTATCACTCTCGGGCTCTCAGCGATAAATATACCCGGCTTCGGCTCATATAAGTGCCGCAGCTGTGTCTCGTTAAGTCTGGCATATATGTCCAGCTCTGGACTTGTCAGATCGGTGATTTCCATAATGTCTGCCATAATGATACCTGTACCTTTCTCTCATACCTGTAATGTCAACTGCTGACATCCATTCTGTAGGCTATTGTAGCATAACGACTGTTTTGGAGTCTAGCCTTCTGTATCATGATGCTGTCTTTTATATACCAAAACAGAGATAACTGCAGCAATGACCTCCGTAACAGGGAATGCAAGCCATACACCATTGGCTGACTGCATCACTCTGCTCAGGATAAACGCTGCCGGTATAATAAGGAACAGATATCTTGCCAGCGAAATGACAAGTGACGGAGTCCCCTTACCCAGTCCTTCCAGAGCACCCTGACAGGTTACGGAGACTGCTGAAATGATAAATCCAAGACTTATCATGCGCAATGCATCTATTCCTAATACTATCGTATCGGGATTTGTTGTGAAAAGGCCAATCAGCCAGCCCGGTACTGCCCAGCACAGAATCGTTCCTGCGGTCATGATCGCAACCGCCATAACAAGCGCTGTATAGAAAATATGTGTCACACGTTTATGCTCTCCTGCGCCGTAATTATATCCTACCAGCGGACGAATGCCCTGAATGATTCCGCTTACAGGAAGGTAGATAAAGGACTGCAGCTTATAATATGCGCCAAATACCAGCACGTAGCCCTGTCCGAATACGGAGAGAATGCCATTGATCATTGATAAAAGCACAGAGGATAATGCCATGTTCAGGGTAGCCGGTACTCCGACAGAATACAGCCTGCCCGCAATTGCGCTGTCCCATTTCACATTTTGCAGATTGATCTTAACAGGAATCGGACGGCAGAAATAGAAGCCAAAATAGCATAGCAGTGTCAGCACCTGTCCAATGCCTGTCGCCCAGGCTGCACCTGCTGTTTCCATTCTCGGGAAAGGTCCGATACCAAATATCATAAGCGGATCTAATATAATATTGGCAATAAAACCTACCATCATACTGATCATGGATACTTTCATTCTGCCGACTGCCTGGAATATCTTCTCATAGGTGATTCCCACTGTAACAATAGGTGCAAAAGCAAAGGCAATATTGGCATATACGATTCCAAGTCCCAATACTTCACTGTCTGTAGTGAACATACCGAGGAAATGCGGCATGATGATGCGATACACTACGGTAGTGAGAATACCGTGCAATAAGCTGAGCGCTGTTCCAAGTGACGCTGCGATATTAGCCTTGTCCTTCTCAGCTGCTCCCATATAAAAGGCGATCAATACGTTGATTCCGACTCCGAAGCCTACGGAGACTGCCGTTACTACAAGCTGTGCCGGGTAGACCAGTGACAGGGCTGTCATGGCAGCTTCGCTTACTTTGGCAACGAAATAACTGTCTACTATATTAAACAGTGAATTTACCAGCATGGACAGCACCATTGGCATGGACATGGAAAACACCAATGGAATTACTTTCTTTTCTTTCATAAACGTCTGATTCATAAATTTCTCCCTTCTGAATTATCCTGCTTTTCCTATACGCAGTAAAAAAGGACTATAACTCTACTGTTTTTCTCAGAAACAGTAAAATTTATAGTCCCATTTAGACAATTTTATGTGCTTTAGTAATATATCATTAAAAAACAATTTATGCAAGTAGTATTTTACTATTTATTGCGCAGGGTTATGATCAGTTCATACACTTCCGGGCGTTTCTCTTTCAGGTGTTCATCCAGTATATGCCTGCGCTCCTTGAAGCGTTCTGCCAGTTCAGGATGTTCCCTGGCAATACGGTCATGCACTTCTTTTCTGTGTGCTTCGATATGCTTTGCCAACGTTTTCTCATCCTTACCGGATATATTGACAATCTCCTTGAGATGTTCTTCCAGATGCTCCAGCCATTCGTCCTCGTCCAGTTCTTCCATATGTGACCACTTGCCATGCAGCAGGTCTTCCACATCCCCTGTCTTTTTCAACTGTTCGATCTGACGCACGATCTGCTTCTCGATCTGTTCCTCGGATTCAGAGCCAAATGCCCATACGAATTCCTGTACTCGATTATCTGCACGTTTTCTGGAAGCACTTCTCTGTTCATTATCCACGCCGCCCTCCAACGGGTAAGGTCTGGTGATTCCCATATCTTTCAATGCAATATGAATCGTTCTGCGCACACTGCCTTCCTCAATCATATATCCAAGTCCCAGCTTACGAAGCTGTTCATTGAGACTGGCAATATGCTCTGTCATATAGAAACGTATTCCATGCTCTTTTAATGACTGATACAGCATACCCAACCTGTCCTGCTTACTTTCCAGAGTCTTACTGCCAGTTCAAACTCTGTTGCACCAAGCAGTGCGGAAATAACAATTGCCGTCAGCACAGGAATCGGTAAATAGCCGATAAATCCTGTTGCACACAAAAGCAATACAATCATGTATAAGCCCGCAACAATGCCAGTTAATTGTGTCTTAGCCTGATACTGCTCTCCCATGGCAGTACGTGACACAGAGCCATTCATGGGGCAGCACCCGGTCAACGCCGCTGCCAGATTGCCCATGGAAAAAGCAAGAATCTCCTGATTATCATTGATCCTATAACCGTTCTTCTGTGCGAAGCTGTTCTCGGCAAGAAGTGTCTCTGCCATGATTACGACAGCAACTGACAGGCTGATCGTAACCGCATCCTGAATCGGCACTGCTGTAAAGTCCGGCAGACTCCATTTAGGCAGACCTGTCTCTACAGAAGCTAATGTCTGTATGCCCCACTCTTCCACAGGAAGCAGCTTCGTCATAATCGCACCCGCTGCCATAAGCACTACAGCCATTGGAAATTTAGGTGCTGCCTTTTTACAAATGAGAAGAATGGCAAGTGCCAACAGCCCCATTACAACAGAGGGCAGATTGATAACTGCCGCCGTCTTAATAATATGCTCTGCCAATTCAAAGAATTCTCCGGTTCCTGCAGTTCCACCCATAAGCTTCGGTACCTGCAATCTGCGCATATCCCATGGAAATGGGAATAGATACCGCCATAATGATGATTCCTGCCAGGATATCTTTTGCCAGATTCTTCTTATTATAATGTCTTATGGTTTGTGCCAGTTTCACACTAATCACCATACCTTTCCCTTTTACCTGTTATACCAGCCCCTGAATCAGAATAATCAGAATCAGTACCGGCAAAACAAACTGAAAATAAGGTTTCAGATATTTTGCAATCTTAATGCCTTCTCCAGTATTTGCTTCTTTCATATAGTTATCAAAGCCCCATCCCCATTTTGTTACACAAAACAGCAGATAAACAAGAGAACCAAGAGGCAATAACAAATTACTTACAATGAAGTCCTCACTGTCCAGTACATCTCTGCCACCTATTAAATGCAGATTACTCCATACATTATAACCAAGCACACAGGGCAGGCTTAATACCAGAATAGCAATACAGTTGACCAGTGCCGCTTTCTTCCTGCTCCATCCAAACATATCCATACAGAAGGACATAATATTCTCAAATACTGCAATTACTGTGGAAAAGCTTGCAAAAGTCATAAACAGGAAGAATAACGAACCCCATACTCTTCCGCCTGCCATATTGACAAATACATTAGGTAATGTGATAAAGATAAGGCTTGGACCCGCACCGACCTCTACTCCATAGCTGAAACATGCAGGGAAAATAATCAGACCTGACATAATCGCTACAAAGGTATCCAGCGCACAGATACGCACACCTTCTCCTGCCAGTGTAAAATCCTTGTTCATATAACTTCCAAATATCTCCATGGCAGCCACACCAAGACTCAAAGTAAAGAAGGCCTGATTCATCGCCGCTGCAATGACATTTCCAAAACCTACGTCACGTACTGTATCAATACTGGGAATCAGATAGAACTTTACACCTTCACCTGCTCCCGGCAAGACAAAACTGTGCACAGCAAGTACAATAATCAGCACAAGTAATGCACTCATCATGCCTTTGCTGATCTTCTCCAGACCATTCTGCAATCCCTGACTGCATACCAGAAAGCCCGCAACCACGATTAATATCATCCAGAAAGCCATCTGTACCGGGTCAGATAACAGATTAGCGAATACATTGCCTGCCTCCTCTGCTATCATCCCGGATACAAACTCGCCGGTTATGAACTTATAGAAATAAGTAACCATCCAACCAGAAACTGTTGTATAGTACATCATCAGCATATAGCAGCCTGCAATTGCGAACCAGCCGTGAATATGCCACTTACTTCCCGGCTTTTCCAACGCCTGATAGCCCTGTACTGCACTCTTACGGCTTGCACGTCCTACTGCCAGCTCCATGGTAAGTACCGGCAATCCCATGGCAATCAGAAATATCAGATACAACAGTACGAACAGTCCCCCACCGTTTTGTCCTACCACATAAGGGAATCTCCACACGTTACCGATCCCGATTGCACATCCTGCACTGACCAGTAAGAATCCCAGTCTTGATTTAAATGATTCTCGTTTCATTCTGTAATTTTATCCCCTTCTACTACAATTCCATATTTTTGCAGATCGACTCTGCCATTGATTACCTCTATTCCATCTGCCTGTAGCAGCTTTGCCTGTTGTCCTGCACCGCCAAAGGCAAATTCACCGGACAATTCCCCCTTGGCATTCACTACCCGGTAACAGGGTACATGCTCCGGGTCCGGATTCTTATGAAGTGCATTGCCCACTGCCCTGCACATTCCCGGATTGCCTGCCAATGCCGCCACCTGTCCATATGTAGCCACCTTACCTTGGGGAATCTTTTTTACTGCTTCATAGATTCTTTTGGTCGGGCTGTCTGATACCAGATCATAGCTTTCTGCAATCATACATTTAATGGTCTCATCAGGTATCGTACCATCCAGAATGATCGTATTCCAATGTTCCTTATTCTGATGATATCCAGGAATTACGGATGCAAAAGCCCCTCTCCAGTAATCCCGCCACTGCGGATCAACCTTTACATTCAAATGAATATACCCGTCTTTTTCATATGTCCATAGAAAGGCTTTCTTACTGCCATGTACACGCACTAACTGCCAGTTTGGATCATGAAACGGCGCTTCCTGATAAGTATAGGGCATAGACAGTCCATAATCCAGCGCTTCCTGTCTCGTTGTCAAGATATAACCCCCTCTTAGATAAATTTCATAACCTTATCCACTATTATAACGGACTTTTCCCACAGACACAACAAACCGGACACAATAAAACAGAGCAGACCCACTGCAGATCTGCTCCATATCATATACGTTATCTCTCTTCTCTGAAATATGCCAGTCCCAGGCTTGCAGGCGGCTGGTTCTCCCGCTTGCTTCGCATACTTGTCACAACCAGAACGACCAGCGTAACTACATAGGGAATCATCTTATACAGCTCCTGATATTCCATGTGATCCATACCTGTAGGAATATACAGATACAGAATATAGAGTCCGCCGAACAGAAAGGATGCCAGTACACTCAGGTTCGGGCGCCATATTGTAAAAATAACAAGTGCTATTGCAAGCCATCCTCTGTCACCGAATGCATCATTAGACCATACGCCGCAGGCATAATCCATAACATAGTAGAGTCCACCAAGACCTGCTATCATACATCCGACACAGGTAGCTGCATATTTGTATCTCGTTACATTGATTCCTGCCGCATCAGCGGTATTAGGTCCTTCACCGACAGCACGAAGATGCAGTCCTACACGTGTATGATTCAGGACATAGGAAGCAGCCAGTGCGATCACAACTGCCAGATAAGCCAGGAATCCATAGGAAAGAAACAGCTTCCCAAACCATCCAAGCTTTGCAGCAAAAGGAAGTGACTTGCTGAAATAGCTGCTCGTTGCACTCAATGCAATGGATGGAACATCGCTGGCAACCAGCTTGATCAGAGAGCCGCCAAAGAAGTTACCAAAGCCAACACCAAAGGTAGTCATGGCAAGACCTGTTACATTCTGATTTGCTCGAAGTGTAACTGTCAGGAAGCAATACAGCAGTCCCATTAACAGGGAACCCAGCAGACAGCACAGCACCGGTATCAGAACTGCCAGCACCGGATTCATGGCTGCTGCGCTTCCTGCTGATCTCTCATAGAAGAAAGAACCAATAACACCGCTGATCGCACCTACATACATGACACCCGGAATACCCAGATTCAGATTACCGGATTTCTCCGTAATGATCTCTCCCGTACTTCCATACAGAAGAGGAATTCCCTGTACGATAGCCCTTGGAATAAATGCAAGTAAAAAATTCCACATGATTACTGCTCCTCCTTTTCTGCCTTTTTACGGAACTGAAGCCGATATGTAATGAAAAACTCACAACCTATAATAAAGAACAGAATGATACCGGTCAAAATATCCGCATAGGAATGATTCAGTCCAAAATTCGTTGATATTTCACTGGCTCCACGATCCATGAAAATAATCAGGAAACTGGAAAATACCATGACCAGCGGATTGAACTTGGACATCCAGGACACCAGAACTGCGGTAAATCCCTGACCTCCGGCTATGGTAGTTGTTACTGTATGGTTGATACCGCCGACTAACAGCAATCCTACCAGTCCACAGATGGCACCGGATAACACCATAGTCCTGATAATGACCTTCTCTACCTTGATGCCTACATATTTGGCTGTATTCTCACTTTCGCCCACTACTGTGATCTCATATCCATGCTTGCTGTATTGCAGATAAATATACATAAATATCGTGATTACCACTGCGACCAGAATACTCAACAGATATTTAGAACCAAATATCTGCGGAAGCCAGCCTGAATTGGTATTCTGATTGATAATACCAATCTTACCTGATCCCTTAGGCACTTCCCATACAATCGTGAAAAAGGCAACCAGCTGTGTTGCGATATAGTTCATCATCAGAGTAGACAGTGTCTCATTGGTATTCCACTTTGATTTAAAGAAAGCAGGAATAAATCCCCATACTGCCCCTGCTGCGATACTGGCAAGGATCATACAGACAATGATCAGTGCATTGGGTATCTTATCTCCAAGGCAGATCATACATGCCGCTGCTGCCAGACCGCCAATCAATACCTGTCCTTCTCCACCGATATTCCAGAACTTCATCTTGAAGGCAGGTGTCAGAGCCAAAGCAATCAGTAACAGAATGGATATATTCTGAAATGTGACCCAGGTCTTTCTGGCAGAGCCAAAGGCACCAATAATCATGGATTCATATACCTGTATTGGATTAATACCTGTTGTAATGGTCGTTACAATAGCGCATACGATCAGTGCCAGTACAATGGCAATTGCCCGGATTCCTACGGACTGATACCAGGGAAGAGCATCCCTCTTCACTATATGAAAAAACGGTTCTTTCTTTTTTTCATTCATGATTTTCGCTGCCTCCTACTCTGGTCATCATCATACCGACCTCGTTTTTATCTGTCTTTCTTGCATCCACAATACCGCTTACTTTACCGCCACACAGAACCAGAATCTTATCAGACAGCTCTAACAACACATCCAGATCTTCGCCAACAAAGATTACGGCAACACCTTTCTTCTTCTGCTCATTGATCAGTTCATATATTGTATAGGAAGAATTGATATCCAATCCACGTACCGCATATGCAGTCAGCAATACTGTTGGTGCTGAAGCAATCTCACGACCAACCAGTACTTTCTGCACGTTTCCACCGGAAAGTCTGCGGATAGGTGTTGTAATGCCCGGTGTCACTACTTCCAGATTCTCTACAACGTCTTTTGCCAGCTTCTTAGGCGGTTTGCGGTTTGTAAATGGTGTACGTCCGCGTCTAAAGGAACGAAGCATCATATTATCTGTCAGGTCCATGTTACCGACCAGACCCATTCCCAGTCTGTCCTCCGGGACAAAAGACAGGGAAACACCCATTTCTGCAATTTTAAGAGGATCTTTGCCAATCAGCATTTCTCTGCTGCCATCATCTTCTATATAATAAATCTCTCCTGCCTCTGTCACCTGCAATCCGGCAATTGCTTCCAGAAGCTCCTTCTGTCCACAGCCTGATATACCCGCAATACCCAGAATCTCTCCACTGTTGGCTGTAAAGGATACATCATCAAGCTTGACGATACCTTCTTCACTGCGCACAGTCAATCCCTTTACCTCGATACGGGGCTTAGGATCTACCGGGTCAGGTCTCTCAATATTCAATGTTACCGCATGACCTACCATCATGTTAGTCATTTCCGTGACGTCGGTATCCTTCGTTGCCATACTGTCAATGTACTGTCCATTTCGAAGTACTGCTACACGGTCAGAAAGTGACTCTACTTCATGCATCTTATGTGTGATGATTACAATGGCTTTACCATCGTCTCTCATCTTCCTCAATACACGGAAGAGCTTCTCTGTCTCCTGTGGAGTCAATACGGCTGTCGGCTCATCCAGAATCAGAATATCTGCACCTCGATATAATACTTTTACGATTTCTACCGTCTGCTTCTGCGAGACAGACATGTCATAAATCTTCTGCTTCGGATCTACATCAAAACCGTATTTTGTACAGATTTCTTCGATTTTACGAGAAGCTTCCTTAATATCGAGCTTTCCTTCCAGTCCCAGAATGATATTTTCTGTTGCCGACAATACAGCAATCAGCTTAAAGTGCTGATGAACCATGCCGATTCCCAGATTGAACGCATCTCTGGGGGACTTGATAACTTCTTCTTTTCCATTGATATAGATCTGTCCCTCATCCGGGAAGTAAATACCTGCCAGCATATTCATCAAAGTCGTCTTACCACTGCCGTTCTCTCCTAACAGTGCCAGAATCTCACCCTTATAAATATCCAGATTTACCTTATCGTTGGCAATTACAGATCCAAATGTCTTGGTAACATTTCTAATTGAAACTGCGGCTGTTTTGGTTTCCATCATTTGTTTCCTTTCCATATAGAAAGAGGGCAGCGCGGCGATAATCGCTGTGCCGCCCTCTGCAATTGTATACAAGCTTAATTGCAAGGCTTCTTATTCTTTATTTCTAAATTTAGAATGCCTGATCCAGAAGAGTGATTCCATCGATCTGTACATTGAAGTAAGGAGCAGAACGGAATCCTTCGCCTGATTCATGGAAATATCCATCCAGTACTACTTCATGATCCGGTGTATAGTCAGGATCTGTATCAATATCTGCCTCATAGCTGGTCAGAGTCTCTCCACCTACAGTAAATGTAGAGGTATCAAATGTATGTACTTTACCTGCGATCAGATCAGCCTTGGCTGCATCGATTGCTTCCTGTGTACCTTCTGCTGCTGTGGAACCCAGATCTGTCAATACTACAGATTCTGTTTCCAGAGAACCGCACCAGTCTGTATCAATAGGAGTACCATTTGCTACACAGTTGATTGCATATTCAAAGTATGGCTCCCAGTTGATTCTGGATGATACGATAAATGTATTAGGACATGCACTTTCTGTACTTCCGTTATAGGATACATTTGGAACACCTGCTGTTTCACAGGCTGTAGGAGCACCCATTGAGTCAGCATGCTGACTGATAAGCTTACAGCCGTTAGCAATAAGGGTATTGGCAGCTTCCTTTTCAGCAGCTTCATCATACCATGAACCTGTGAACTGAACTTCCATAGTAGCGCTTGGGCATACTGAACGAGCACCAAGGAAGAATGAAGTATAACCTGAAATAACCTCAGCATAGGTGTATGCACCTACATAACCGATTTTAGCATCTTTAGCTTCAAATTTGCCGTCTTTAATCATTTGATTAAGTTTCATACCTGCAGCAATACCTGCAAGATATCTGCCTTCGTAAATTGAAGCGAATGCATTGTGATAGTTGTCAAGACCTTCTGTATGAGCTCTTGTACCTGTTGAATGGCAGAACTGAACTTCAGGATGCTTCTTAGCAACTTCAATAATGTAAGGCTCGTGACCGAAGCTATCGGCAAAGATGATTGAGCATCCCTTGTCAACAAGGTCTAAAGCAGCCTCTGTGCATTCCTGACCTTCAGGAACATTAGTCTTGTAAATCTTGTTTTCATCAGCAATTCCGAGAGTCTTACAAGCTTCGTCAGCAGCTGTGATGAAGTTCTTATCGTAAGTTGAGTTCTCATCGTGAAGGAAAATAAATCCTACCTTCATGTCTGATGATGCAGATGCCTTAGTTGTTGTATCCTTTGTATTTGCGTCTTTTGAAGAACAACCGGCAAATACGCCTACAACAAAGAGAACTGAAAGAACAACTGCAAGAATTTTCTTTGTGAGTTTCATTTGTCTTACCTCCGTACAAATAAATCAATTTATTATAAGGTGATGACACCGAATAACCAAAACAAAAAAACGATTAATCTCTGAAATAAACCTTGCCTGTTTCATGG
>OGDS01000686.1_pt1 | contig 32914 bp, 28 predicted proteins | sample 1570351 | NCBI WGS metagenome assembly OGDS01 (sample SAMEA2581974, study PRJEB24529) | metagenome | biome: Human gut stool | place: China | collected 2011
GCTGGCGGCGGGCCAATATTCGGTCATCGTAGTGTCTATAAATTAGGAAAAGAACAACTGGACATTCTGGTGTCAACTCTGACAGAACAGGGACTTATGGGAATAGAATGTATCTACAGCACTTATACTCCCGCAGAGGAACGGCAGATTAAAGCGCTTGCAGAGAAATACCATCTGCTGCCAAGCGGCGGTTCAGACTTCCATGGTGCCACCAAACCCGGACTTGATCTTGGATGTGGATATGGCAAGCTCTACGTTCACGATACAATTCTTACCAACCTTGCGAAAGCATCTTTATCACATTAGCTTATTAATATTCCAAGTATGAAAAAACCACAGGATAAACAACTCCTGTGGCTTTTATACTATATAAATTTCTATACCTATTCGTTGTAAATAGGATAGTCGCATCCCTCCCGCATCATGACTGGAATAATGTCAATTGGTGCGGGAACTGTTACATACTGTCCTCCTTCATACTCTTTCTTCGTATAGGCATCTGTCCATTTGCATCCGGCTGGGAGATAGATTCTACGCTCTGCAGCGCCTGCTTCCATTACGGGCGATACCAGAAGATCAGAACCAAACATATAGGAATCTTCTACATTCCAGCATTCTGCATCTTTGGGGAATTCATAGAATAACGGACGCATAACCGGTGCACCGCTATTGCTCGCTTCTTCCATGCATTTTCTCACATATGGACGAAGTCTCTCTCTGATAAAGAGATATTTCTTTAGAATCTCATAATTATCCTCACCAAAGCTCCATACCTCGTTATCCTGTCCACTGGTAAGCTGACGAACACCATTACGAAATTCCTCTTCTCTCTCATACCAGGGTGAACGCTCGCCATGCATACGGAATACCGGGCAAAAAGCTCCCCATGCAAACCAGCGCACCAGTAATTCCTGAAATTCAGGCTTATCTATCTGTCCACCCAGGAATCCACCAATATCAGAGGTCCACCATGGAATACCTGCCATTCCCATACTAAGCCCAGCCTGAAGCTGTTCTCTCATAGAACGGAAGGAAGAATAAATATCCCCAGACCATGTCAAAACGCCATACTTCTGGCTGCCAGCCCATGCACAACGCACCAGGCTCATGACTTCTTTCTCTCCCTCTGCCTTTAAGCCTTCATAGAAGCCTTTTGCATAGCCAACAGGATAGGTATTGGTACACTGCAGGGCAGGTCCTGCATAATAACGATAATTATCAAAATCATAAGGACCATACTCCGGTTCTGCCTCATCTAACCAGAAGCAGCGGATTCCATAGCGGTAATAGTTCTCTTTACAGCGATCCCATACGAATTTCTGAGCACCCGGATGTGTTGCGTCAAAGTACACGATATCTCCCATCCAGGTAGAATGATATGGAAGCCCTCTGTCTGCATTGACCAGATAGCCTAGGTCATTCATCCTGGCATAATTCTCACTGCGTTCATCCACAGTCGGCCATACAGATACAACCGTCTCGATTCCCATGTCCTTTAATTCTTTCACCATGGCTTCCGGGTCTGGCCAGTCTAATGGCTCGAATTTGAAGTCTCCCTGTCTTGTCCAGTGGAAGAAGTCTATTACAATGGCATCCATGGGCAATCCACGTCTCTTATGCTCTCTTGCCACCGCCAAAAGCTCATCCTGTGTACGATAACGCAGCTTACACTGCCAATATCCCATGCCATATTCCGGCATCATAGGCGTACGCCCTGTTGCAAGGGAATACTGGGCTTCGATTTCCGCAGGAGTATCACCCGCAGTAATAAAATAATCCAGTTTCTTCGTACTCTTGGCATACCACTCTGTCTTGTTCATACCAAATGCCACAGTACCAATGGCAGGATTGTTCCAAAAGAAACCATATCCTCTGCTGGATACATAAAAAGGAACGCTCGCCTGGGAATTGCGGTGAGCCAGCTCCAGAATCTCACCCTTTTTATTCAGGTTCTTCTCCTGATATTGTCCCATACCGAATATCTTCTCATCATCAAAGGCTTCAAAACGTGCAGTGAGTTCAAAATCATTGGTTCCCATGATCGGCTTTAATTCTCTTCCTGTGATACGAAGAGGCACACAATAACGGTTGATGCGGTCTCTCGTTCTCCAGTATTCCTGTGTCAGCAATTCTCCCTTTTGATTATAGAAGGAAATCCATCCCTCAAAAGATACCTTTGCCGTGATCTTACCATTGGTAATCTGCGCCTGCGTTGCTGTCTGATGGTACTTGGCATATTCTTCTCCCTTGTACCATGGATCTGTCACATCAATTGTTTCAAATGTGATCTGTGGCTCCACAGACTCCATCTTCTCTGTCAAAGCCCAGTCATTCTCATCCATCTTAGGCAGTGCAGTCATGCGTACACGCAGGGAATTGGCTCCCCATGCCTCGATCCACACCTGTGATTTACCCTCAGCAATTATGATTTTGTTCTCTTCCTGATAGATATGCATATTAATAACCATCCCTTTCCGTATACAAAAACTACCGTTTATGGTTTTTGTATACTTCCATATTTTATTCCATTGGAACCTGTTGCCAGATAGAATCTGCCAAACACTCTACAGTCTCCATCTATACTGTTGATCTCACCATACATCTGTCTGTCAGTATTGAGCCGCTCAAAGCTTTCCCCATCATCCAGACTACGATAAAATCCATACTCTCCCTCTATGATACCATTGCAGTAGATTGCCTTGTTATCTTTATAATAATCCGCATCAGGTGCGCCAAGTCCAAGCCCCATACGATAAATGGCATCGCCTTCTGCTGACAACCTGCGCAAGGTCACTGTATCTTTATCCGGTGTATAGATCAGTTTCCATAATCCCCCCTGTCCTGTTGCAATATAGAAAGTACCTGTCTTGCCCGTTTCTCCACGTATTTCCGTTCTGTTTGCACAATCAATCAAACCAAAATTCACAACAGGAAATTCATCTGGCAATGGATACTGATGATATGTACTGCCACTGTCATGGCTGATATAGAAATCCGAATGATCTCCCCATCCATAGAAGAGACTGCTGTCCATTCTGTCTGCATATACTTTAAGTCTGCCCTTTATCACCTGGCTACCCTGTAAGTCATAGACTTTTCCAAAAGAAAATGTCTCTCCACCATCATGGCTTACCAACAGTCTGCTAATCGGAAGATCAATGCCATCTGCAACAGACCACACGATATGCTTCGTATCAGGAGACAATGCTACCCATCCAGAATTCACATTCGGACACTCTATGAAATGAAGCGCCTCATCCAATTCTTCCGATAAGCCAAAAGGCATCGGCAGTCTTCGGAAAGTGCGTCCCTGATCATGTGACAGAATCAAGCCGCCTTTTGTCTTACCAGTCCAGTTACCCCTTGGTGTTACGATAAGACAGTCAGGGTCTGCATCTGAGAAATCCGCATTGATACAGGTAATATATCGGTTGCCCTGTTCATCTGCAAAAGAGTTACTGCAAGGCTTATCTACACTGGTAAAGGCAAATCCTCCCAGATCCCCCAGGATATCCACAACCTGTACCTCTCCTCTTGGCATACTATACACATTTAGATGGACCGTTTCCTCAATTCCATCACACCAGTCCATAAATTCACATGCCTGTGTATCTTTTAGATTCTTCGTTCTGAATGTACCGGTTCCGGTGTTGAACCATGCCTCATTATCATCATAGGGATTGATGACGATATCACTCAACCAGTGAATGAGGTTGTGTCCTCCATTGCATTCCGGCCTCATATATGGCGCCCGAAACGTCATAAGCCCCTCCTTCAGATCATAGAGAATCTGCTGCCAGGTCTGCCCGTAATCATAAGAGCGGAATATGCTGTCTCCATCATCCTTCACAATCGTACTGCACACTACAAGTCCCGGAGTCTGTGCAGATACGCTGATTCCTGAAAAGCCAAAATCCAACGCCTCTCCTGCTGCTGTCTGGGGAAGATTCACTCCGGTTGTATTACTGGAAGCTACCGGCGTGATCTCCACAAAATCTCCAATCGTACCGTCTGGACATAAAGTATATCTGGCGATTCTGCCATCAATTGTATCTCCTGAGTCACAGCTGTAGCCATTCTCAATGACATAAGAACGTCTTCCTGTAGAGGCAAATGTCACATACAGATACTTGTCATCGACCGCATATCGCTGTGCTACCAGACCATTACGTTTGCATCCCTCTATCACTCTGCTTGCAGGCTCTGCCATCTGCTCAAAATGCTGTCCTTTGTCATAAGAAATATAAAGGCTATGACCTCTCATCTGCTCAGTGCCTGTTGTCACACCCGCTGTACCTACAACCAGTGCTGCTCCTGCCTGCGTAACAAAGGTCAGATATTTTTCTGACAGTGGTATCACTTTTGACCAGGTATGTCCCTGATCATGAGTGAGCAACAATCCATCCTGCTGACTGGCATAGTATAAGGTATTCGCATCTTCCTGATCTACCCACAGCCTGTCGGCGGTTCCTCTGCCATTTAGATTGCCATGAACAAATACCGGGATCTCCTCGTAGTGGAAATGTTCACCATAATCCTCCGAAATCGCAAGAATACCATTCCTGCCACTTCTTTCTCCCTCTCCACAGGCTATGTATAAACGATTAGGAGCGTTGTAATCAAGTGCAATCGCTATGGGAAATGTCTCACTCAAATCTTCCATTGTTACATGAGAAATAAGACTGATCCATTTCTGTTCTTTCGCATCAAACCGGTAAGTTCCGCCTATATCTGTCCTTGCATACAGAACATCCTTCTGCCTGGGATGATAAAGGAATCCGGTTACATATCCGCCTCCGGGAATCGGCAGATTTTTATACTCATAAGGAATCTGTTTCATCTGATACCCTCCTGTCCTCATTTTGTCTTTATTTTATAACAGAATAGGGTAAAAAAATACATTACTATTTAGTTATGTATATAGTAAAAAAGACGGATTGTTTTCAAATTCGCTGCGCATCCGTCATGCCATGCATGAACTGAAATATTACGGTTATACAGTCGCTTCTATCTCTGAATCCTGCGGTTATCAGTCCGTCCTGTCCGGCGTGCCTCTTGGTACAATCCAGAAGATTTTCTCAGGAGAAACGGAAAGTCCACGTTACGACACGCTACAGGCACTGGAACAGCTTTTTTCTGAGAAATCTACTGTATGCGAAGAGGCTTCCTATCAGGCTGACAGGAATGGCAGCTATACTCTTGACGACTATTATGCATTGCCGGATGAACAACGTGTAGAGTTGATTGATGGGTATTTTTATGATATGTCAGCTCCCACCTTCCATCATCAGTCCATTGGAGGTGAGATTCATCGACAGATTGCTAATTATATCCTGGAACACAAGGGAAGCTGCAGACCCTTCATTGCTCCTGTAGATGTGCAGCTTGACTGTGATAATAAGACCATGGTTCAACCGGATGTAGGCATCATATGTGATCCTTCCAAGATTAAAAAATTCGGTATATACGGTGCCCCTGATTTTCTTGTGGAAGTTATCTCTCCTTCTACCAAAAGAAAAGATTATACCTTAAAACTATCCAAATACATGAACGCCGGTGTACGGGAATACTGGATTCTGGATTATGCCCAGCGTAAGCTTCTTGTATATTTCTTTGAAAGTGAAGCCTGCCCGGTTATTTATGGTCTGGATCAGCCAGTCCCTGTAGGAATCTATCATGGAGAACTGACCATTGATTTTTCCAATATCCTAAAATGGATTGAAGAAGATCTGGTATAATACAGGTCTGTCACTGAATACACAAAAGGAGATGAAAGTCCACCACTTTCATCTCCTTTATACACTTTTCGAGGTTTATTTCTTAAACAGTTTACCAAAGAATGATTTCTTTTCTTCTGTCTTTTCCTCGTCAGCTGCTGTTTGGGCTTCACCCTCTGTAGTAATTGTTTCTGCTTCTTTTACAGCTTCACCAATTCCTGCCTTAGGATGTTCTTTCAGTGCCAGCAGTGCATCATAAGCCTGCAGCACACTCAGGTTCTTCTCCTCTGCAATTTTCTTTGCTGTATATCCTTCAATCGTAATCATACCCATCGGAGGATACTCTGCATTACGTACTGTAGAGGTAAATTCAACAAAGATACTACTGTCAGATTTCAGCCTCTTATAATAATGGAGTGCTTCCACATAGGAGAGCTTGCATCCCTGTGTCAGATAAATCATCAGCTCTTCTCTCAGAGGTTCTGAGTGTTTCCACTGCTTTGCAATCTCCCCCATCAGATGAACGTCTGCCAGACACATAACATCAGGACCATCTGTTACAGCTGCCACCTTGCTTGCTGCCTCAAACTGCTCCATGAATTTCTCATTGTCAATGCCGGCAGGAGTCAATCTGCCTTCTCCGGTTCTGCCACCTTCAAAGCGGTTGGTCACAATCAGGTAAGCCAGCTGGTTACGCAGTGTGAATGAACCATCCTGCTCTCTCAAGGTGAAGACAAATGGTTTCTCACACAGTGCTTCTGTCAACGGCACAGTCATTCTGTTCATCAGTCTGTTGTACTGTTTCTTCTTCTCTTCGTCCTGGGCTGTTCTTGCTGCCTCGAAGCGGCGTCCTGCTTCCTGAAGCATAACAATCATTTCAGGTACTGAACACTCTGCCATATAAGTGATACCTTCATCATAATCTGTATCCAGATGTGATGCCAGTTCTTCTCTTCTCTCCTTGCTTACTGCATAGGGGTTCTCTGTGTTCACAAAAGAAATCGGCTCGAAACGGTATTGCGTTGTTCCGTCTTTCTCTATTTTTAATGCACTGCATTCCTGTGGTGTCAGGAATTTCTCCATATCTGTCTCAAATCCTGCAGTCTCCATAAAGAAAGAGAATTTGCAATGGATAGAATGCAATGTATCATCATCCAGATTGATACTGGTAACGCCTACCTGTGCAGCTACCGCCAAGGCAGTCTGCAGAGAATGCATCTTATCATTCTTCTTTAATACACCGATTGGATACGTACCATCAAATACCGGTAAAAGTGTCGGATTCTCCAGACAATAATTCACCGCATCCTCATATTTTTCAAAGAGATACATCTGGACATTCTCTTCAGCCAGCTTCAACAGGAACGGCGTACCAAGACAGGTTCTGTAATCACTGTGTCTGGTTCCTAACAGAATATAGACTTCTTCCATATTCGCATACTCGCAGATGCGTGCCTTGACCTTCTCCTCATTCCATACCGGTGGGGTGAAATATGCACTGATATCCAGTGTTGCAGGATCGAATTCCAGCCAGTAATTACGATGTGGCTCTACGATCACCTGGAAATGCCCCTTTACAAACTGCGCAAGCAGAGACAATTTATATTTGTTGATTGGCTTCTTATCAGGGTTGTAACGCATAGCGCTCTCTGCCGTCAGGAATACTTTAAGAGATTCATAATCATAATCCTTATCATCCTTGGGCTGGCTCTTATCCTTCTTGCGCTTCATGGTCATGATCTCAAAAGTCTGCTTCTCACCTTCTGCCGGTTTCTTGCGGAAATCCGGTAATTTACCGATGATGAACACTGACTTTGTAAGCATATGTGCTACCGCTTCTTCCTTAGTGCATCTGTCGATGGACACTCTGTACATGTAATGATAGGAATCCACGATTTCCTTCATTACTCTCAGGTCTTTTGCAGATAAATACTTTTCATCACACAAAGTTGTCTTAGAACCATTTTCCAAAGTATTGATATGAAGTACCAGACCTGTGATATTCTCATCAAAAATCTGATAAATAACCTCACCCAGCTTATCTTCATGATAAGCATAACGATATTCACCATATCTCTTTGCCTTATTTACATAGGCATCATAATATTCTTTTTCAAAAAATACATGAATGGCATCGTCGAAGACTTCTTCTTCATTGCGCTGCATTACCATGATATCTTTATTCAGTCCCTCAAAGAGACGCAACTGCCATATTGTTATGTTTGATTTTCTTTCCACTTAACTTTACCCTTATCCCTATTCTTAGCTTTCTACAATCAGATATCTGCCGTCTCCCACGTCAAATACCTCAGGTGCATCCAGAATATCTTCCTTGCTCTGTCCTTCCAGATCCACACCTTCTTCATCAAAATAATCCCATACTTCATCCAGGGAATCTACCACAACTGCCATACACTCTTCCAGGAAATCTTCTGCTTCCTCTGGTGTCTCTGCTACATTCTCAGGAAAAAGCTGTAACTGATTCTCCAAAAAACATTCTAATACTGCATCATCATACTCGTGCATATTCTTACCATACCTTTCTGTACCATAATTTCCAGTACTGCTTTAGTATTTGATTCCGGCCTTATCCAACTCCCAAACGAGTCTGCCAACCGGTAAGCCTACAACATTGTTATATTCACCACAGATTTCCTTGATATAGGCAGCACATCTGCCCTGTATTGCATATGCCCCTGCCTTATCCACAGGTTCGCCTGTCTCTACATAAGTCTGTATCTGTTCACCTGTCATAGGATACATTTCCACATCCGTCTTTTCATGGAAGCTGATAACCCGTCTGCCCTGCTCTTCCAGAATGATCAGAGTAACACCGGTGTATACCTGATGCACCTTGCCCTGCAGACTTGACAGCATCCTCACAGCATCCGCCTTATCCTTTGGCTTTCCCATAATTGCACCATCATAAGCTACAATCGTATCCGCTCCTATGATTACTGTACTTTTCTGCCTGCCATGTTCTTTCTCATAGCGATCTGCCACTTCTTTCGCCTTTTGCAGGGACAGCTCTTCTACAATATCTGCCGGCTGCTGTTTTGTAATGATTTCCTCTCCATGCGCAGAAGCAATTTCAAATGAAAGACCTATCTGCTCTAATAGTTCTTTTCTTCTGGGCGACCCGGATGCTAATACAAATTTTACCATAATATGCTGTACCTTTCCAGTCTCTGTTATCTCTTTCTTTACTCTGCCTCAATATGAGTCTCCGGCTTGAATACTCTTGCCTGCTGTTCATTCTTATGCTTATGTGCAGCAGCCATATATTCTTTACAGAATTCTTCCTGTGCATTGCACAATACCTTACCACGCTTGTCTACCTTTTCATAAGTTCCATCCGGCTTTAACAGCTGCGCTTTCACTGTATCTCTCATCTGCACATCCAGAATATGCCATACCTTTTCTTTTAATTCAGGGTTCAGAACAGGGAAGAGGATCTCTACACGGCGCTCCAGGTTTCTTGGCATCCAGTCAGCACTTCCCATATACAATTCCGGATTACCGCCATTTTCAAAATAGAAGATTCTGGCATGCTCCAGGAAATTACCAACAATGGAACGCACGGATATATTATCATTCGTCCCTTCTACTCCTGTTCTCAGACAGCAGATACCACGGACAATCAGATCAATCTTCACACCTGCTGCCGCTGCTTCATATAATGCCCTGATGACATCAGGATCACACAGTGAGTTCATCTTTGCAATGATATGTGCCGGTCTGTTCTGCTTTGCATTGTCTTTTTCCCTGTTGATCAGATATAAGAACTTATCCTTTAACCACAGCGGTGCCAGGGCAAGGTGGTTCCAGCTAAGCGGTTCTGAATAACCGGACAGCATATTGAATACTGCGGTTGCATCCTCTCCAATTGCTTCGTTACAGGTAAGGATACCACAGTCTGTATACAATTTCGCCGTAGAATCATTATAATTACCAGTTCCCAGATGGACATATCGGCGGATGCCCTCTTCTTCTCTTCTGACAACCAGTGTAATCTTACAGTGGGTCTTTAGTCCAACCAGACCATATATTACATGACAGCCTGCCTTTTCCAGCTTCTTCGCCCATACGATATTATTCTCTTCATCAAATCTAGCCTTTAACTCGACCAGTACAGTGACCTGTTTACCATTCTCTGCTGCCTGTGAAAGTGCTGCAATAATAGGAGAATTGCCGCTGACACGGTACAGTGTCTGCTTGATTGCCAGTACTTCCGGATCTCTGGAAGCCTGCTTAATAAAATCTACGACAGGTGCAAATGTCTCATACGGATGATGCAGCAGAATATCCCTTTGTCTGATTTCATCAAAAAGGTTACAGTCAGATGCCAGTCCATCCACCGGCTGTGGGATATAAGGCGGCGTCTTTAAATGGTCGAATCCACTCATACCGTACATTTTCATCAGGAAAGTCAGATCCAGCGGTCCCGGGATTTCATAGATATCCTGTTCTTCTACACAAAGCTCCTTCTGGATAAATGACAACAGTCTTTCATTGATTCCATCCTCTACTTCCAGACGGATGACCTGTCCCCACTGTCTCTGCTTTAACTGCTTCTCAATCTCCTTGAGCAGATCTGCTGCTTCCTCTTCTTCCAGGGAAAAGTCAGCATTTCTCATAATTCTGAACGGGTATACACATTCGATATCATAATTCAGGAAAAGCTTACCCATATTTCGTTCAATGATCTGTTCCAGCAGGATCACACGCTTGCTGCCATCTTTGCCATCCGGCAGACTGACGATTCTTGGAAGCACGCTCGGTACCTGTACTGTTGCAAACTCCAGTTCTTTTGCCGCAGCAGAACGCTTGAACAGATGCTTCTTTAATACACTGTTATTCTCTTTACGTGATACAAGTGCGCCAAGATTCAGAGATTTATTACGAATTAGTGGAAAAGGTCTGGAAGAATCCACTGCCATTGGTGTCAATACGGGATATACATTATCCTGAAAATAGCGGTCTACGAATTTCTTATCCTCTTCCTCCAGTTCCTCATGCTTCTCAATTACCTGTAATCCATTCTGTCCCAGTAGGGGAATCAGAGAACGGTTATATGTAGAATACTGCATATTGACCAGCTCATGGGTAGCCATATTCACTGCCTCCAGCTGTTCCTGTGCGGTCATTCCTGCAATGTCCTTCTTCTTATATCCCGCATTTACCATATCTTTAAGGGATGCCACACGCACCATAAAGAATTCATCCAGATTAGATGCCGTAATACTTAAAAACTTAATTCTCTCAAATAATGGCAGCGACTTATCCCTTGCCTCTCCCAATACTCTATGGTCAAATGCTACCCAGCTCAATTCCCTGTTGTAGTAATATTCCGGTCTGCTATAGTCAATCTTCATATGCTGCTCATCCCCCTTATATATTGCTCTTTTTCTGTTTTACAATGGGCTTGATATTATACACTTCTTCAAACAGCTCTGCATTTCTTGCAAACATGCTTAATTCCAGCGTCATATCAGCATTGGACTCGACTGTGATAATAATAGAATCCTCTTTTAATGTAGTCTTTACATTATCACATTTCTCACGATGACTGATATCCAGTCCATCCGCCAGACGTATGATTGCTGTCAGCTTGGCTATTTTAAGAAAAGACTCTTTATCCAGTGTCGTTACTCGTCCTACTGTTTCGTAATATTCAAAAGTCTCTGTTGAATACTTTACAATATTAGCTACAATTTCTCTTTCCAGGTGAGACAACCCTATCATTTCTGTCGCCATCACAATATTATAAGAACTCTCCCCCACATTGGTCAGGCTGATATATCTGCCGCATTCATTCAGGATTGCAGCAATCTGCAGCAAAAGCCTGTCTCTTTTATTCAGACCATGCACTTTCTTGAGATGGTCATAGAGGGTCAGTGCGATTTCTTCTCTTTCTCTGGTGCTGCGTTCTCCACTGTGATACCTCTTATTAATATCCCTTGCGCATGCCAGAATATCCTGTTCAAAATTATGTGATACAGATAATACTTTATTCTTCTCCGCATATTCATATGCAATACCATCACACAGACTGACACCAGGCGCCCACAATGTCTTAGCCCCCAGTACTTTCATCATATGCTTGATCATGATAGCTGATAAGTACAAAAGTGATGTATTCTCAGCGGGAATTCCAAGAGCTGCTGCTATTTCCTGGGAATTTCTCTGTTTTAATCTGCCTACAAATTCCTGGAAAGTCTGTGCATCTACATGCCCCTCTTTGCCGGATTTGAGGATTCCCTTCTGCAGGATCAATGACACATAATCATCTACCAGAATGATATTTTCAATCGTTCTGTCACCAACAAACATCTGCTTAAAGCTCTGGAGACGGTCAATTACCATTTCCTCTACGATTTCTTCAAGCTGATATGTCTTATAGGATACCTTGCTCAATTCTTCTCTCATACGCAGAACACCGGGACGGATATTCTGTGTCGTAACCAGTGAATCTTTATCAAACAAAGAAAGCTGTATGCTGCCCCCGCCTATATCAATAAAAGCTGTTCCCTTTTCAATGATGTTTTGGAAATCCTGACCTTTGGATGCCACCGATTTGTAATCAAGGAAACGCTGCTCCGAATTGCTCAGTACTTCCAGCTCAATACCCGTCCTGGTACGAATCTGATCCAGCAGGATCAACGTATTCTTCGTTTCCCTGATGGCACTCGTCCCATAGGCACGGTATGCATCTACTTTATAGCTGTTCATGATCTGTATAAACTCGCGCAACAATCTGCACAGCTCATCCATACGTTCACTGCTGATCTTACCCGTCAGGTAAGAGTCCGTTCCAAGCTCAATCCTATGACGGATGCAGTCTATTTCTTTTATTCCATTCTTTGAAGATATCTCAAATATCTTCATGGTCAGTTCATAGGAACCTACATCAATTGCGGCAAAGGTCTTATATGCCATGTAATCACCCCTTTTATGATTCTGCTATTGCTGCTTGCCAGCCAGATAATCAATAAACTGCTGCGCTGTTCTTCCGGAAAGTCCTCCATGGGATAATTCCCACTTATTTGCTTCTAACAGAAGTTCGTCCTCAGACATCCCTATATTATTTCTGGCAGCCAGCGCTTTCACAATCTCCTGGAATTCCTTCTTGTTTGGTGCGCAGAAGAAGATAGATACACCAAAACGTGCTACCAGTGAGAGCTTCTCCTGTACTGTATCAGAAGCATGCAGGTCATCTCTGCGTTCTTCCTTATCAGAGAATTTCTCCCTTACCAGATGTCTTCTGTTGGAGGTTGCATAGATCAGCACATTGTCCGGCTTTACTTCCAGTCCACCCTCAATAATAGCTTTCAGATATTTATATTCAATTTCAAATTCTTCAAAGCTCAGATCATCCATATAAATGATAAATTTATAGTTTCTGTTCTTGATCTGTGCAATCACATCATTGAGATCCTTGAACTGATGCTTGTACACCTCGATCATACGCAGTCCCTGATCGTAATAGCGGTTGATAATACCCTTGATACAGGAGGATTTACCAGTACCTGCATCACCAAACAACAGGCAGTTATTTGCAGGTCTTCCCTGTACGAATGCCTCTGTATTATCAATGAGCTTCTGCTTAGGAATCTCATAGCCAACCAGATCCTCCAATTTCACATGGTCGATATTCTTGATTGCCTTAATCTCCATCTTCTCTCCTTCAGGATGCGAAATACGGAAAGATTTATTCAGACCAAACTTACCTACACCATATCTGGCATAAAATTCTGTAATAATCTGCTTGATAGCCTCTGCACTGTCTGCATGTCCAATTTCTCCGGCTGCTTCGCAGATACGGTCTCTGATTCTGGAATTATACACATGGCTCTTCTTATGATTGCCTTCAAAATTCCTGATATACGCAAGGGTGTCCTGTCCGAATTTATCTCCCATCTGTGTGAAGTCATAGTCGGTCAGTTCCTTGATAATTGCAAAATCATGTAATGCCACTTCATTTAATGTGCCCTGCTGCTCTCCCCTGATCTCACTGCCAAGGCTGTACGCATTCTCATCATTTACCAGCAGATTGGCAATATAGCAGTGCCACAGATTCCCATAGAATCCATGATGTGCTGCCTTGTCCAGCATCGTATGAATGCATTCAAAGAACAAGTCCTCTCTGTCCTCCAGGTTATAATAATCGTCATCAAAATGCTCCATAAGCCATGCCATATCTGACAGCAGCTTATCCTGTTTCAGATTACGATATACGATCAGTTCCTTAATTCTCATTATAATTATGCCTCTTTTCTAATAATTTCCCAGTATCTTCATATTTCTGGTCTCTTCCCGCAGACCTCTCAGTGCATTTTTTACAGCGCTGTCCTCCATATTACCTTCAAAATCCACAAAGAACCTGTATTCCCAGTTTCTTCCTTCCAATGGACGTGATTCGATCTTGGTCATATTCAGGCCATTATAGATCAGATGTGACAGGGCATGATAAAGCGCACCACTCTCATGATTCACTTCAAAACACAGACTGATCTTAGATGCATCTTTGGAAAATACTTTCTGATTGGTAATAATAATGAAACGAGTGGAATTCTCTTTCAAATCATTTACACCCTTCTCCAGAATCTCCAGTCCATATACTTTAGCCGCATATTCACTGGCAATGGCAGCTTCTGTCGGGTTCTTATCCTCTGCGACCTTCTGCGCAGCAAATGCATTGTTCTTCATGCTGATCTGCTGCCATCCCTTCTCCTGAAGATAATGGGCGCTCTGCATCAGTGACTGTGCATGGGAATAGACTGTCTTAATATCACTGATCTTCGTTCCCGCACAGCCAAGCAGACAATGATTGATAGGAATGATCTGCTCACCCACGATATAATTTTCAAATTCCACCAGTAGGTCATATATCTCACTGACAATTCCAGCTGATGAATTTTCTATCGGCAATACTGCAAAATCAGCGCTGCCCTCATCAATTGCCAGCATGGCATCCCTGAAGGTATCTACATGGAAGCAATTCACGCCTTCCCCGAAATACTGAATCATGGCAGCCTGGGAATAAGCTCCCTCTGCTCCCTGAAATACCACTCTGCACTTGGATGTATCAAAATGATCCACCTTGGAAAAGGAAAGCTTGCCTACACTGTCATGCTCTGCCAGCAATCTATACTGAAGCTTACGGCTCATCGCCATAATCTGCTCAAAAAGCTCCGTCACACCATAGGCATTGAAATCATTATGTGTTAATGCCCTGACTGCTTCCAGCTTCTGCTTCTCACGCTCTTTATCAAAAACACGTTTACCGGTCTCTATCTTATATTCTGCGACCTGCCCGCAGACATTCATTCTTTTCTCATACAGTTCAACAATCTGCTTGTCAATTCCATCAAGCTCATTCCTCAATTCCAGTAAATCCATCTGTTATCTCCTCCTGGTACAATATACATAGAGTATAACATTCCTGTTCACTACGTTCAAGTAATGGATAAAATACTGTAATCCCCTTTTAATTTGTCAGAATATTCTGTATAATATAAGTAATTAAGGGGGCTACTATCATGAAGAGAAAAATTATTACTATTTTGTCAATTCTTTGTATTGCGGCATTATGCATCGGTACAGCTGTTGCAATCTCATCCAGCCATAAAATCAAATTAAATCCGGATTACGTTGTGGGCAACACTGCCGGTAACTTATATAATGGGGGGACTTTCTGCGAGGATGATGAATATGTCTATTTCTCCAACGCCTACGACAACGGTGCCCTTTACCGCATGCGTCCTGATGAATCAGACATGAAGAAGCTTGTATCCACCCAGGTAAGCAGTATTAATTCAGGCGGTGATTACCTATATTATTATCAGCAGAGCATTGGTTCAGGTGAAGGCTTCGGCTACATGTTCAACGCAACCGGCATCTATCGTGTATCCAAGAAAAATCCTGCCAAAAACACCTGCCTGGATAAAATATATGGAAGCAACGTCGTTTTAAGCGGTAATTCCTTATACTATAATATTTCTGCTGAAAATGGAACCTTTCTGATGGCAAAAAGCACCGATGGCAAAAGTTCCCAGACTATCCTGACGAACCCTATCCTTCCTGCCTGTGTTGACAATAACACTCTTTATTATCAGAATACCAAGACAGACCTGCATCTTATGGCTGTCAACACATTGACCAACCAGGTATTTCAGGTGTCTTCTGAAGATATTTATATGCCTATTGTAGAAGGCAGCACACTTTATGGCATAGACATCCATAACAATTATGCCTTAATCCGCATGGATTTGACCACCGGGGAAAAGACAACTCTGGATGATACAAGGACTGATATGCTCAATGCCTCACCACAATATATCTACTATCAGACATCCGGCGATACTCCACAGTTCAAGCGTATTTCCAAGGATGGTTCTTATATGGAAGTAATTGCTGACGGCGCATACAATACTATCCAGACCACTTCCAAATATGTCTATTTCCTGAAATTCGGAAGCAGCGTTCCTGTCTACAGAATCCCTCTGGACGGACCAATTGATATCTCCACTTTCGATGCAGCACTACAGGCTGCTGCCCAACAGAATAAATAAAAATAACATGACCGGTCTTGTATGTATATTTCATGCAGAACCGGTCATACTGTTTTTATGAATCATAAATCAAACCTTTATCTTAATAACTTTATAAAATGCGGTATTGCAGGATGGTGTCTGGAGATTCTCTTTACCTCCTCCATGGCACTGCGCAGGCGTGAAATGACCCTAAAAGGCACTACTTCCATCTGGATGTTCCCCATTTACGGCTCCATGGCATTATTGCGGCCCTTTTTTCTACGCATGCAGAAACTGGCCTTTCCAGTCCGTGGATGTATCTATGCCCTTATGATCTTTGCTGGTGAATTCTTAAGTGGACGTCTTTTACAGAAGCATCAACTGTGTCCCTGGGATTATACCAGCCATCATTGGAATATTCAGGGTATTATACGCCTTGACTTCTTCCCCTACTGGTTTGCCACCGGACTTTTCTTCGAGAAACTGCTTACAGAGAAGCCATCCAGCCAATCTAAGGGCTGAATTATACCGCACTCCCTGCTTCACTTCCCAGAGTTCAAAAAAGGAGAGGGCATTCCCCCTCTCCCAACTGCACTATGCATTTAGTTATCAATATCAAAATCCGAACCATCAGCACCGATATCCAGCGTATTCATTGTTCTGCGCTTTCTTCTTGCTATCTCCGACTGCTCCAGAATGAAGTCCTTTATTGCCCTGGCGTTCTTAATATGCGCCATGACAAGCTGTGGATTGGTCGTATCACCTGTATAACAGATAATCGTACCCAAGCCAAATATTCTCTCCAACAGAGAAGTCTTCAATGTCACATCCTGCACCTTGTACATATAGCAGTCATTCTCTTCCTTGCTCAGAAATCCCGTATCTACAGTAAGGACCTCTTCTTTTACCGTGTATATCGTAAAAGTAAACGGCAGTCCAAAAAATACCCATCTCTTTCGCTCTCTAAATTCCATCTTCATCCTCCTACTCTGCATGACCAATAGCCTCTGTTTTTTCTTACGTATAGTATAACATAAAATTTAAAAATGTCCTATTCATAAAATATAATTTTTCCATTGCAAGCACACTCAAGATATGCTATGATAGCACAAGTGAGTGAATTTATATAAACGATTAAGAAGGAGTAAGACCATGGCTGTATCAATGAGCGAAGATAAGTATATCGACGTATTTCATCCGATAGCCACATTATTTCCTTTTTTCATTTTCAGACATTTCACTTTTTATATTGGTAATTTTTCAAGAAGAGAAGATATCTCTTCTTTTATTTTGCCAAAAATTCGTAACAATTCTAAGGAGGTTTTCTATGAGACATTTAATGAGTCCGCTTGATTTCTCTGTGGAGGAGCTTGACAAGTTATTCACACTTGCCAGTGACATCGAACACAATCCCGCTAAATATGCGCATGCCTGCGCCGGCAAAAAGCTTGCTACATGCTTTTATGAGCCAAGCACACGTACCAGACTGAGCTTTGAAGCTGCCATGCTTAACCTGGGCGGCAGTGTCCTCGGTTTCTCAGATGCCAACTGTTCTTCCGCGTCCAAGGGTGAAAGTGTATCCGATACCATCCGTGTTATCTCCTGTTTTGCAGATATCTGCGCTATGCGTCATCCTAAAGAAGGTGCTCCTATGGTAGCAGCCTCCCGTTCCGGAATACCGGTGATCAATGCCGGCGATGGTGGTCATCAGCATCCTACCCAGACTTTGACCGACCTGATGACAATCAAATCCTTAAAAGGCAGACTGAATCACTTCACAATTGGTCTGTGCGGTGATCTGAAGTTTGGTCGTACCGTACATTCCCTGATCAATGCACTGGTTCGTTATGATGACGTCCGTTTCATCTTCATCTCTCCAGATGAATTGAAGGTTCCCGAGTATGTCACAGAAATGCTTCATGAAAAAGGCATTCCTTATGAAGAAGTGACCAGACTTGAAGATGTTATGTCTGAACTTGATATTCTCTATATGACCCGTGTTCAGAAAGAGCGTTTCTTCAACGAAGAGGATTACGTCCGTCTGAAAGATTTCTACATTCTCAACAAAGAGAAAATGGAAATGGCAAAGCCGGATATGATTGTGCTCCATCCCCTTCCCCGTGTCAATGAGATTTCTGTTGAAGTAGATGATGATCCAAGAGCAGCATACTTCCGTCAGGTACAATACGGCGTATATGTCAGAATGGCACTGCTGTTGACTTTATTAGAGATTCATGTAGAAGAGTAGGAGGTCACATCATGTTAAATGTAGGTAAAATTGAAGAAGGTTTCGTTCTGGATCACATCAAGGCTGGCAAAAGCCTGAGTATCTATAAGCATTTAGGATTGGACAAGCTGGATTGTACAGTTGCTATCATCAAGAATGCCAAGAGTGGCAAGATGGGTAAAAAGGATATTCTCAAGGTAGAATGTGACATTGACACGCTTAACCTTGACATTTTGGGATTTATTGACCACAATATCACTGTCAATGTCATCAAAAATTCAGAAATCGTGCAGAAACGTCAGCTCACCCTGCCCCGTGAAATCAAGAATGTGCTGAAATGCAAGAATCCACGTTGTATCACCTCTATCGAACAGGAGCTACCCCATATCTTCGTTCTAACTGATGAAGAAAAGGAAGTATACCGTTGCAAATACTGCGAAGAGAAATACAGCAGTGCAGATTTATAGAATTATTGTAACAAAATGAAAAATGCAGATGCCAGAGAGCAATTCCCCGGTATCTGCATTTTTTTAAATATAGTTAGTTGAAGCTTACTACTTCATCCTTTGGCTTCTTGGTCGGTACGACACTGACTGCATGAAGAACAGGACCTTCACCATTATAGTCTTTCCAGAACTCCTGATGAACGGTAGCGGTTACTTCTACCCACTCTTTATTTGTCAATTCTGTACTCTTATCATATTTGCAGGCATAACCTAGAAAAGCCATATCCTCTGCACAACATGTCATTGCCATTCTACCCGGTACGAAATAATCTGTACTTCCATCCTTTGGTCTTAATACCATAGCCTTGAACTTGATTGTCTTACCAATATATCGGCTCAGATTATCCATTGCATCCAGATACCATATGCCATATGCATACGTATCCAGATCAATCACCGGCTGATTCAGATCATATGGAAGATCCTCTTCCAGAATCTGATTGATTTCTCCATCCTTGTCTTCAAAAACAACATCTGCTGTAGGATTTACAGCCTTGATATTACGTTTAAAATTGCCTAACTGTTCATTTAATCCATCACAGCGGTTAAAGATGATCAGCTCTGATTTTCTAATCTGTTCCGCCAGCAGTGACTTCATATTTGTATAGTAATTCTGGAATGTAGCGCCATTGATCGTCGTGATCTGCTGCTCTACTGACCAATGCCATGGCAGCTTCATATTCTTGCAGTTCCACATACCATTGTATTCAATTACAATACGTTCTGGCTTATATTTCTTCTCCAGCTCGATCAGATTCTCCGGTGTGAAGTTCTCTTCCTCATCAATGACTTCCATAACCGTTCTGCTTTTGCGAAGCAGAACCTCTTCGTATTCTACTTCACCTTCCTCGCAGACGATCAACAATGTCTTTCCTCTGATCTGAAAATATGGCTGTGAAAGTGTATAAGTGATAAATTCTGTTTTGCCACTTTCCAAAAATCCATTGATAATATAAACGGGCTTCATATTTTTCCTCTATCCTATTTCTTATTTTGTAAACAATGCCTTCAGATTGTCCTCGTTCAGTTTGGAACCAATCACACAGATTTTACCTGTTACTTCAGGTGCTCCTGTTCTGACATTGCTCTCTTCCGGTACATAGTCAAAATTGATCCATGTTCCATCATTAGAAGGAAGCATGCCTTTTGCACGAAGGATTACGCCGTAAGTGTCTGCATCATCCAGCTTTTTAAGGATTGTCTCGATCTCATCCTTGGTATAGGCTGTGGGTGTCTCCATACCCCAGCTTGTGAATATCTCATCTGCATGGTGATGGTGATGATGCTCATGGTCGTGGTCATGGCAGCCACATGTGCAGTTCTCATCATGGTCGTCATGGTCATGGTGATGATGATGTTCATCCTCATCATGGTCGTGGTGATGATGATGCTCATGCTCGTCCTCGTCATGGTCGTGGTGATGATGCTCATGTTCATCCTCATCTCCGTCATGATCATGGCAGCCACATGTGCAGTCCTCACCATGGTCATGATGATGATGCTCATGTTCATCATGAAGCTTGGCAACCTCTTCCATCAGTTCAGCTTCCAGATCCTTGGCATTCTCAATTGTCTCCAGAATCTTCTTACCATCCAGTTCATCCCATGGAGTTGTGATAACTGTTGCCTTGCTGTTATGCTCACGGATGATCTCCAGTGCAGCATTCAGCTTGCTTTCACTGATATCTGCAGTTCTGCTCAGAATGATTGTACCTGCATGCTCGATCTGATTTAAGAAGAACTCACCAAAATTCTTTGCATACATCTTGCACTTATTTGCATCAACAACTACAACTGCGCTGTTAAGCTGTACATCTACATCAGATTTTACATTCTGTACTGCCTTCATAACATCTGAGAGCTTACCTACACCTGATGGCTCGATCAGGATTCTCTCAGGATGATACTTATCCAGTACTTCTGCCAGAGAAGTTCCGAAATCACCTACTAAAGAACAGCAGATACATCCAGAATTCATTTCCTTAATTTCTACACCGGCTTCCTTTAAAAAACCGCCATCAATACCAATTTCACCAAATTCATTTTCAATCAGCACTACTTTAGAAGCATCCATTGCCTCTTTCAGTAACTTCTTGATCAAAGTTGTTTTACCAGCTCCTAAGAATCCGGAAAAAATATCTATTTTCGTCATGATAAAAAACCTCCTATCAATTATTTGACTAAAACTATAAAAATAATCTTCCAAAATATTATGGTATCACAATTGGCTTAAAAAACCAATAGTTCTAAGTATTAAAAGTTCATGAAAACTAACTGTCTTATGCTTCCCCTGTATTCTGCTTCTTATTCACAATATAGATTCCCGCACAGACAAGTGCCAATGCCACAACACAGATGATTCCCACATTGTCCGATTCTTTCAGGAATATAGCTGACAGAATCACTCCAAACACAGGATTCATAAACCCGAACACCGTAACTCTTGATACGGGATTGTACTTTAACAATATGCCCCATAAAGAATATGCCACTGCAGAGATCACCGCAAGATATAACAGCATGGCAATTCCTGCCGGCGTAATTACTTCCAGTCTGCCTCCCATGAGAAGACCGCATATTACCATGATCAGACCACCCAGTACAAACTGATATCCACTCAGCGTAACCGGATTTTCTCCCTGTGAATATCTTTTGATCATGACAGAGGAAAAGGCATAGGCAATCGTAGACAACACAATAAATCCATCACCCGTAAATGTAAATGCCATATCAATTCCACCCGTTATATTGACCAGCACAACTCCTGCAAAACCAATCAGACAGCCTGCCATCTTTCTTGTTGTCAGTCTCTCCTGATGGAAGATGAGACTTGCCACCAGAATCGAGATAAATACATTGACACCTTCTATGATAGACGCCTTTACCCCTGACGTGTTTGCAAGTCCTATATAGAAAAACAAATATTGTGCCACAGTCTGAAGCATGCACAACTTTGCGATTTTTCCCCATGAAGTTTTCTTCGGCACCAAAATCCTATGGTTCAATACACTTCCTATGATAATAGCCAGAATTCCTGCCAACGTGAATCTACAGCCTGCAAACAGAATCTGTGTTGCAGTAGATCCAGACGGTATTTCAAACAATTGATATCCTATTTTAATACAGGGAAAAGCACTTCCCCACAATGCACAGCACAATAGTGCGCCAAGCCATACCACTACTGTTCTGGTCATTAACTGCTCTTTTTTTCTCATATTAATCCTCATTTCTGCGCATATCGAGTTTTTATCAAGTATACGCATACACAAATAACCATGCCTTTCAATCATCTGCAAACATTCAGGTACTTCAATACCGGATAATTTTCAGTCCCTTGCACAGCATCAAATTTGTCGTGTAAAAAACGGAACGCAAATCAGTTCCTGCTGCTTCGCGTTCCGCTATGTATCCTCTTATTTATCAGTACGCCGCTTCCGTATGTATACACCTAAGCCACTACATACTCTTCAAGACGTTCCATCAGTTCTTTTCGTTCTTCCATTTCTGCATGAATATCCAATGTCAATGGCTTCGTGCAATCACAGCTCAAAACTCCAAGTAATGATTTTGCATCCAGATAAGTATCTCTTCCACTGATCAGATCAATATCATAAGAAACACTTCTTGTAATATCAATAAAATCCTTTACCTTATCTACTGAATTCAATAGCACTTTAACACCCATATTTGACTCCTTTTCTGTTCCCTTGCTTTTTTAAACTTATAGGAATGTTTTATGTATACCTGTTCATACATTACTTTGTTATTATGGCGCATTTTAATGCCATAAGCAAGTCCTTAGTTTTTTTTCTAATCTTATTGCATTTTATGGAACATTTTCCGTAAAATATTGTGCAAATTCACATATTTATGCAAGTTCAAAAAACGCAGTAAATATATAGGAATTGTTTTTCTGTAAAAATCAATACTGGATGGGAAACTCATTATTGCAGAGTATTTTCAGAGAATGTAAAAATATGCAACATTTGTTTATAAATATTTCTTCAATTCTGCAATCAGAATATCATATTCTGCATTGGTAAGAGTCTTCTGTTTAGGATCCATGGCAAAAGTTCCACCCCACTCAAACTCATCCTTATACTTGGGAACCAGATGGAAATGTAAATGATGACCAGTATCACCATATGCTCCATAATTTACCTTATCAGGATGAAAAGCCGCATGCATAGCCTTAGCTACATGATTCACATCAGCAATAAATGCATTTCTGTCTTCTTCTGATAATTCAATCATTTCACTTACATGATGCTTGCTTGCAACAATACATCTTCCCTTATGGCTCTGTTCCTTAAATAAATATACCTTTGAAGCAGGAAGTTCGCAAATCTTGATACCGAACTTGTCTACTAACTCACCTTCCATACAATATGCACAATTATTATCTATCATTTCGTAATCTACCTCTCTATCTCATGTTACTCGCAGAAAAAGGCATCACCCAGACGGTATGATGCCTCTTTCGTATCTCTATGAACCTATGATGTCCACAATATTCCAGACTTATTTCTGTACAAGATGAATTGCGAAACCACCAATTTCGTCTTCCAGATAAATAGCTGTCAGCTTGCCATTCTTAACAACAGCAGAATCTTCGATGAACTTAGCACCCTTAACAGACTCTAAGTAATTCTTAGCACGAGCTACGCTGTTTGTTCCGATTGCGATGTGACCGTTTGTTCCACGACCGATCTTCTTCATAGCTTCTACTTCAATTCCTGCAAAGATAGAGCTGTTGCCAACCTTCTTGGAGAAACCAAACAGATTGTCGAACTTGGAAGCTACAGAATCTGCTGCTGCTTCATCCTCACAGTTAACGCCAATATGTCTTAATTCGAAACCAAGCATTGTTCTAACAGCTTCTTCTGTCAGAGCCTGAATCTCATCAAACTTGCCAGCTGCTACGAGATCTTTCTTAACCATCCAGGAACCACCACAAGCGATGATCTTATCGAATGCAAGATAATCACAGATATTCTTTGCATTGATTCCACCTGTAGGCATGAACTTCATCTGTGTATAAGGAGCTGCCATAGACTTGATCATATTCAGTCCACCTGCTGCTTCAGCCGGGAAGAACTTAACAACGTCAAGACCTAATTCGATAGCTGCTTCTACATCAGAAGGATTAGATGTACCAGGAGTTACAGGAACACCCTTCTCGATACAATACTTAACAATCTTAGGATTTAAACCAGGGCTAACGATGAACTTAGCGCCTGCATTTACTGCACGGTCAACCTGCTCTGTTGTTAATACAGTACCTGCACCAACTAACATTTCAGGGAATTTCTGTGCCATAATTCTGATAGATTCTTCTGCTGCAGCTGTTCTGAATGTAACTTCTGCACAAGGAAGACCACCCTTGATTAAAGCTTCTGCTAAAGGCTCAGCGTCTTTTGCATCATCTAAAACAACGACTGGTACAATACCAATTTTACTGATTTTTTCTAATACTTCGTTCATTTCTTTATCTCCTAAATAAATATGAAAAATTAGTTTGGCTGCTTGCCAATGTAAGCCAAGATACCACCATCAACATACAGGATATGTCCGTTTACAGCATTGGATGCATCAGAAGCAAGGAATACTGCTGGTCCGCCAAGTTCGTCTGCCTGTAACCATCTGCCGGCAGGTGTCTTGGAGATGATGAAGGAATCGAAAGGATGTCTGCTGCCATCCGGCTGTCTCTCACGAAGAGGAGCAGTCTGAGGAGTCTCGATGTAACCAGGTCCAATACCGTTACACTGAATATTGTACTCACCATATTCAGAGCAGATATTTCTTGTCAGCATCTTTAAACCACCCTTAGCTGCTGCATATGCAGATACAGTCTCACGACCAAGTTCAGACATCATAGAGCAGATGTTGATGATCTTGCCGTGACCCTTCTTGATCATAGAAGGAATAACAGCCTTAGATACGATGAAAGGTGCATTTAAGTCTACATCAATAACCTGTCTGAATTCTGCTGCTGTCATATCACACATAGGGATTCTCTTAATAATACCTGCGTTGTTTACAAGGATGTCGATTACTCCAACTTCCTTCTCAATTGTAGCTACGAGTGCATTCACTGCCTCTTCATTTGTAACATCACATACATATCCGTGAGCATCAATACCCTCTTCTTTGTATGCTGCAATTCCCTTGTCTACAAGTTCCTGCTTGATATCATTGAATACGATAGTAGCTCCTGCTGCTGCCATAGACTTAGCGATTGCGAAGCCGATACCGTAGGAAGCACCTGTGATAAGAGCAATTTTGCCTTCAAGTGAGAATGGATTTGTGTTTGCCATAATGATAATTCCTCCTATAGATTTTATATTTTATTTGCTATGTTTCTTTATTATCTCTGAACACGTCCGGAAGCATCGCCGCCTGCAAGTGTTTCAACTTCTTTTCTGGATACCAGGTTGAAGTCACCAGGGATTGTATGCTTTAATGCGGATGCAGCTACACCATACTCAAGAGCAGCCTTGAAATCCTTACCGTCTAACAGACCACAGATAACACCGCCTGCGAAGGAATCTCCACCACCTACACGGTCTACGATAGGATGAATGCTGTATTCTTTAGAATGATAGAATTCCTTTGTATCTCTTGAATAGATACATGCTGACCAGCCATTGTCAGATGCAGAATGGCTTACTCTTAAGGAAGAGATGCAGTACTCGAAGTTATAGTCTGCTACCATCTGTTCGAAGATTGACTTGTAACCAGCAAGTTCAAGATCACCGCTTGTTACATCTGTATTACCAGGCTTGTAACCAAGTACAAGTTCAGCATCTTCTTCGTTACCGATACATACATCAACATACTGCATAAGGTTCTTCATAACCTTCTGAGCCTTCTCAGAAGACCATAACTTCTTACGGAAGTTCAAGTCTACAGAAACCTTAACGCCGTGCTTCTTGGCAGCCTTTAAAGCTTCCTCTGTTAATACTGCTGCAGAATCAGAAATAGCTGGTGTGATACCTGTGAAATGGAACCAGTCAACACCTTCGAAGATCTTATCGAAATCAAAATCTGCTGCTGTAGCTGTAGAGATAGAAGAATGAGCTCTATCATATACAACCTTGGAAGGACGCATGGAAGAACCTGACTCCAGGTAGTAGATACCAAGTCTTTCACCACATCTTGCGATGTTCTGTGTACCAACATTATATTTTCTTAAAGCAGCAACTGCACACTCACCTAATTCGTTATCAGGAACTGCTGTAACGAACTGTGCTTCATGTCCATAATTTGCAAGAGATACTGCTACGTTAGCTTCACCGCCGCCATAGTTGATATCGAACTCGTCTGCCTGGATAAACTTCTCATTGTTAGGTGTAGAAAGTCTTAACATAATCTCACCCATTGTTACTACTTTTTTACTCATGATAATAATCCTCCATCATTTATCATTTTTTCTATTATTCTTAAAGTAATCTGGATAATTTTCTATCCATTTATCTATGTGCCACATTGTAAACCTTATCAAAGTATCACTATATGCTTACAATGTTACGCCCTGTTTAAAGATCGCCATATCATGGAAGCCCGCGATTTCACTCTTCACTTCTTTACCGGAAGCTACCGCTACCACTTCATCAAACAATCTCTTGCCTACTGTATCAAGATCTTCACCCTCTGCTACGACACCTGCATTAAAGTCAATCCAGTTGTCCTTCTTACCAGCCAGTCTTGAATTACTTGAAATCTTCATTGTAGGTACCGGACAAGCAAATGGTGTACCACGTCCAGTTGTAAATAATACGATATGAGCACCGCTTGCTGCCAGTGCAGTAGCTGCTACCAGATCGTTGCCCGGTGCACTGAGCAGATTCAGTCCCGGAGTAGATACTGTCTCACCGTAGGCAAGAACGCCTTTTACAATAGCGCTTCCTGACTTCTGTGTACATCCAAGGGACTTGTCCTCCAATGTGGAGATACCACCCTTCTTGTTACCAGGTGAAGGGTTCTCATAGATTGTCTGGTTATGACTTTTGAAATAATTCTTAAAGTCATTGATCAGATCTACTGTTTTATCAAATAATTCTTCATTTGCACAACGGTTCATCAGAATGGTCTCTGCACCGAACATTTCAGGTACTTCTGTCAGAATTGTTGTACCCTTCTTACTGATAAGGATATCAGAGAAACGTCCAACAGTCGGATTTGCTGTGATGCCGGAGAATCCATCGCTGCCACCACACTTCATACCGATTACAAGCTTGGATACACTGATTGGCTCACGTTTGAACTGTGAAGCATACTCTGCAAGTTCTTTTACAATCTCAACACCATCTGTAATCTCATCATCACTTTCCTGGCATACGAGGAATTTCACTCTGTCAGGATTATATTCACCAATGTAATTCTTCAGTACATCAATGTTGCTGTTCTCACAGCCAAGTCCTAATACCAGAACACCACCGGCATTTGGATGATTGATCAGATTAGCCAGAATCTGTCTTGTATGTTCCTGATCGTCACCCATCTGGGAACATCCGTAAGGATGAGGGAATGCACAAACAGCTTCAATATTTTCTCTTACAAGTCCTTTGGATAACTCTGCAATTTTGCTTGCGATATTATTTACACATCCAACTGTAGGAATTACCCAGATTTCGTTTCTGACACCGACTTTTCCGTTTTCACGGTTATAGCCCATGAAAGTAACATCTTCTGTAAATTTTTCTTCCGGGAGTTTGGGCTCATAGCTGTAATCCAGCAGATCACCAAGTCCGGTCTTCAGATTATGAGTATGTATCCACTCTCCAGCCTTTACATCAGCTGTTGTGTTACCGATTTTGAAACCATACTTTACAACAGGTGTTCCAACCGGAAGATCCTTCAGAGCAAATTTATGTCCTGCCGGGATTTCATTTACAGTGGTAACTGTTACATCATCTACTGTAATAGTCTCGCCCTGTGCAATTGTTTCAAGTGCAACTGCTACATTGTCATTCTCATGGATTTTTATAAATTTTGCCATACGTTTTTCCTTTATAAATGTAACCGCTTACTTACAGCACCACCTTCATTTTAATATAAGCGGTGCTGTATGTCACGCCGTTTTTTGTAAAATATTTATTATTTTCAATCATTTATAAGACTATTTTAGTCAGAATGATTAAAAATTCTTCTCGATAGCCTTTCTCATACCAAGAGTTCTGATATCCTCAAGATATGCAGTTACAGCATCGCTTAATCCTGCAACCTTGGTAAGATCCTGTCCGTGGAAGTTCTCATTGCTCAGGTAAGCATTTACAAACTCTGCAGATGGCTTGCTGCTGTTAGCTGCGAAGAACTCCAGAACAGCCATATCGTCCATGATATTGTATTCCTGACCGTTTCTGTGTCCGATCAGAGCCTTATCACGGATCTCGCTGCCTGTGTAGAATGCCATCAGTGCTGCGATAGAGAATGTAAGATGCTTAGGAAGCTCACCCTTTCTCTCTACATATCCTAATAAAGAAGGCATACATCTTGCTCTCCACTTGGATACTGAATTCAGAGAGATGGATAATAAAGCATGTTTAATATATGGATTACGGAATCTTCCGTCAACTGCTGATGCGAACTCTAACAGGTCTTCCTTAGGAAGGTCAAGTGTAGGAATTACTTCATCATAAATTGTCTGATGCATGAAGTTGCCAATCAGCTCGTCCTCCATGGATTCTCTTACATAATCGTTACCTGCAAGATAAGAAGCAAGAACGAAAGATGTATGAGCACCATTCAGGATACGTACCTTTCTCTGCTTATATGGCTTCTGGTTATCTGTAAAGATAACAGGAAGTCCTGCTTCTGGAAGAGGTAATTCCTTGCTGATATCCTTGGAGCTCTCGATTACCCACAGACCAAAAGGCTCTGCTGTAACAACGATATTATCCTGATATCCGAATTCTTTCCAGAGTTCTTCTGCATCATCTCTTGGATAACCTGTAACGATACGGTCTACTAATGTAGAAGTAAATACACATGCATCATCAAGCCATGTCAGGAAGCCTTCTTCCAGATTCCAGAGCTTTGCAAACTTAACAACGCACTCTTTTAAATGAATACCATTGTCATCGATCAGCTCTACAGGAAGCATTACAAGTCCCTTATCTGCTGCACCATTGAAATGCTTATATCTTGTATAAAGGAACTTACACAGCTTGCCAGGATATGTCTTGGGAGGCTCTGCTTCAAACTTGTCTGTATCATCATATACGATACCAGCCTCTGTTGTGTTGGATACGATATATCTTAAGGAGTCTAACTTGGCATAATCAGCGTATTTCTGGTACTCACCATATGCATCTACTGCATCTGCAACACTTGTTACCACTCTCTTGATTACCTTAGGCTCGCCATCAACGATACCTCTTAAACATACGGTATACTGGCAGTCCTGCTTATGGAACATGTCGAGATTACCAAACTCGATGGGTTTTACCAGAACGATATCTCCATCAAACTTTCCTGATTCATTTGCAATGTCAATCATGTAATCAACAAACGCACGTAAGAAATTTCCTTCACCGAACTGAAGTACTTTAATGGGTCTTTCTTTTTTTCCGGTCTTTGCCGCATTTAATAATTCCATTGTCATATCTCCTATCAAATCATTGGTTTTACTTACATCAATCTGTAAGTGCTTACATTTGCATTTTATATTGTTTTGCTCAGAAAGTCAACTTGTTTTTTCAGAAAAGAATTCCCGATTTTATGCCTTTTTCACAGGTTTTCGTTTAAATGAAAGCTTTCAAAAGATTTTTTAGACTTGCTTTTTGAAACTGCTTAATGTATTCTGTCTATGAAAACAGTTACATTTTTAGTCGCAAACGGCATTATGTAAACTAGCAAAAAGGAGGTTTCTACGCTGCATGACAATCTATGATATCTCTGAAAAAGCCGGCGTATCTATCGCAACTGTATCCCGTGTTCTGAATGGAAATGCCAATGTGAAACCAAAGACCAAGAAAAAGGTCATGGATGTAATCGAAGAATACGGCTATACTCCAAATGCATTTGCAAGAGGTCTGGGGCTTAATACCATGAATACAATCGGTATTCTCTGTGCTGATTCCTCCGATCTGTATCTAGCCAAAGCCGTATATTATATCGAACAGCTTCTTCGTGAAAACGGATATAATTCTATTCTGTGCTGTACCGGCTATGATACTGCCACCAAGAAATCCTCCATGGAGCTGTTATTGTCCAAGCGTGTTGACAGTGTGATTATGGTAGGCTCCAATTTTATATCCGACATTTCAGAAGAAAACCAGTATATCTGAGACGCCGCACAGCAGGTTCCCATTATGCTTTTGAACGCTGATTTTGATTATCCCAATGTATATTGTACCTTATGTGATGATTACAAATCCATTTTGGAAGCTACCCAGTTCCTGTTCCAAAGCGGTGCTCAAAACGTCTTATATCTGTATAACTCGCAATCTTACTCTGGTCTGAAGAAGCTCTCCGGTTATCAGTCCGCAGTACTTCAGAGCGGACATGACTTCCGTCCGGAATATATTCAGTTGTATCAGGGTGAAAGAGAGGATATTGAAGCGATTACAGACTTTCTGATTCAGCTGAATGCCAATGGTCTTGATTTTGATGGAATTATCGCTTCTGATGACATTCTTGCCATGGGAGCCATAAAATACGGCAGATATAAGGGGTTGTCCATGCCTGATGATTTTGCAGTCATTGGCTATAATAACTCCCTTCTTACTTCCTGCTGTGAACCACCTCTGACCTCAGTAGACAGCAAATTAAATACTTTATGCGTGCAGCTGGTCAAGACCCAGATGGGTGTACTTACAGGTACAGACATGCCGCAGAAAGTCATCTTTTCAGGTGAATTAATCAAAAGAGGCACAACACGTTCCTAATGGTTCTGTGTTGTGCCCCTTATTTTTAATACAGGATTCCATCATAATAATCCAATAACAGATTCACCACTTCATTGTACTGCTGAATACCTTCGTCCACACCGTTGAGCTTCAGATTGGTATTTAAGAAGTTATTGGATACCTTTTTGACTGTAGATGTCTTAACTACTGCCGTCTTCTCTACAGCCTGCCAGTCTTCTCTGGTAAGGAATACATTATCATCTGCAACTCTGTCGCTTATTCTTACATGTTTTTTATATGTTGACTTATTAACTGACTTGTAGAAATCATTGTTTACATAATTCAATACACTTAGATATCCACAATATTGCAAAAAAGTATCATCAGACTGTATACACGCCAGATATCCGATCATATTGGCATCATTTTCAAAGATGAATCCCTTGGTATGCGCCAGTTCATGACATACGGTAGGTGCTACGTTTGTGATATACATGACTGAATTGATATTTGCCTCCATGGAAAATGGAAAATAATATCCCATAATATACTGCTGGCTGAAAAACTCGGAACACTTCAGATATTTAGGGGTTACATAATATCCTGACAATCTGTCATACTGTTGTCCCATTGTCTCCATTGCATGAACCGATTCTGCAATAAGATCTCCTGAATATACTGCGGTTCCCTGCTCATCCCTGTCAATCTGATCTGCAAGCGTATTGCACTGCTCTACCAGATAATCTCTTAATGTCGCCAGATTCTTCTTCGTGTATGCGCTTTTCCCCTTTGTATCTACCTCGACGACCGCGGTATCTGACATATCAACGACCATGGTTCCGGTTTCTTTTACCATGTACTTTTGTGCAAAACCGGTGGCATGATACAGAATAAAACAGTTTAATGTCATTACATATCCCACTACCAGAACGATCCATGCATAGGTTCTGCCGTATTTTAACAAGCCTGTCGTATATTTGCCTCTTCGGATCAGATTATAAATAAAAAAGCCGATTCCGAACGCAGTAATCTCTACTGCCAGAATCAGCATAATTTCGCCCACAGAAATAGATAATGCACTTGTCAGACGCGCATACGTATTTAACCATACCGGAAAAATATGGTCGATATACCAGTCGCAGAACTCTCTGCTTCTCCATGCCAGATAATTCAGCATAATAACTCCAAGCATTCCAATAACATAGATGATTTTACTAATTTTCTTTCTTCTGGCAGCTTTTTCCATGGCAAATCTCCTTTGGTTACGGTTTTACAGTTACTTTATATTGTATATAATAACCCTTTTCTGTTATGAAACTGTAAATAAATTGTGAACAATAACCAAATTTAATTTGAACTCGTTCTAATTTATTATTTTAATATGAATTTTTCATACCTTCCTGCATCACTTACCTGCAGATTTGCATGCATATATACACCATCTTCTCTATAGTCACACTGATATACCACTGCATTATCATTGAGATATGACACAATATCTCCCCGTGTGTAAGGAATCAGCAATTCACAATCGCGATATCCTCCTGCCAGCTTGCCCTCTATCAAAGTCAAAAGTGTATCAATGCCATCCATGGATTTGGCAGACATGAATATCTTATCCTCTCCCTGTACCATGGCAAATTTACCCATTCCACATTTATCTGCCTTATTAAATACATAGATCATAGGTATCGTATCAGCACCCAGTTCTCTGAGCGTATCCTCTGTTACTTTCATATATTCTCTATAATGTTCATCCGAATAATCAATAATCTGCAGCAGAAGATCTGCCTCCTTGGCTTCTTCCAGGGTAGAATGGAATGCCTTGACCAGTGCATGTGGCAGCTTGGAAATAAAGCCTACTGTATCTGATAACAGGAATGGATTGCGATCCGGCGGCGCAATTCTTCTTACTGTTGTATCCAGCGTTGCAAAAAGCATATCCTTCTCCAGAACCTGTTTCTCCTCATCCTTCACATATGCACCAAGCAGCATATTCATAATGGTAGATTTCCCCGCATTGGTATAACCAACCAGCGCCACTCTGGGAATACCGCTTCTTGCACGCTTCTGACGC
>OGDS01000692.1_pt1 | contig 32831 bp, 16 predicted proteins | sample 1570351 | NCBI WGS metagenome assembly OGDS01 (sample SAMEA2581974, study PRJEB24529) | metagenome | biome: Human gut stool | place: China | collected 2011
TGGCAACGTAAAGCTGCTTAGCCATTATCTCAAATTTTAACGAACTATTGTTAAAACCGAATGATTATGAAACCTTTAAATCTTTTTCTGGGCATAGCCTTTGCCTGTGCGGCCTTTGGCTGCAGTGCCAATTCACCCAAAAGCGATGCTGCCGCAGCAGCAGCCGACACTGTCGCAAACCGCTCTGAGGCCGTGATATCAACGATAATGGAGCGCCGCAGCATACGCAAGTATAAGCCGCAGCCGGTTAACCGCGACACGATGCAGATGATACTGAAGTGTGGCATCAACGCGCCCAACGGCATGAACAAGCAGTCGTGGGAGGTGCGCGTGGTTGACAATCCTGAGTTTATCGACGGCATTACGGCTATCTACAAGAAGTATAATCCGGAGGCAGCGGCCGACGCGTCGTTCAAGAATATGTTCCGCAATGCGCCCACCGTGGTGTTCATAGCCAACGACCCGTCGTATGACTGCTCGCAGATAGACTGCGGACTGCTTGGCGGCAACATGATTCTGGCAGCTCAGTCGATGGGCATAGGCTCGTGCTGTCTTGGCGGTCCGGCCCGCTTCATGCGCACGCCCGAGGCTGCCGAATATCTTAAGAAACTCGAGTTCAGCAAGGGCTACGAGCTGCTCTACTGCATAGCCTTCGGCTATCCCGACGAGGCTCCCGAGGCTAAGCCGAGAAATGAGGCTAAGGTGAGGTTTATTGAATGATATCTTTAGGAGATATTTATTTAGGAGTTAAGGAGTTAGGGGGAGTTAAGGAGTTAAGACAAATGCCTTTTGGCGTTTTTCCCGGCCTGTATGGGTCTCATCAGCCTTATTAGTCTTATCACTCTCATTCCGCCCATAATTACCATCCCATGAAACAGGGGCTAAGGCGAAACGCCTTAGCCCCTTATTTTATGGGAGTAATGAGACTAATAAGAATGATAGCCCGCATACCCACAAGACCATATGTCTTGACTCCCTCTAACTTCTAAAATAATTACTTAACATACTCAGCAAAGTCTGTCAGATGCATGTCGCCCTTGCGCATCAGAGTGTCGTGCATGGCGAAGGCAGCTGTCAGGCAGTGGCGTGTCTGTCCCATCTTGGCAATCTTCAGATAGTCGCGCAGCAGCGGACGGTAGTCAGGATGAGCACAGTTCTCTATGATGAGGTGTGCACGCTCTATTGGGCTCTTGCCTCTCAGGTCGGCCACACCCTGCTCTGTAACGATGATGTTTACATCGTGCTCAGAGTGATCCTGATGGCTTACCATCGGTACGATAGAGCTGATAAGACCGCCCTTGGCAGTTGACGGACAGGTGAAGATGCTTATGTATGCGTTGCGCTCAAAGTCGCCGCTTCCGCCAATACCGTTCATCATCTTCGTTCCGCTGATGTGTGTAGAGTTGGCGTTGCCGTAGATGTCAACCTCGATGGCAGTGTTGATGGCAATGACGCCCAGTCGTCTGATAACCTCAGGCGAGTTTGAAATCTCGCTCGGACGCAGCGTCAGGTGCTGCTTGAAGTAGTCCATGTTGTCGTAGATCTGCTTCAGACATTCGTTAGACACTGTCAGCGAGCATGTAGACGCGTCCTTGATGCGTCCCTCGAGCATCATGCCCACCACGCTGTCCTGCAGCACCTCGGTGTAGATGTTGAAGTTAGGCACGCTCTCGTCGTGTCCCAGTGCGCCCAGTATGGCGTTGGCAGTGCTGCCCACGCCGCTCTGCAGCGGCAGGAACGACTGCGGTATGATGCCCCTCTTCATGTCGCTGATGAGGAACTGTGCCACGTTGTGTCCAATCTGGTCGGTTATCGGGTCGGCATCCTTGAAGGCTCTTGCCTCGTCGGCTATGTTACATTCTACAACGCCCACAATCTTCTTGGCGTCTATCTCTACATAGGGTGTGCCTATGCGGTCGTTTACGTGTATGATAGGTATCGGCTGGCGGCACGGCGGGTCGAGCGGCTCGTATACGTCGTGCAGATATTTTGCCTCGGGGCTGTGGAATCTGTTAAGCTCCAGCACCACGTGCTTTGCCAGGCGTGCCACTGTGGGGCTGATGCCTCCGGCAGCCGTCAGGTAAGCCTTGCATGTGTCGGCGCCTTCCTCGATGTCGCACACCTCAATTATCGCCCAGTCAACCTCTCCCATAAAGCCGTAGCGCAGCTCCTGTGCCATGTGGCTCAGGTGGATGTCGTTGTAGGCTATCTCGCCTGCGTTTACGTGCTTGCGGAAGTCAGAGTTGGTGGTGTAGGGCGCGCGGTATTTTATAGCCTGCGCGTTCGACAGGTCGCCGTCGGTGCTCTGTCCTGTAGAGGCGCCGGTGAACAGTCCTACCTTAAACTCTCTGCCGGCCTCGTGCTCAGCCTGAGCTATCTTGGCCAGCTCCTTGGTTACGGCCTTGGCGGTGCCTGCGGGCGTAAATCCGCTCAGACCTATGTTCTCTCCGTTCTTAATCATTGCCGCAGCTTCGGCAGCAGTTATGCGTGTATAAGCCATGGTGAAAAAATTAAAAATTATGTCTTTATTCAGGTTAAACTTTTGGCAAAGTTACCTAAAATCAGCGGTAAAGCAAAATAAATGGCCTTATATTTTTCAGCTCGGCAAGTTAAATTATGTCATGCCCGATGTGCCGGGGCGAAAGTATGCGCGCCCGCGTGTACTTTATATTATGCATATATGTTTTGTTTGTCCCGCTTGTTCCGGCTGGTTTCATCTTGCATGCCTCTTCATTCATTTAATTAAGTATCACCACTTCGGGTGATTCCTCTTATGTGTCTGAATCCGTGGGTGTGCCACCCACGGTTACTGAGGTGTAGCCCTTCGGGCTCGTGGCGTGTGCGTTTTTTTGCGTTCTTGCTTCATTCGCTTTGATATTTCTTTTGTGTTAGAACTGCATACTTGCCGTCATACCTCTTCATGCGTTTTGGCTTGCTTGTATGCTTTTAAACATTTCCTTTTTCATGAGCTCTTGTGCCTTTTCATATTGTATATTCATATTTATGTCTTTCCTTTTCATGCGTTTTGTTCTAGATGCCGCAAGAGGATATGCAGCCCGTAGGGCTTCACTTCTGTAACCGGGTGTGGCGCAGCCTTGCTAAGCCACGCCCGGACTCCCCGATGCAGTGGCGACCTGCACCCGAAGCGGTGCTACTCTTATATTATCATGACATATTTTATAATTATAAAGATAAAAGCACAATAAAAGTCTGGCATGGGAGTTTCATAAATAATAAAGAAAAACATATTATTAAACACTCACATAAAGATTCAGGACACATGAGCTATTCAAAGATAATTATTCATTTCGTATTTGTTACCCATTTGCGGGGAAGAACTATATACATAGAACATGAGAAAGAGCTTTATGCTTATATACTGGGAATCGTGAAGAAACTCGGGGCCAGACTGATACGTATTGGCGGTATGCCCGACCATGTACATATGATAACAGAGTTACCTACAAAGTTGTCGGTGGCAGAATTTGCACGTATAGTGAAGCAGAGTTCTAGTGTTTGGCTTAAGGGTAATGTGAATTTTCCGGAGTGGGACGGATGGGCCGACGGATATTCTGCATTTTCCTGTTCCGCAAATGAACTGAGTAGGGTTGTGGAATATGTGAGAGGACAAAAAGAACATCATAAAAAAGTGTCGCTGAGAGATGAATATATTAACTTCTTGAATTCAATGGGTATTGAATATGATGAGAAATATCTTCCTTTACATTGACAGTCATTATTAATTAAAAGTATCACCACTTCGGGTGATGCCTCTTTGGGGTGTCTGAATCCGTGGGTGTGCCACCCACGGTTACTGAGGTGTAGCCCTTCGGGCTCGTGGCGTGTGCGTTTTTTTGCGTTCTTGTTTCATTCGCTTTGATATTTCTTTAGTATTAGAGCTGCATACTTGCCGTTATACCTCTTCATGCGTTTTGGCTTGCTTGTATGCTTTTAAACGGTCTTCTCTTCATGCGCTCTTGTGTCCTTTCATATTGTATATGCATACTTACGGTTTCCTTTTCATGCGTTTTGTTCTGTATGCCGAAGAGGATATGCAGCCCGAAGGGCTAAACTTTCGTAACCGGGTGTGGCGTAGCCTTGCGTAGCCACGCCCGGATTTCCCGATGTGTAACGATAAGCACCCGAAGTGGTGCTACTTTCGTATTATCTTTATCCTTAATTATGAAGTATCACCGCTTCGGGTTATGCCTCTTGCGTTGCTGCATCCGTGGGTGTACCACCCACGGTTACTGAGGTGCAGCCCTTCGGGCTCGTGGTGTGTGTTGTCTTGCTTTATAATTTGCTCTTTTACATGCCAAAGTGTCATTTCGTTTTTGTACGGATTTTCTGACGAAATAGAAAATGATGAGCCATGCATGGTCGTGCTTTGGTAAACAATATTTACATTTATATCCAAACGGGCAGCTTCTTCTGAATAACTCGGCCACTTTTGCATCAAAAACAGGCCGTTTCATACCTTGAAACCACCCTGTTTTTTTATTGAAATAATGGCTTTTTTGTCCTAATTGGGACAAAAAACATTGCACACATTGCCTTCATCCGGCGTAACGTCTTATGCCGTAGGGCGTTGCGCTTGCACACGAAAACTGCCCGTTTTTGCGGCCGGATGATTTTAATTTCTGAATACTTCAGTATGAGAATGTCAGCCAGAATCACATTGTAAGCGTATGCTCTAATATTCTTTCATTATGTCATTCTGTCGCTGCATATGCTTACGCAAGCCGAAAATGTGCGTGATGATATATTTTCGTTGGCTATGCTTGATGTATGTAAGTATTTTTTCTTGCCTGATGCCTGCATTTCCCTGTATTTAAGGCAAAAAAGTATATTTCTGACACTAAAACTTTTTATTGAGAAAAAGTGCCTGATTAATGATTTTTAACACTAAGAGGGATCCTTTGTAATTACTTATTGTTATTTTTTGCAATTGAAAAGTTTTAAGATAAATATTCCTTAAATAAGGTGTGTTTTTTACAAACATGCTGCTTGGAATAAGAACTTTAGCACAAAAATGTCGAACGAGCTTAACCTTAAATGGTGTCAGCATTCGAACTACTAATGTGAAAAACCTGTAATCGGTAAAAATAACATATACGAACCTATCAGCATGAACGGCCGCGCAAGCATGGCTGTAAGCTAAACTGCTAACTGAAATTGTCATAAGGCAACAACACAGTCTGAGAATGCAGTTTTACGATGTGAAATGATTGGTCAACGATGATATAATAGCATCTGCTGAGATAATATAACTATGAATAAAAACAAGATTCCGAGAAATAGAAAAAACTAAAATATTTACAGGATTTATGATTAAACGCATATTAAGTACAGCACTATTTGTGTTGGCAACTTCAGCCACAATGCTGTCACAGAACGTGGCGTTGAAGACCAATGCATTATACTGGGCTACCACAACTCCTAACTTAGGAATTGAAGCCTCAGTAGGTAAGAAAAGCACGCTGCAGCTGTTCTATGGTCTTAATCCGTGGAAACAGTCGGGCGGCGACCAGTCGAGTCTGCGCCACTGGCTTGTTATGCCTGAATACCGCTATTGGTTCTGCGAGAGCTTCAATGGCTGGTTCATCGGTGCCCACCTCATGGGCGGACAGTTCAACGCAAGCAGCGTTGAGTTGCCTTTCGGGTTCTTCCCCGAGCTTGAGGACCACCGCTATGAAGGATGGTATGCAGGCGGAGGCGTAACGGCAGGATATCAGTGGGTGATGTCAAAGCACTGGAACTTTGAGGCATCCATAGGCCTGGGATACGACTACATAAAGTATGACAAATACAAGTGCGGAACCTGCGGCGAGAAGCTCAAGTCGTCGCACACCAACTATTTCGGCCCGACAAAGGCCGCGCTGAGTCTTATTTACATCTTCTGATACTATAAACCACCAAGGACATGAAAAGATTATCTATATATTGTGCATGCCTGCTGGCCGCGCCGCTCGCGCTGCAGGCACAGAGCGTGGAGCCTAAGCTGGCCGGACGGACGGTGACGGTAGAGAATATCAAGGTAGAGAACACTAACCAGACTATGGTGGTTGACCTCGACCTCAATATGGACTCGCTGAAGCTGCCTTCTAACATGAGGCTCGTCTTCACGCCCATCATCACTAACAACACCGAGGAGAGGCAGATGCCGCAGATAGTAGTGAACGGACGCAAGCAGGACATCTCTTACCGCCGCGGCGGACATAAGGACTTTCCGGCAAACGTGGTGGCCGTAAGACGTAAGAACAACACCGACCAGACGCTCCACTACAGCGCCGTGCTGCCCTATGAGCCCTGGATGAAGAACTCTAACGTCATCGTGGCTGAAGACCTCTGCGGATGCGGCGACGTGAAAGACCAGAACACCGTTGAGCTGAAGCGCCTGCGCACGCCGTTCATGCCGTATATGCGCCCGGCAGCCGAGGCACAGAAGGTGCGCCATGAGGAAGGACGCGCGTTTATCGACTTCCCCGTTGACAAAATCACTCTCTATCCCGAATACCGCAACAACCCGCGCGAGCTGGAGAAGATTGTGAACACAATCAACCTCGTGAAGAACGACAAGAACACAACCATAACAAACATCGAAATCCACGGATATGCTTCGCCCGAGTCGCCTTATGAGCACAACGCATATCTGGCACAGAACCGTGCCAAGACGCTCAAGGATTATGTGCGCAAGCTCGTGCATATAGAAGACCGCCTCTTCACCGTATCGTCTACGCCTGAAGACTGGGAAGGCCTGCGCGAGTATGTCGTTGAGGGCAATCTCGACAACAGCGACGCCATACTTAAGCTCATCGACGACAAGACGCTCGACCCCGATGCCAAAGAGTGGAAGATTAAGTCTACTTATCCTACAGACTACCGCTTTATGCTCGACTCATGGTATCCCGCTCTGCGCCACTCTGACTATGTGGTGAGCTACAGCGTGCGCCCGTTCTCGGTAGACGAGGCAAAACAGGTGCTGAAGACCAAGCCGCAGCAGCTTTCGCTCGAGGAGATGTATATGGTGGCACAGACCTACGAGCCGGGCTCGCGCGAGTTCAACGAGGTTATGGAGACCGCCGTGCGCATGTATCCCGACGACCCTACGGCCAACATCAATGCCGCATGCACACGCATGGAGAGCGGCGACCTTGACGGTGCTAAGCGCTATCTCAGCAAGGCAGGCAACTCGCCGCAGGCTCTGCACGCCAAGGGCGTGATGGCCATGCTCGAGGGCAACACCGGCCAGGCGCGCCAGCTGCTCAATCAGGCTAAGCAGGCCGGAGCACAGGGAGTGGACAAAAACCTGCAGATACTCGACATGTAAAAACACGAGAATTGATAAAAATATTTTTTAAACCAACTCAATTTTTAAATTATGAAAAAAGTAAAATTATTTTCCTTCGCATTGGCAGCGCTGATGCTGGGAGCTTGTTCAAGCGAAGATGGCATTGACAATGGCGGACAGCCACAGTGGAATGATAAGGGTAAGGGTTATGTCAACCTTGCCATTCAGCTCCCTACGCAGCCTGGTACACGTGCCAACGATAATTTCGACGACGGCACACCGGCAGAGTATGAGGTAAAGGATGCTACTCTTATTCTGTTTGTTAATGACGTAGTGAACAGTGCCTACAACATGGATCTGAACTTCTCTCCGGAAGGCACTACAACTGACAACATCACAACAACAGCTAAGATTACTCAGGAGATTAACAGCGTGTCTGGTGATATTAAGGCTTTGGTAGTTCTCAACAATAATGGACTCCTTTCTATTGCAGAAGGTGGTATATTGAATGTTAACGGAGCTGCTGCTACAGGTAAAAGTCTTTCAGAACTTAATGATGCTGTCAAAACAGCTATCGGTACAGACTATAGCTGGCACGATGATGGTCTGCTGATGTCAAATGCCATTATGGCTGACGCACAAGGTGGTACTGTAGATCCTACAAGTGCAAATGTTGTAGAACCTCTTGTTACTATCGACGCCAGCAAAATCTTTAAGACAAAGGCCGAGGCAGATGCTCAACCTGCAGCAACAATCTATGTTGAAAGAGCTGAGGCTAAGGTAACTGTAAAGAATGATGCCAATGGTACTGTTACAGACGGATCAGGGCTTACTTATACAATTGACGGATGGGCTCTTGACAATACAAACCAGACCAACAAGCTGGTTCGTGATGTTAAAGACTTTACTACATGGAAAGCTTATAAGGCAACTCGTTCAACCGATTATCGTTTCATAGGCGGAACAGCCATTGCAAGCGGACTTTATAGAGTTTATTGGGGTGATGACTATAATTATAACACTACAGGTGTTGGTGGTCTTACTACTGTTGGCGGTGAGCATGCAACTCTGCCGACTATTAATCCTGCTGATGGAGAATATGCAGCTTATTGTTTCGAGAATACAACAGACTTGGCTAACATGCTTGAGCAGAATCTTACACGTGTTATTGTTAAGGCTACATTCAATGGCGGAAAAGAGTTCTATACTGTTGATGGCAACAGAAGCGATATATGGCAAGTAGCTGATGTAAAGAAAGAAGTTGCTGCACGTTTGCTGAATGATGTTACATTCAATGCTTGGGCTAAGGCCAATGTAGATCAGGGTAAAGCACTTTCATCAGATACAGACTTTGATGTTACATTCTCAACAGAAGCTGCCGGAAAACGTACCGTTGCTACAATTGTTCTTAATGAATCAGGTAAAGGCAAACTGAAGGCTGATGCTGCTGAATATCCTACAAATGCTGCAACTCTTGCTAATGACCATATTACATTAGAGTATTATGCAAACGGAGTTGCTTATTATCCTGTTTACATCAGACACTTTGATGACACTCAGACACCTTGGGATGCAACTTATGAAACAGGCAATAATATTTATGCTAATAAGTCTGCTGATTATCTCGGCCGTTACGGTGTTCTCCGCAACAACTGGTACGAAATCAACGTTCAAAGCATTAAGAGCCTTGGTGATCCTAACGTAACAGAAGTTACTCCTGAACCTGTTGACAAGAAGGAATCTTACATTTCTGTTGATATCAACGTTCTCTCTTGGGCTAAGCGCAGCCAGAGCGTAGATCTCTAATAAGATTGAACTTCATAAAAGTTAAAGTTAATTGACAACATCCGTGTGCGGCCGGTATGGGCCGGCCGCACATTTTCTTAAAAAGGCAGAAGCCGCAGAGGTGTGGCCTGCATGTAAGTCTGCCCGCAGAGACACCATGAGATACGGCGGGGTGCAGCTCCGGCACAGAGAGAGGAGCCGTTGCGGAACAATATTGCCGCAAACCAAAACTGACAACAACGAGGCACGACGCTCAAGGGCAAGTGCCCACAACATAAACAGCGACAGCCCAAGGCTAAACATCTGCTTAAGCAACACAGACAGATAGGCATCCGGGCTGGCCCGGCGGGGATAGACAGCAATGTCGCCGCGCAAAGACAATGCAACAATTAAATATGGATAAAGGAAATAAAAACAAAAAATATATATGCTTATGAAGTATCTTTCAATAAAGCGTCTGACTTGGCTGTGCATTGCGGCTTTGTCGACACCGGTGTTCACATCGTGCGACATGATGACCGAAGACAGAGACGACTGTCCCATGGGGCTGTATCTCAACTTCAAGTACGACTACAATCTTGAGCGCGCTGACATGTTCAACGACCATGTGGGAGCTGTAGATGTCTACGTGTTCGACGAAAACGGCAAGTATGTCACACGCCAGTCGGAGGCCAACGTGGGCAGCTCGCTGCCGCTGGCCGTGCCTACATACTCAATGAAGATGGACCTCGACCCGGGCAAGTATAAGTTCATAGTGCTTGCCGGACAAAACTCTTACTCTGAGCAGATGGAGTCGGGACGTGCACGCTTCGTCCGCTCTGACCTTACTGCCGGAGACGACATGACGGCACTCGACGTCAGACTCGAGACAACACAGCAGGGCAGCGACATGCTCCTTGTTGACAACCACGGACTGCCCCTCGACACTCTGTGGCACGGCATGGAGGTTGAACCTGTTGAGGTGTTCGCCGGAAAGCCTACTTACCACACAATCTCGCTCATGCGCGACACCAAGAAAATCAACGTGACAATGCGCGAGCTCGACGACCCCACACAGATGGACGTGGCAAACTATGACATGACCATCACCGACCGCAACTCGCACATCCTCTGGGACAACTCGCTCGACGAGACCAGCACCGTGGTCTACACGCCGCATGCAACATGGAACACCGACGACCGCACGCCGGCCTTCGACCATAACGGCGACCCAATAGACGGAGTGGGCAAGATAGCTCATGCCGACTTTATGACATCGCGCATATTGTATCATGCCGATGCAAAGGACGACGGCATACTGTCTATAGTGAACAAAAACACCAATATGGAAGTGGTGCGCGTCAATCTGCCCGACCTGCTCAGCCGTCTGCGCACGAGCGAGGAGATATACCGCTACTCGGAACAGGAATTCCTCGACCGCGGCTACGACTACCAGCTCGACTTCTACCTCAAGGGCGACCGCCTGGCTTACGTAAATATCAGCATCAGCGTGCTGGGATGGAGCAAGCGGGTGCAGTTTGAGGAACTGTGATTTAAACAGCCAATCAACCTAAAAATCACGAATGTCTATGAACAAGAATATATTACATACAGTTAAGGGCGTTGCGGGATGCCTGCTTATGGCATCTCTCGCGGCCGGCTGTGCGCAGGAAGACATCGACACCGCTCCGTCAGGCGGAGGCGGCATGTCGGCATCTTCTTATGTCTCGCTCAGCTTCGCATCGCAGCAAAGCACGCCTACGCGCTCTAATCCTAATGGAGGCGAAACAGGCGACGGACTTGAGACCGGACAGGATAATGAAAACGCAATAACATCTGCCGTAGCCTTCTTCTATCAGGGAAATAACGGAGTAAACAGCGACGGCTCAACCAAAATCATGGCTGTAGCAACATTTAACGTTGGAAGCTATACCGAGCCGGGCAACGGCATCGACCGCAAATATACTACAACGCCGCAGCAGGTAGACCTCAAAAACGGAACATACAACGTGCTCGTGGTGGCAAATCCGGGTGCAGACTGGTGGACAGGCCAGTCGCTCACGCTCGCCGACGTGCGCAATCATATACAGACCACGGCATGGACAGCCTCAGGCTCAGACTATTCTGACTTCGTAATGACATCAGCTGCCGACGCCACGCTCACGCTTAAATCTAACCCGGAGAGCGACCCCGCAAAAGCTACGGTAAACGTAGAGCGCATGGCAGCAAGGCTCGACTATAAAGCCGAAGCGTCTTATACTTGTACTGACCCGGCATATTCTGGTGCCACAGTTGAGATAACCGGCGCAGCCCTGGTGAACAATCTTACTGCAGGCAGCTATATCATAAAGCGCGTTGCTGATGATGTTAACGGCACCAATCTGTCTTATCTCGGCAATGAAACTGCTGACGAGAACGACGCAGCAACAAATTACGTGCTCGACCCGTGGACGGCAAGCAAGAATGGAAATCTTTACGGAACATGGTTTATGAACGGTTCTTCAGACCCCAACTGGTGGGCAGGTTACGTTCAGCCTGGAACAGAAGTGATTGTCGGAACAGAAACATGGCAACGTATAGGCTATACCCTCGAAAACACTACGGCAGCCGATGCGGCAGGCAGCGACTACAGCACGGGCGTGGTGTTCAAGGCAACATTCCATCCGAAGGGCGTGGCAAATTATCAAGGCGGTGCAACATTCTTCGCCCTCGGCACTCACCTATTTGCATCAATGGAAGACATGATGACATACGTGTATGGTGCCGACTTCAGTCAGTTTGACGATAAAATCGATGCCTGCGACAATTGGGCATCAGTAAAGACTTTTGCGGCATCGCTGCTCGACAACGACCCGTCAGGCTATAAGGCTTTCCTACAGGGGCAGGACGAAGCACAAGACCTTGCACAGGTTAAGGAAAGTCTGAAATGGAAAGCGTATATGTTAAATAAATGCGGATATTCAGCAAGTCTGAATAACAACGTATATTCTGTAACACTTGACCAAAACGAAGATACATCTACCCGTGAAGCCTTGCAGCCTTACGGAACGCGCACATACGAAGACGCCACATGCTATTACACATGGTGGGTGCGCCACAGCAATGATAATGATGATACAAAGAAGGGCATAATGGAGTATGCCATTGTGCGCAACAATATTTATAAACTCACGGTCAACAGCGTTTATTCGCTCGGAGGCGAAGTGCCGGAAGAGGAGAGTCTGATTGTTGACGTGTATGTTAACGACTGGCTGCTGCTCGATAATGAGACTCTGCCTATGTGATGTAATGAATATAATGAAAAAACACTGACGTTATGAACAAGATAAAGCAACATATATATAAGGCTATGTTATGGCTGCTGCCATGGATGTGCGCCGTGCCTCTCGCCTCATGCTCGTTCGACGACGACATCGACACGGGCGACGACAATGCTCCCGCCATGCTTCAGCTGAGCATCACAGCACGTGAGGAAGGCGACCTGAACACAAGAGAGGGTACCGAAGTGGGGCAGAACAGCGAGTATATGCACAACCTGCTCGTGCTTTTTATACAGGGCGACAAGGTAGTGAAGAAATTCTTGCCAGATTTGAGTAATGACGAAGCAGCAAAGGTGGGAAACTTGAAGACATGGACCTCAGAGAGCTTCACGCTAACACCGGGCACATACACAGTGTATGCCTTTGCAAACATTAATTCTTATTTCAGTACGGCGTGGAGCAGCCTTGCAGGATTGGGAGACGGTGAATCTCTTACGGAGAAGGGTATTGATATAGACAATATCGTGCTTGAAGACAATCCTGCCTCAAAGCTTGACTTGCTTACTTGTTTTATCCCGATGAGCGCAAAGGAGGAAGTAACCGTTACGCGTTCTACACGCAACATCTCTATCGGTCTCGACCGCCTTGTAAGCAAGATAAGAATGAGCATCACGGGCAAGCCCGACACAAAGGTTACAGCCCTGTCGTTCGGCGGATATGCAGACAAGATAGGCTTGTTCTCAGATACTCAAGTAAATGATATGCAATACACCTGTCAGCACATTGTGTTGAATGGTGAAGAAAGTCAGAGTATACAACTAAGTGATGGCGGCACTTATCAGTTTGCCGATTTCTATGTTAACTCTTCGCCTGGAAACTCAGGATATACTGTTACTCTTGAAACAGACGAAAAAAATGGCACTACATACACGGCAACAACAAAGCGTACAGTTTTGCCCCGCAACAGCATATATCCGCTTTCACTCAATCTTACAGGTTATGATGTAACTCTTGACTTGCATTGTTGGGTATCGCCTATAGGCAATGTTCCGGTAGAGGTAAAATTGTCGCCTAATCCTGATTATTATACATGCACGATACCAGAGGGATCTCAATTTGAGTTCACGGTTGGAGTTACTCTAAGTGGAACAACTGCAATAAAAAATCTCAAGAGTGCATGGACCTTTGATAAAGAAAGTGTTACAGGTCTGGCTTTTGACAATTATACAGAGGGTGATACAACGGTAAAAGGCCATGTTACGGCTTCAGCCGGAAAGACATTTAACCTTACATTTGATGTTACATGGACTGCCGACGGAAATAATTTCGAGCGGAGATATAATGTAATCATAACTACCGACGACATTACTAACTTCCCGTTTAAGAGCAAAACGCGTACACCGGAGTTCGGTCTCGACTATCTGCGTCATGAGATGCTCAATATGTTCATAAAATAAATCAAGGAGGAACTAAATCATGAAATACAAACATAATTTATATACGCTTCTCATCCTTTTCTGCGCAATGTTCGTTGCCCAGAATGTTGTGGCGCAGGTGAAAGGTGATAAATATCATTCATTGGGAGAGGAAAAAATTAGCGGTGTTAGCGTCATAGACGCTTCATCTGAGGGTGGCGGCGCACCTATGAAAAATGCTGCAGATGGAAACGATGGCACTATGTGGAAATCAACAACGAAGAGTTCAAGTGATCGTTATCCCTGGATAATTCTTGATGTCGGTGAAAATTATAGAGATATTTCTAGTATATCACTTTATGTTAAAGATGCTGAACGTCTTGCTTCTTCTGTATCTATTCAGTATGCTTCAAGTTCAAATCCACGTTATTGGACAACAGAAACAACAATAAATAATTTTAATTCGGCAAATTTGCATAATGTAGAAATTAACTTAGGTGGGCGATATGTACGTCTGTATTTTACACGATTGAATACTAATGTTCAAATTGGCCTTAGTGAGGTAACTTTTTATTCACCTACAGTTGATTTGACACAGATATCAGTTCAGCATAAGCCTGCCAAGTGGTACGACTTGCGTAAGACCATGTCAATAAATGCAGCAGATAACTTTGATGAAGATGAAAGTCTTTCGATGAATATTGCTTATGATAATCAAACTAAAATCCAGGCTGCTCATACATTGATAGACACAATATATGTGCATGCAGGTACAAGTGTAACCCTTACGTTGCCTGATTATCTTAATGAAACAACCAACAACAAGACATATCAGCGTTGGTATAATTATCTTACAGAGGGAACATTTGCCACAGGCAATACCGGTAGTGGTGATATCGTGGATTATCTTACACCGGGAACAGCTGTAGGAAATAATGCTGCAAATGGCACCGGCTATAGATTTAAAAATGGCTATATCGGCCAACCCTTGAGTTCGGCCTGCTTGTATGTCATGGATTTCTATGTGCCTAAAACTGGTTATCAGAACTGGTATCTTGTGGCATGTGATGTTTCAGGATATACAGATTTTACGGAAGATTTTAGTAGCGACTCAAAGAATTCAAGTTTCGCCAATGGTGGTTATTGGGAGCCTACATTGTCTCACCGTTTTATTTACTTTATCCGCGTTATTGAGGATGAAACCAGTTGGGCTGCTAAGCAATTAAATGCAGGAAAGCCTATTGAAGAGAAGGACATCACCATGCCTGCCACACGTTTGCCCGACTACACAGATGAAATGGTTGCGCTGTCTATGGATGCCAGAAGCTATCTTACGCCTAATGGTGGTACAAATGAGGCAGATGGTGATATAACAGTAAGCTTAGATAACAATACAGCCGGTATAACTCTTTTAACAACGTCCTTATCTGGTGAAAACCGTGTAATATTTATAAATTATCCGGTGAAAAATTCGGACAATACACAGTCTGTAAATACACCGACAGACGGCAGCGATCCGAAAGCAACAGTTAATGTTTCAAGGAATGGCACTTTAGTGGCACGATATAATATTACGTTTAAAGAAGAGTCACGTTTGTTGACACAGACGCAGGTTAGCCAAGAGAATGCTAAAGAAAACAGTGCATATGGATATCGTATGCCAGATTATCTGAAGGAAAACTATGAGTTGCTCACAGAGCTTAACTTCGACTTTGATGATGCTGTGGCTGAAAAATATGGCTTGCCACAGTGTTATCCCTTCCCGCTTGGGTGGGGTAGCAGTACCTATGGATTCTATGACGGAGGTGTTGAAGATGGAGATTTTACAGGCCCGACAGGTTCTCATTGTCCGGAATGGGGATATTATGGCATCTTGAATTCATATGTTGAATGTAGAGATAAAGATGGGAGTAATTGGGGATGGACAGGCTACACATATAATGCTCCTGATGATGCAGACCCGATAAGATATAACAGCAAGGGCAATCAAAGTACATATCACTTGTATGCCGACGTATCTGACCGTCCTGGTGTTATTGCCCGTCTGCCTTTCGATCGCAAACTGTGTCCAGGTACGGAATTGTTCGTTACTGCATGGGTTAAGTGTGCTAGAGGTGATGACTCTGCAAATAATGCGGCAGCTCTGTTTTCTATTATGGGTGTAAAGGATAGAGGCGTAGGAACAAGTTCAACAAAAGATTATACACCTATCTATAGATACCAGACTGGACAGATTCCTGCTACATATAGAAATGATGGCGGATTAGCTGGCAAAATACCAGGATTTGAAGAGCGAAATGGTACAACGGGTGGTAATAACGACTGGTTGCAGGTTTATTTCTCGTTTATCAATACCAATAGTGATGATTATGACAGCTATATCCTTCAGATAGACAATAACAGTGCGTCAACAAATGGCGGTGATATTTACATCGATGATATCCGCGTTTATGTTATGTCTCCTAACGCTAAGGTTACACAGCTGGAGGCTACTTGTACAAACGACCGCACCTTGACAAACATTGAGCTTGACTGGGAACAGCTATTGTCTCGTCTTGGCTACAATGAAACAACAAATGATGAGGATGCCATAGATTTTTGTTTTGTTGACAAAACAAAATATAATAACTATTTGGCTGAATCAGGACATGAGACTGACTATAAGGGAGCTGTTGAGGCTTCAGTGATAGAAGTTGGAAATAACGAAGATCCTGAACAAGGAGGATATAATGGAAAATACCATACACTTTATTTCAAGATGCCTTTTGATCAAAATAAGGTTTATGATATAACGCAACGTCCGAATCTTGCAGCAAATAATATGAATGATGGCAAGGCATATTTCTATGGATATACGGATGAAGCCAATGTTAGGTCTCTTAGTGTTGACTTCTATTCAGCTCTTACTCCAAATCGTCCATATATATTACTTATTAATACTCACGATCCGTCAAATCAAACATTAGATGCTTCTGATTTTAATTATAATATAGATGATGTTTGTGTAATCAAGACAGAGTTTTATGTTACGGCCCAAAATCTGATACGTGTAAACGGAGAGGTCGTTGACCCGTCTACAGACTTCTGTGCTGGTCAGGTGTTCAACTTCTCTGCCAATTTGCGCGTGCCGACAGGTGTAAATGATGATGGTACGGCAATTTATACAGAAATAAAGGATGGCGTATATTTTGATTGGTTCTTCGGTACGGAGGATGAATATACAGAAGTTAATACAACGTATGGTGTATCATTGTTGGATGCTCTTACGGCCTTCCGTAATATTTATACAGACAATGAGGATTTGACAGGTGTTCCTGCTGAAGGTAACGGGGCGTTTACGAAAGATATGTATGATATAATCAGCCATTATCTGGAAAAATCGGGTGAAGATGGCGGACAGCATGCTCCTTTGGTATTGCATAAAGAAAACCTTGATATTACTCTCTTGAATTCAGGGTTACAGTTGGTAGTTCAGCCTATACGTACATTAGTGCCTCCTGGAGGAATAACGGAGGATATATGGACTGCTGTTTGTTGGTCGTATATACCATTGGTATTGACTACTTCGGGTAATGCTCCGCAGCTGCATGCCGGCTTTAACTCAGTGAAATATCCTGCTGACGATTTCAATCCAAGTTTGCGTATTGGCTTAAGTCAGATAAAGGAGACAACAGCCGACAAGCCGTTGAGAGTAGATTTGCGTGGAGCTAAATTTTCTTCAGAAAATAGTAATGCGACATCATTAGGTATGGTAACTTCTGTTTCTTCAGAAGTGTTCAAGAATATCTATCTTGTAGGCACGGATGATCCGGAATACAACAACGAAACGTTCTTCCCTGCTGACTTTAGCGAGTATTCGTTGCCGGTAGGATATTTGACAGAGTTGTATGCTGAGCCTTATGTCGAGGGATCGCAATATAACGACCACATGAATATTTATTTCGACACCACTACGGAACAAGAAAACGGCTTCCAGTTTCAGCCCAAGGAAGGATATACATATACGTTTGCCGTTCACTTTGAGGAGCATGGATTGGATGTAAACAACGCATGTTTCGGTAAGTTCACAGTCGACATGAAGGTGGTTCCTGAAAATCTGGTATGGAGCGGTGCGGACGCTACAAGCAACTGGAATAATGATGCCAACTGGAAGCGTGCGGATAAATCCGCATTGAAGAAGGCTGCTGACGACAGCTATCTGACTAATGAGGCTAATACCACTGAAAAAGGTTTCGTGCCAATGCTGTTCTCTAATGTTGTCATGCCAGAAGGAAGCAAGGCTGAGCTTTATATGGCAGGATATGGCGATGGCGGCGCATGGACAAATTCGAGCCGTCCAAGTTATATGGAACTGCCGACAGAGAATATTCAGTATGACCTGATGGCTTATGAAAAAGGCGGCGCACTCACCACTCAGCGCTACCGTGTGAACATCTGCCGCGACATCCACTTTGAGCCGGGCGCACAGATGCTGCATGCCGAGCAACTGCTCTATAACAAGGCGTGGACAGACGTGGAGGTTACTCCGGGACAATGGACAGCAGTAAGCACACCTCTGCAGGGCGTTGTAGCCGGCGACTGGTATGCTCCTACTGCAACAGGAAGACAAGAGACAGAGTATTTCAAGGATATAACGTTCAATGATAACGATTATAACCGTCTGAATCCTGCCGTTTACCAGCGCAGCTGGAGTACAGGAGCAAAGATCGTTGAAGACTTGCAAGGTACGAATACTCCAGTTTCGTTTGATACAGAATGGAGTTCTGCATACAACGATGCAAGCGTGCCTTATGTTGCAGGTGGCGGATTCTCAGTTAAAGGAATTTTGAATCAGGGACAACAGCAATCTTCTACAGAAAAATTGCTGTTCCGCTTCCCGAAGGCTGATACAGAATATACAGTAAGTACTGCTGAAAATAAAACAGTTGACCGTACCACAGCAGGCAAGCTGCTTGTCAGCAACATGGTTGATCGCAGAGATCCGTATACGTATGTTCATTCTGATAAAGTTACAGTTACGCTTACTCCGTCTGCTGACGGCAAGTATCTGATGGTAGGTAACCCGTTTATGGCTTCGCTCGATGTCCAGGCGTTTGTTGCTGCCAATAGCGACGTGCTGGCACAGAAATATTGGTATAATTCTGATGTGACTTCAACAGCAGTGACATACGATGCCGATACTAAGACGTGGTCTAAAGGAAAATATCTTGCAGTTCCTTATTCAGTATTTTATGTTGAGGCTGCTGATCCTGCCACTGCAACCGATGGCGTAACCGTAACGTTTATGGCTGATATGCAGGAGATGGGTGCGTCGAATTTGCCAATTCCTGCACCTGCTTCTCTCAAGATAACGGCAGAAGACGCTGAAGGCTCAAGCAGCGCGGCTGTGCGCTATGCTGCTTCGGCAAGCAACGGCTTCGGCATGGAGGATGCACAGATGATTAGCGGACTGACAGGCAATGCCGACAACGCTCCTAAGGTTTACACCGTAGCCGGCAACACGGCAGTGAGCGTCAACCAGCTGAAGGACGCACAGCGCATACCGTTAGGCGTTACGGCAGCCGACGGCTCAGTGGTAACTCTTACGTTCAGCGGCGTGGCAGCCGTTAAGGATGCCGCTATCTACGACGCCGAGCTGCAGAGCGAGACACCGCTCTACGAAGGCTATCAGCTCACGGTGAACGGTTCGTCATACGGCCGCTACTTCCTGATAGGTCACGGCTCGGGTACAACAGGCATAACCGAAACGGGCGCAGAGGGCAACGTCAGCGTAAGTTCTATCGTTCCGCGCCAGGTTGTCGTTACGTCAGACACGGCTCTGCGTTCAGTGAGCGTATGGTCGGCAGGCGGTGCACTTCTGAAGAAAGTAACGCCCAACGGCAACTTCACCTGCACTCTCAATGGTGTCGACAGCGGCATGGTTGTCGTGCGCACAGAGACAGAGAGCGGCTCGCAGGTGACGAAAATAAGAGTTAGGTAAGTTTTTTATATTTTGACCGACAGGTCAAGTTGCAGGAGAGAATGGGAGTGTCCGTGAGGATACTCCCATTATTTTTTTATGCTAGTTGTGAGGACATACCGGAAAGAATGGAGATGGGACATATGACTGCCGGTGAGTAGATGACGATGCCAAATTTGCCGTTTGTTGACTATTTGTAAGATATATGTACTGCTTTTTAGCCTGTTTTACGCTAATACGTGCGTTAGATGTGTTAAAAAACTGATAATGTTTGGCACAATGAAAAGTTAGCACTATCTTTGACACTGAAAGGAAGGAGGCATAACATAATGCCGAAACACCTTAATTATATAGTAAAAACACATAATTGAAATATAAACCTTAAAACTATGAATTCAGAAAAGAATATCCGTATGGAGCACGACCTCCTCGGCGCACGTGAGATTCCGGCAGACGCATTGTATGGCATACAGACATTGCGCGGCGTTGAGAATTTCTCAATCAGTAAGTTCAAACTCAGCCAGTATCCTCTGTTCATCAACGGTCTGGCATACACAAAGTGGGCTGCTGCTGAGGCAAACCATCAGCTCGGGCTGCTTACCGATGCCCAGTATGAGGGTATCAAGGCTGCTTGTCAGGACATACTGGCCGGCAAGTATCACGACCAGTTCCCCGTGGACATGATTCAGGGCGGAGCAGGCACCAGCACCAATATGAACGCCAACGAGGTTATCGCCAACATTGCGCTGAAACACATGGGCTTCAAGCCGGGCGACTATGAGCACTGCTCTTCTCACGACCACGTGAACCGCTCACAGTCTACCAACGACGCATATCCTACGGCTATCCACATGGGCATGTATGCCAGCCATCTTGCCCTTGTTCCACATATCAAAGAGCTTATCGCGGCATTCCGCAAGAAGTCGGAAGAGTTTGCACACATCGTAAAGATGGGACGCACACAGCTCGAGGACGCTGTGCCGATGACTCTCGGACAGACCTTCTCAGGCTTTGCAAGCATACTCGAGGCAGAGCTGCTGCATCTCGACCAGGCTGCAGCCGACTTCCTTGAGGTCAACATGGGCGCAACTGCCATAGGTACGGGCATATGCTCTGAGCCGGGCTACGCAGAGAAGTGTGTTAAGGCTTTGGCTGAGATTACCGGATGGGACATCACTCTCGCAAAAGACCTCGTGGGCGTAACCTCAGACACATCTTGCATGATAGGCTATATGTCAGAGCTGAAGCGCATCGCCGTTAAGATGAGCAAGATAAGCAACGACCTTCGACTGCTGGCCAGCGGTCCGCGCTGCGGTTTAGGAGAAATCAATCTCCCTGCACGTCAGCCCGGTTCGTCAATAATGCCCGGAAAGGTAAATCCCGTTATTCCTGAGGTTGTAAGCCAGGTTGCGTTCAAGATTATCGGCAACGAGCTTTGTGTCACCATGGCCGGCGAGGCTGCCCAGATGGAGCTTAACGCCATGGAGCCTGTCATGGCTCAGTGCTGCTTCGAGTCAGTAGACCTTATGGCCAATGCATGCGACACACTGCGCACGCTCTGTGTTGACGGCATTACAAGCAATGAGGAGAACTGCCGCCGCGAGGTTAACCGCAGCATCGGCATCGTTACAGCCCTCAACCCCTACATCGGTTACGAGCATTCTACAGAGATTGCCAAGAAGGCCATGGAGACAGGCCGCGGCGTTGTTGAGCTTGTGCTTGAGGAAGGAATACTTACTCAGGAAGATCTCGACACCATCCTTGATGCCAAGAACATGGTTCGCCCTGTCAAGCTCGACATCCACCCGAAATGCTAGTTTTGATGTTCCTGCTTTCTGCCTTTAATTTCGTTTAAGGGCTAAGTTGATATTTTCCGTGCCGTCCGGTTCCTTTCATGGGAATTTGGGCGGCACGTCCTTTTGTCATCTCTTATGGTGCGCAGCGTCTCTTTCGCCATGTGGCGGCAGGCTGTGATACATGCCTGCTGATGCCTCTCTGCATCTTCTTAACAAGCCACTCGCCAAAACATGAAAATCAAAAGGCCGGTTTGGGCTTCAAAAACATGCCACTTTTGGGTGAAAAGTGGCCGAGTTACGATGCGTAAACGATAGGTTAATGATTTGAAACCTGTACGCCTGATTTTGATTACAGTTTTTCTTTTTAAACCTTTCTTCTTGAATGTTCTTTAAGCATAATCGTGTTTTCTCCTTATGATTTTTTGCGGCTGTTAAGGCAGGTGTTGTCGCAGTCTGTATGTTACCCCCAAATCAGTCATTAGATTGCACATAGCTTTATCAATTTTGTGCATTCCAGTTTTCAGCCCGTCTTTTTATTTCTATCGGTGCAAGGCGCTAAGCGCAAACCAAGTTCAGCGCAGGCAAATTAAACAGCGTTTCCCGATAATCATTGTATTACAATGGTTTACGATAAAATTGAATGTTTGATGATATGTGGACGCACCTGTGGGCGTCCCTACATTGCACTACTTGTAGGTTCCAAAAGTCTTGTTGCTTCTTGTCGCAAGCACTACGTTGGCATTTGACTCTAACTGCTTGAACTCCTTTAACTTCGGCGTAGCCAGTTATAAGAGTGCTTGTGAAAAATTTAACGAAAATCTGCTCAAGATAAAACAAAAATCCCGACCGAATTCTAATAACAGATTGAGGTTTTAACATGCCTCAAGTATAAGTAGCCGGAATGTGAAATCTTATTCAGCGAATATTTTTATCCGTGGCATATAAATGAGAGGCGTGGCTTCTGATGTTCACTTTTGACATATTTTCAAAAAACATTGCATTGATTTTGTTAAACCAATGATTTGCGTTATCTTTGCATAATATAAGCTGCATCTCGGCATAACGCTCAAACGTATCTTGGTGGCTTTGTTGTCGGGTTGCGTTATCATTCTGTTAATGACATGTTTAATTTTAAACAATAAAATATGGAACAAAAGTTTTTTATATATAACACTCTGAGCCGCCGTAAGGAGCTCTTTGTGCCTATCCACAGCCCCAATGTGGGCATGTATGTGTGCGGCCCTACAGTGTATGGCGATCCGCATCTGGGCCATGCACGCCCGGCAATAACCTTCGACATCCTGTTCCGCTACCTCAAGCATCAGGGCTATAAGGTGCGCTACGTCAGAAACATCACCGACGTGGGCCATCTGGAGCACGATGCCGACGATGGCGACGACAAGATAGCAAAGAAAGCACGTCTGGAGCAGCTCGAGCCTATGGAGATAGCACAGCACTACACCAACCGCTATCACGACGCCATGAAGGCGCTCAACGTGCTGCCGCCAAGCATTGAGCCTCACGCCACGGGACACATCATAGAGCAGGAGGAGCTGGTGAAGCAGATTATAGACAACGGTTTTGCCTATGAGAGCAACGGCAGCATCTATTTCGACATCGCAAAATATAACGAGAAATATCACTACGGCATACTGTCGGGACGCAACCTCGACGACGTTATCAACGCCAGCCGCCAGCTCGACGGTGTGGGCGAGAAGCGCAACCAGGCCGACTTCGCCCTGTGGAAGAAGGCGCAGCCCGAGCACATCATGCGCTGGCCGAGCCCCTGGAGCGATGGTTTCCCCGGATGGCACTGCGAGTGTACGGCCATGGGACGCAAGTATCTCGGCGACCACTTCGACATACACGGCGGAGGCATGGACCTCGTGTTCCCGCATCATGAGTGCGAGATTGCGCAGGCTGTGGCAAGCCAGGGCGACCAGATGGTGAAATACTGGATGCACAACAACATGATAACCATCAACGGACAGAAGATGGGCAAGAGCCTCGGCAACTTCATCACGCTCGAGCAGTTCTTCACGGGCAACCATCCGAGCCTCGACAAGGCTTATTCGCCCATGACGATACGCTTCTTCATCCTCTCTGCCCACTACCGCGGCACGGTAGACTTCTCTAACGAAGCCCTGCTGGCAAGCGAGAAGGGACTGGCCCGACTGATGTCAGGCATCGCCGACTTAGACCGCGTGCCCGTGTCAGACAAGTGCGATGCGCAGACCGAGGAGTTTGTGAAGAACCTGCGCCAGAAGTGCTACGACGCCATGAACGACGACCTTGCCACACCTCAGGTTATCAGCTATCTGTTTGAGGCCTGCGGAGTGGTCAACAAGCTGCTCGACCACAAGGCCACTATCTGTGCCGACTGCCTGAAGGAGCTTGCCGACACGATGCGCCTCTTTGCGATAGACCTGCTCGGACTGAAGGAAGAGAAGGGCAACTCGTCTGACGCACGCGAGGAAGCCTACGGCAAGGTGGTAGACATGGTGCTGAGCCTCAGGGCAAAGGCAAAGGCCGAAAAAGACTGGGCCACAAGCGACCGCATACGCGACGAGCTGGCTGCTGCCGGATTCGAGGTGAAAGACACCAAGGACGGCTGCGTATGGAGACTCGACAAATAATGTTGATGTCATGTTACTGAAACCTGTGATGTGTATGTCTGTCGTGCCTGCCAAATCCTTTGGCAGCATGATGCCGGCCTGTCTGCGGCCAGCCCGCAGCTTCAGCAGGGCATCCGTATGATGCTTCTGTTTACACATCTTATATAATATATAAAGAGCAGCGGCATGTTGGCCGCCCGTTTCCTAAGGTATGCGTGCCGCTGCTCTTTCTTTCAAAAAAGTTTTTTTATTCAATGCAGGATAGTCTCTTATGTGAGGCATTAACCAACAGAGGTCAGACTATGAAAAATATTGCTTACGTTTTGTCTTTATTGATGTTAACGCTCATGACGGCCTGTTCCGACCGTAAGGAGTATGTTATAGCCATGTCGCAGTGCAGCGAGGACATCTGGCGCGAAAAGCTCAACACCGAGATGCTTGCCGGCACTTATCTTTACGACAACGTCACGTTGAGGGTGGCCTCGGCCAACGACGACAACGTAAGGCAGACTGAGCAGATAAACGGCTTTGTAAACGATGGCGTCGACATCCTTATTGTCGCCCCAAACCAGATGAACACCGTTACGCCGGCCATTGAGAACGCATACAACAAAGGCATACCCGTAATACTTTTCGACCGCAAGACCGGTTCAGACAAATACACGGCATTTATCGGCGCCGACAACGTAAAGATGGGGCGCACCATGGGCGAGTATATCGCGTCGCGCCTTGGCGGCAAGGGGCGTGTCTTGGAGATAACGGGCCTTAAAGGCTCGTCGCCGGCCATAGAGCGCCATCAGGGCTTTGCCGATGCCCTGAAGCACTATCCGGGCATCGAGCTGGTGGCCGTGAGCAGCGGCACATGGATGCAGCAGAGCGGGCGCAAGGTCATGGAGGCCATGCTCGACAGCGTGGGCGGCAACATCGACTACGTGTTTGCACACAACGACCGTATGGCCCTCGGCGCGCGTCAGGCAGCCCAGGCACGCGGACTGGCCGGACGCATAAAGTTTATCGGCATTGACGCCCTGCCGGGCAAGGGCGGAGGCATCGAGCTGGTGCGCGACGGCGTGCTCGACGCATCATATATATATCCCACGCGCGGCGACATGGTAATGCAGCTGGCCATGAGCATTCTTGAGAAGCATCCCTACCAGCGCGAGAACCTGATGAAGACAGCCCTCGTAACCAAAGACAACGCCGAGGTGCTGCTGATGCAGGCCGAAGAGATGAACAAGCTAAACGACAAGCTCAACATGATGCACGACCGCGTGAACATGTATCTCACGCAGTACAGCCATCAGAAGGTCTACCTCATGATGTTCATCATCATCCTTGTGCTGCTGGTGCTCTCGTTTGTAGCCTTCTACCGCACCATCGTAGTAAAGCGGCGCATGCGCGAGGATGCTGCCAACGCCAAGCTGGTGTTCTTCACCAACATAAGCCATGAGTTCCGCACACCGCTCACTCTCATTGCCGACCCCGTCAGGCGCATGCTCGAGGCCGACAACCTGACCACGCAGCAGCGCTCCATGCTCTGCCTGGTAAGAAAGAATGTCGACGTCATGCTCAGACTTGTTGGCGAGATTCTCGACCTTCGCAAGATTCAGAACGGCAAGATGCAGCTCACCGTGAGCCGCTTCAACCTGTCGGACAGCGTAGGGCAGTGGGTGGCCAACTTTGCGCCGCTGGCCGACAGCAGGGACGTGGAGCTGAGCGTTGACTGCGGCCACGACATAAACATAGAGGCCGACCTGTATAAGATGGAGCGTATATGCTATAACCTTATCAGCAACGCCATAAAATACAACCGCAAGGGCGGCAGAGTGAGGATAAGTCTTGCTGCCGACGGCGGCATGGCGCGCCTGACCGTAAGCGATACGGGCATAGGCATACCGCGCGACAAGATTAACCACGTGTTCGACCGCTTCTTCCAGGCATCAGCCGAAAACCGCGGAGGCACGGGCATCGGGCTTGCCATAGTAAAGGCCTTTGTAGACCTTCATCACGGACAGGTTACGGCAGAGGCCAATGCAGACGGCGGGGCAACGTTTATGGTGAGTCTGCCGCTGACGCAGCCCGGAGAAACCATAGTGGAGCAGCCTGATGCAGCAGCCCTGGAGACAGGCGACAGCGTTCCGGCAGACATACCTATGAGCGGCGGCGTGGAGATGATGACGGCACAGGACGACGGCGAGCGCAAGTCGATAGTGGTGGTAGACGACAACAGCGACGTTAAAGACTATATCGTCAGTCTGCTCTCGGCCCACTATGATGTCAAGTGCGCGTCCGACGGCCGCGAGGGCCTCGCCTTGTGCGTCAAGTATGTGCCCGACCTGGTTATCTGCGACGTGATGATGCCCGTGATGGATGGTCTTGAGATGTGCCGCCGGCTTAAGGCGGAGACGGCCACGAGCCATGTGCCCGTCATACTGCTCACTGCCCGCACCTTCGACGACCAGCGCGCCGAGGGCTACGACTGCGGCGCCGACGCCTACATAACCAAGCCCTTCAGCAGCAACGTGCTGCTGTCGCGAGTGCGTAATCTGCTCAATGAGCGCATGAAACTGAAAAATATCTATTCGGGTGCCGAGGCAGAGGAGGACAAGGCTGCCGACGATCCCGATACACGCTTTGTGGCCGACTTCAGGCATCGCCTGAAGGAGCATCTGTCTGACTCAGAGCTCAATGTTGAGACTCTTGCCGCCGAACTCGGCCTTAGTCGCGTGCAGCTCTACCGTAAGGTGAAGCAGCTCACTGGTTCGTCGCCCGTTGAGATAATACGCATAACGCGCCTGAAGGCTGCTGAGCAGCTGCTGCGCACCACATCGAAGACCGTGTCGGAGATATCCTACGACGTAGGCTTCTCGTCGCCGTCTTACTTCACCAAGTGTTTTAAAGACTATTTCGGCCATCTGCCCAACGAGGGTCGCGTCGTGTAGTCGGCTTGTCAGATAAATATCAGCAAAAAATAATTATTGCGTGGGGATGTGTCAAAACTCCATTCTTAAAAAATATGAGCTGATAATTTGAAACTTGAGCATCTCCAAAAAGCTAAATGAAGGGTCGTATAATTACTCAATACAGAGTTTTATACGACCCTTTTTAGTGCTATGGTTATAATCTGTAACTTTGTAGAGTGCCCATTTTAGTTTTGACACACTCTCTTTTTTCATTCCCGGTGCCAACCAGACAAAACAAGACTTCTTAACCTCATATTTATCTTCGGGATTCGTCTGCATTATTGTTCGTCCTGTCTGTTCATTCCTGCCCTGCCGCCGTGTCCAGCCACGGCATATCTCTGTTGCCGCATTCAGGAATATAAAGAAAATGTTAATAAGTGTGTAGCCCTTTTAGGCTTTATTGGCCATGAAACGGGCAAAACAGACCACAGAAATCGTACAAAGTATGTAAATTTTGTTACATGAACGAAATTTTTAATTCATTGGTATAAAATTGTTAATAAAATTTTCACTATTTAAATAATTTTGCTAGCGACGATAAGACGTCAGTGTAAACAATTTATTAAACCATAAAAACGCAGTAAAAATGAAGAACGTTAAACTAATGCTGTTTAGCATGAAGCGTATCGTGCTGTTCTTTATCTTCATGAGTTTCGGTTTGTATGCCACGGCTCAGACAACGATGGAAGTCAGCGGTACGGTGAAAGACGATCAAGGTGAGACGGTTATTGGAGCCAGTGTGCTTGAAGAAGGTACGACAAACGGTGCTGTAACCGACATAGACGGAAACTTTAAATTAAAGGTGAAGGAAGGCGCCAAGATCAGAATTTCTTATGTAGGTTACAACACAGTGACGCTTCCGGCGCGTCAGAACATGGTTGTAAAGCTCGAGGAAGCCGGCAACATTATGGACGAACTTGTTGTAACAGGTTATACCACTCAGCGTAAAGCCGACCTTACAGGATCTGTGTCTGTAGTTTCGACAGACGACCTGAAGACAAGTCCGGATGCCGACCCGATGCGTGCATTGCAGGGCCGTGTTCCGGGTATGACTGTTACAGGCAACGGTTCGCCAATAGGAACAGGAACAGTAAGAATACGTGGTATCGGTTCGTTCAACTCTTCACAAGACCCGCTTTTCGTAATCGACGGTGTGCCAACAACAATGTCTCTCAACTCTCTTAACACTAACGACATTGAGAGCATGCAGGTGCTTAAGGATGCGGCTTCGGCTTCTATCTATGGTTCGCGCGCGTCTAACGGCGTCATCATTATCACGACAAAGCAGGGTAAGAAAGGCGGCAAGATGAAGGTTGACTTCTCTGCAAATCTTACGGCTTCGTTCTACACATCACAGTCATTGATGAACCTGTGTAACTCTGCCGAATATGCCACTGCAATGGCTCAGGCAGCCCTGAACGACGGAATAGACCCTGTTACATATGCAGCCAACTACGGACTTAATCTCAACGCCGCCAACGGAACCCCTATCACGGTATGGAATCCGGCAACAGAACAGTATGAGAATTATACTGTAAACGGCCGTTATGACGGATTTATCAACAGCGCAAAAACAATGAAATATTCAGATACAGACTGGCTTGACGAGATTTCGCGTACAGGCTTCTCTCAGAACTACGACCTGTCTATATCTAACGCAACAGACAAATATTCGGCATTATTCTCTTTAGGATACAAAAAGAACGAGGGTATATTGAAGTATACTTCGTTTGAGAATATTTCTGCCAGAATGAATTCTTCTTACAACATTAACAAGAATCTTACAGTAGGCGAAAACTTCACCATAACATGGTCGAGACAAGTTGACTGTGCGCCAATGGAGAATGCCTTGAAAATGGCTCCTATCGTGCCGGTATATGAGACTGACGGAACAACATTCGGTGGTCCTGTAGGAAGCATGTCCGACCGTCAGAACCCGCTCCGCGAGATGTATCAGAACCGTGATAACCATCTTGACTACTGGCGTCTGTTCGGTAATGCATACGTAGAGCTGAAGCCGATTGAAGGCCTTGTGCTCCGTTCAAGTTTCGGTATCGACTTCTATACATCTTTTATACAGTCGATGAATCATACATTCCATTCAGATATCGTCAACAACAACGTTGCAAGCACAACGCTCTCTAACAAGAATGATATGAACTGGACATGGTCTAACACAGCCACTTACAACTTTACGCTTGCCGACAAGCATGATTTCTCTGTTCTGCTTGGTGTCGAGTTGTCAAAGCAGAACTCTATCGACTGGTCTGGCTACAATGAAGGCTATGCACTCGAAGATCCTGACTATATGTGGCCTAACGCTGCAACAGGCACAGCCCGCGTTGCCGGCGCAATGGTAGGATACAGGCTCGCTTCTTTCTTCGGTAAGGTTGACTATAATTATGATGATCTTATCTTGGCTTCGTTCACGATGCGCCGCGACGGTTCCTCACGTTTCGGCAAGGGCAACCGCTGGGGTACATTCCCCGCAGCCACATTAGGCTTCCGTGTATCCAAACTGCTTGAGAAAGACTGGTTAGACGACTGGAAAATACGTTTGTCATGGGGTAAGACCGGTAACCAGGCTATAGACAACAACGCACAATTCGGACTGTATGTCGCTGATTATGGATTAGACCGTATAACCTCTACAGCCTATGACCTTTTCCTTCAGGGCTCAGGCACATTCCCTTCTGGATACCGTGCCACACAGCTGCCTAATGCAAACCTGAAGTGGGAGTCGGCCACACAATATAATATAGGTACAGACTTTACGCTGTTCCACAACATGCTCTATGGTTCTATCGACTGGTATATCAAGGACGTTGACGACATGCTTATCAATCCGGCATATATCGGTACAAAGGGCGAGGGTGGTGCAACATGGATGAATGGTCCTTCGCTGCGCAACTGGGGTATGGAGTTTATGCTCGGATACCGCAAGACACTGCCATGCGGACTTGGACTCGACATCAACGCCAACGCCGACTTCTTCCGCAACAAGGTTACATCTCTGCCCGAAACAGCAACAGGCTCTTATGCTCATACGTCTAAGGAGAATCTCGTAGAGTCAGAACAGCCTTATGGTTCAATAGTAGGATACGTTGTTGAGGGACTTTATCAGACACAAGAGGAAGTTAATGCATCCGGTCAGGCCAATGCGCGTGTGGGCGGACTTAAATACGCCGACCTCGACAAGAATGGTGTTATCAACTCTGATGACCAGGATTGGATCTACAATCCCGTTCCTAAGTTCTCTTATGGCATCAACATAGGCCTTACATATAAAGGTTTCGACCTGAGCATGTTCTGGCAGGGCGTTTACGACAAGGATGTTTATAACAACCAGAAATTCCAGACAGACTTCTGGGCTGTTACTGACGCAGGATCTAACAAGGGTAACCGACTGCTCAACGCATGGAACACCAACAATACCGGATCAACCATCCCGAGGCTGTCAACGACCAATACTGCCGACGAAGGCCGCGCATCAAGCTATTTCGTTGAGAACGGATCTTATCTGAAACTGCGTACGCTGCAGGTGGGATACACATTCCCTTCAAGTCTTATTTCAAAGCTAAAGATGACAAGTGCACGCGTTTATCTTTCAGGCCAGAACCTGCTTACAATAAAGAGTTCAAGCCTTACATGTCCTGATCCGGAGAACCCGGACTGGAACTATCCGTTGTCAACATCACTCTCATTCGGATTACAATTAAGTTTCTAACATTTTAACGATTTATCAAAATGAAAAAGATATATAGCATATTGGCAGCATGCGTCCTGGGCCTTACGCTGACAAGCTGTGACGATTTTCTTGACTATACTCCTACTGCTGTGGTAGACGAGGATAAGGCCTTCTCTGATCCTGAAGGAATGGTTACCTCTGCTTACGCCATGCTCGGCGACTGCTGGTTCTCATATCCGTTTAATCTCTTTCCTTATGGAGACATAACGTCTGATGACTGTCTTAAGGGCGGAAGCGGACCTAATGATACAGGATATCATGCCATGGATATATGGACAACACTGACTTCTACCACTCCGGGTGAGATGGATGAGCTGTGGTATCGTCTTTATTGTGCCGTGTCTCGCTGCAACCGTGCATTGCTGTCACTTGAACGTAACGGCGAGAGCAAGCTCGGAGCCGAGACTACTCGCCAGCGTGTGGCTGAGGTTAAATTCCTCCGTGGTCATTTCTACTATAAGCTGCTCACCGTATTCCGTAAAATACCTTGGATTGATGAGAGGGTAGAAGATGACGGAACACAGGAGTCTGTAAGAAATGACCAGTACACTTATGAAGAACTCTTCGGCAAGATTATCAGCGACTTTAAGGTTGCTTACGATGTTTTGCCGGTAAAAGAGCCGGGACAGGACGGCCGTGCCAACAAGGTGGCAGCCGCTGCATACCTTGCAAAATGCTATCTTAACCTCGCATGGGGTAACGGATATGAAGCAGGTACAGGTGTTGACCACATCAACACAAACTATATGGACAGCGTTGTGATATACACCGACGAAGTTGTCAACTCTGATTACGGTTATCTCGAGGATTATGGCGACATTTTCCTTCCCGAATATAAGAACAGTAAAGAGTCTGTGTTTGCAGTACAGTGTTCTGACTATGAGGATGACCATACTACTTACGGCCGTGCCAACTGGTCGGTAATGCTTAACGGCTGCTGGGGTATGTGGTCTTGCGGATGGGACTTCCACAAGCCTTCTCAGAACCTCGTAAATGCCTTCAAGACAAAGGACGGTCTGCCAATGTTTGACAATTACAACGACAGTGTTGACTATCCTATCAACGGACAGCCTACTGCACAGAAGTGGGATCCGAGATTGTTCCATACTGTAGGAATGCCATCTTTCCCATACAAATACGAGAAGGAATATACGCAGACTATGGCTAACTCTCGCGACGCTACCGACTATGGCTATTATACATCGCTTAAGGAAGTTCCGCAGCGTTCTAAGGGTGAGACCTTCAATGATTCATGGCAGGCTTTTGCAACAAACGACTATGTAATACGTTATACAGATGTCATGCTTATGCGTGCTGAAGCACTCATCGAACTTGGCCGTCTGTCTGAGGCCCGCGTCATCATCAACGATATCAGACGCCGTGCTGCCAACTCTGTGAACAAGCACATTGAATATGCTGCCGACCAGTGCCAGATAGCAGAATATCCTGTTTCTCCGTATTTCGACAACAAGGAGAACGCACGCAAGTGCCTGCGCTGGGAGCGCCGTCTTGAGATGGCTATGGAGAACGGACGTTTCTTCGACCTGCGCCGTTGGGGTGTTGCTTCTCAGACACTTAACGCTTACTTCGCAAGCGAGCAGAACTCTACATACGGCTTCTTCGACCACAACGGCAACGTGATGGAAGGCGCGCCAGTATCATACGATGAAAACGGCAATGTTACAAGTGCCAGGGAACAGCATTACGGACAGTATTACCGCGATGCTCACTTTACGGCAGGCAAGAACGAGTTCTTCCCGATACCTTATAATCAGTTGTTCTACATACCTGGATTATACACCCAGAATCAGAATTATGATTAAAGGATAATTGCCGGTTGCATTCATGGAATAGAAGATGATAGGTATTTTAAGTTGATGAAGATACATCCGGCGGATGTGCGATGTATTTTGCATAAGATTTCGTGCGGATGTATCTTTTAAAGGTAATAAGATTGTTTTTAAAAGCAATACTCTGTTAATTCTTATGTAATCGATTGAAAATGAGAGAGTTAATTAAC
>OGDS01000697.1_pt1 | contig 32676 bp, 57 predicted proteins | sample 1570351 | NCBI WGS metagenome assembly OGDS01 (sample SAMEA2581974, study PRJEB24529) | metagenome | biome: Human gut stool | place: China | collected 2011
TATTCCATTTACAGGACAGCATTATACAAAGATATTCTATAGCATACCATAAGTAAAAACCAATCCACAACATTTCTTGCATCTACTTCAAATGTATCTTCTCATGGTTATACTCTGTCATTGTAACTACAGCATCATTTCTCTAAAATATAACGCCAAACAGATTTATCAACTTATAACCTTTAAATGGTATAAATTTATTTTTAATTATCTTCATATTACTTCTCTCCTGTTACTTTATTCTTCAGAGCTGTACGTGTTTTAAGCTGTTCTCTCTTGTATGCTTCTGCATCTTTTTGTTTCTGTAATTCCATTTCCTGCTTCATCTTCTTTTCTTCAAGTTGAATTTTCTTATTCTCAATATCACGTTTCATTTCAATTTCACGTTTCTTATTATTCAACTCAAATTGCTTAGATGCAGCGTCAGAGTTAACTTTCTGTTGTTCAATAGCTTGCTTACCTATTTCGATGACATCAGGGATACCATTGTTGTCTTGGTCCATATTTTCAGATCCACGATAAGCGTTTAATTGAGCCACGGTAATCTTAGTAGCATTATTAGAATCAATTTCATACTTCTTAAGATCCATTTCAGCCTCTTTAAGCATGAGCTCTTCTTCTTTAACTTCATTTTGCATCTGTGCTAATTGCTGGTCTCTTTCTGCTTGAGCTTGTTCCATTTGTTGTTGCTGTTCCATTCTCTTCTGTTCTATTTCTTCAAGTTTATTCTTGATCATAGTAACATTATCCATAGTGATAATTTCAGCAATGTCAAGTAGACTAGCGCCATTTTGCATAGCTGGTTGCATAAGATTTCTAAGAGCTTCAATCTACTGCTGATTCTTAGTAGTATCTTCTACAAATATATCGTAATCTTCATAGAAGAAGTTATCAGACAAAGTTAAGAATGCTCTAGTAGCGTCATCTAGTATATATTGAATACAGGTCTTGTTATCTTTCCAAGCAAACTTAGCTGTATCTAATAACATTGTGATACACTCTTTCTTTACTTGATTGTGTATCCAGAACCAAGGTTCGGTAATATGCGCAGATTGTACCACAGATCTTTCTACATTACCTACTAATTCATTAGACGCAATCGAACCTTCACGCTATTTGCTTACTCCAGATATTTCAGATAGCATACTTTCGATCTTGTCCATTAAATTAATGTACTGATCTATAGTATTAGCCATAGTAAGGTCTAGAGCTGTAATTTGATTAAATTGAGATGGTTTACCTCCTTCACGACCAGGTATGTCCCATCCTTCCTCATAAGGATTAACAAAATTAACACCAAGAGCTGATAGGTAATGCATCCATTTAGATACGTCTATATTCATAGACTTAGGTATCTAAGTAATATCCATAGTAACGACTTTACCTTTATCTCTAGACATAGCTAATTCTAGACGATACCAAAGTACAATGTACATGTATTGTAACGGCTTCATCATACTAACTAAACTACGTGGTCTACTATTAGTGTTATTATATATCACACCTGTATACGGTAATCTTTGTGCATTTGGATTATCTGCAGATATAGGTTGATATTCTATAGGTTCGATACCTATATATAGGTCTTCTCCTATTCTATATCCTTCCCATACTTCTATAATCCATTTCCATTCTACGTTGATTTCGTTACCAGTTTCTTTATAGGTTTCGTCTACCTGATAATCTTCAGGTAACCCTGTTTCAGGATTAATGATAGTTACAAAACCTATCTTTTTAAATGATTTCCAACAGCAGTGCCATACATGAACGTTATCTGCTTCTTCAAATGGGTTAGAAGAGAATCCGTTAATGCTATGGGTTTTGATATGAGGATAATCTAAAGAAGTCTTTCTTACTTCTGGAGTTATTCCTCCTTTAGAACTATCGTCCATCATATCTAATAACTCATTCAATTGCTTTTCTGACATCTTATCGTATAACCTGTCATATATATCAGTAATAGACATTACCATCTCGTAACAGCACCATTGAGCTTCATGTATGAATTCAAGATCAGACGTATCAGTATCATAGTCAAAGTATATAGGATTGATTCTTTCTAAACAAGGTTCTCCGTTTACTATACCCACATAATAGATTTCTTCTCCACCTATTAGTGCATCCTTCCAACCTTTATAGAATTCATGAGTAATATTCAATTTATTCTTTAAATAATTAAGGCTATGATATGCAGTTATTTCAGCTACATCTTTATAGTCTTTACTCATATATTTTTGTATCTATTCAGGGGGCATAATCTCACCTGATTGTAAAGCTTCCTAGTATCTGGCTTGCTCTTCTGGACCTAATTTACTCATGATAGTAGCCTAAATGTAGTCTATAAGCATTTGTTTAGCTTTATCCTACATTTCACTGGCAGCTATTTCACTAGTACGCACTACTCTAAAATTAAATGGCCTTTTAGTTTCTTCTCCTAATAAGAGGTCTATTTTAGGTTTAATTATATTATAGTCTTGGGCCATTGCAGGAAAACCATCCTGCTGTTTAAAAGGATTAGTAACATACTTTAGATCTTTTTCATTATAAATACTATTATAAAGATCATAATATGTCTACATTTCCTCCTTTCTAGTTCTAGTATTACCATTTCTAGATCCTCCTTGGCTGTGACCTATAATGTAGTCTAGACAACTTTCTTTCCAGTCTTTTGTCTTTTTAGACATCGGAAGTTTCTAAAGTGGAAATTGATTAATATTTTTCATAATTAAAACATATATGCTTCGATATTGTCAGTAATTTCATCGTCATGAAACCACTGTTGAGTAAATATAGGGCCTTCAAATAATACCCTATTTCTATTCTCTTTTTTTACTTCTTTTACTTTGATATTATAAAGCTATTCTCTATAAATCATTACTTGAATTAGAGCCATACAGTTATGGGTAACTATACCGTTTGCAACGTAAGTGTGGTCATCTTGTACTTCTATATTATACACAGTATCAGTAGTTTCTTTACTTTCTAATAGCTTAATTGGCACCCAGAAACCTCTACTGTCCTGTAGGCATACAGATTTAGTATATTTATACTCTATTTGTTTAAACTTATACGAAAATATCGGGTAACTAGAATTAGGTTCATCATAAGAGTAATAATCCAATAACTTATGAACATACTCTCCATTTATTTGTAAATTAACCTATCTTTTACCATTCCTAGGCTTTATTTCTCTAATAGTAGAGTAAATACCATTATCAATTAATATCTGCCTTACTTGTCTTAGTAATTCTTCGTAAATGGTAGATATTTCTATAGCGTTTCTATTACGACCATCGTAATTTACATTATATTTCTAATGTCCATCAGCTTCTAATAAACCTAATACAAACGGTATTAGATCAGCATGATTGTTATATACTGTGTAATTAATTTTCTTATTATTCGGTATACAACCAAAATTAGTTGCTAACTTATGTAATTTTTTAGAATACACAAATAATCTGTAACAGTTTTTAGATTTATCTTTTATTATTTTACAAGGAACAGAGTCGTCGAATTCTTCAATTATTTGTTTGCACTATTCTGCGCATTTCAGTTGGTCTAACTAGTATGTTATTTTTACTTCGTTACTCTTGGGGTTGCAATATCCATCTCCCATGATCCATCCAAGTAAATATAACATTCCATCATTTATAGTTCTTGGCTTACTCTCGATACTCCTCTTAGGTACTAGTGCAAATTGATATTTATAATTTAATTGATCTGCTCTTAGAAAGTTCTCTCTTAGACTGTTTAAGTTTCTGAACTTATGTGATAACTTATCTGTATACTTAACCAAGATAGGGTGGTTATCTGTACAAATTAATTTCTAATAATCTCCAGAATACTATAGAGTTACGATATTACCATCATGAACGTGCTTATCTGTCCAGGTAACAGGTTTATAATTGCCTTTGTCTGTTAGTACTAAGTCTCCTCTGCATATTTCTTCTATAGGTACATCTCCTTTATCCGTTGTGATTAAAGTACCTTTCGTTAAACATCTGTCGAAGTTACCGACATCATTATAAGCAATCAACTCCTCAAGTAGGGGCTCAGACATTATGTTATATAGATTCTTTTTCCCAACTGAATTCTCATCGTTTAGCCAATCTTTTATTAGACCTTCCCCCCATTGTTTGATCTGTTTATTCATATGACAACCCTTCTTTCTGTTCACTTTAGAGTTGCCAACAATATCGTTTATAATATCAGGCTAATCAGCTAGTAAGTAGTCACAATGCTTATTAGTAAAGTAAACAAAGATACCTTTGTTTTGATTCTCATACATTGCTCTAGCATTGTAATACAGCAATAATTTTCTTACATTCTCATAGAACTCTTCTGCTGATTTAGGTCTACCTGTATATTCAGCAACTATAATATCAGAGTATTGTTCTATAGATTGTATACGCTTATATATAAAACAAGAACCAAGAGATGTAGTGCTTGATTCGTCATAATCATATGAGTCAATACCAGCTATATAAAGACCTGCACTAGCGTCTTTATTAGGGTGTTCCCATATTACTATAGAACCAGTAGGATCGTCTCCTACTAAAGCCCCTGTAACTTCATCTCTTTTGGTTCTTAATGGATAATGAGTTATATCTCCAGTCTTCTTAATTACCCATTTAATAGTTCCATCTGGTTGTTGAATTAAGTCTCCTACTTGTTTGTGATTCTATAATTTCTTATTAGTTCTAAGTAATGATAACTATTCCTGTAATTCCTTTTTAGGGAATATATTACCATTAAATTCTAGCATAGCTTCAGCTGGAGTAATGGGACGTTCTGCTACATAACGGTCTACAGCTGCATTACTAGTAGCATTAGTTATTACTACTTGTCTTTCAGCTAATATGTATTCTAATGATTTCTTTTTATATGTATTACCGTCTTCATCCATGTATAAACGCTTACCGTCCTTATCTCGTATATCCAAATTGGTATACTAAGGAACAAAGAAACCACACTTGTTAGTAGTAGCTGTTTCATCCCAGATGTTATCAAAACCTAAACAGTTATAACCATCTGGATTATAAAACATGTCTTTCATGGTTTCAAATGCAGAGCCTTCATCACCACCGGTACCCCATACAATCATTGTACCAAAAGCTATACCGTCTACTTCTACAGATGGTCTTGCAATCTGCCATGCAGCACCTAATTCAGAGAAAGAACCACCTTCCTCAAACATGATAAGGTTGGCTTTTTTACCACGTACTACGTCAGGATTATCTTTCAAAGTGACACCAATAATCTCTGATTTGTAACCCATTTCTATCACATTACCATAATCATCTTTAGTATAAAAACCAGCTCGTCTACGCATCTGAGTATTTACACTACGCTTCTTTCCCCAAGCTGTATTCTTGTCTATGAAGTCCATGTAATCCCATGCCTTAGTAAGAATACCATCATCTGTTAAGTATTGCTTATTAGATGCATATATGAATGTTTTACTATTGGGTATCAAATAGAAATTACGGCATGCCATGGAACCACCTTTGTAAGAGAAACCCTTACGTCTTGATTTAAGTAGACACAGGTGTTTACCTACTTCTTCTGCTTCTTGAACAGCATTGAAATAGTAATAGTCATAGTCCCAAAAGTCTGGAAAACTAACTTCATTTATACGCTTTACTACTGTATTACCATTTTTATCAGTAGTAATATGATTAACAATACGAGATATAGGACAGTAATTTAAATAAAAATAGTTATAGCCACTGATGAAATCACCATCATCAGCAGTATAACCATTAATACATCTATCTCCTTCCTCGTCCCAGAACTTATAAAATTCCGAGGTACCTTCAGGATACTAACAATAAGAACCAACTTCAAGAAATCTTAAAGCTGGCTAGCGAAATTTATTACTATTTAATATCTTTTTGTTAAAATCGACCATGTGTATTTATTCTCTGTTTTTAAGACGTTATCTTCTAAGAATTCAAGTAGTTTACAATCTTCCTATTTTTCTAATGATAGCAGTGTTGCTCCGAATTCTACTAAAAACTCTTCACCTGGACTTAGCTTTTCCATAAACTAATAACTTATAATAAAAGGAGCGCGTTCACAACGGACCCCTTTTTCCTTAAAACTTATTCATAATGTATAGTTGCGGACGAACGATTCGAACGTTGTCTGATGGTTATGAGCCACCTGAGCTACCAATTGCTCCACCTCCGCACCGGTAAGGGTTATACTAGATCCCTTAAAACTAGCCTACTTACGATTAGGTCCTTCATTAGCTGTATTTACTGTTAATTATGCAGTAAGTGACTTAGGAAGTTACGTTGCTCCTCAAGAGCTTCACTTTCTGTAAAGTACATGGGCAATTGATAAGATTTTAACTCATATACACGCTATACGCAATCGCCAGATGTACTTTAATTAGTTTTATATCTTTTTGGAAATTCACGTTCTCTCTTTTTTACCCATTCTTTCAGCTTGTCGTAGGCTTCTTTATCAAGCCAGTAACTCTTACCTTGTACTTCAATAAGTACGTTTTTATCTTTTAACTTTTCCATAGTTGTGAGGGCTAGAATCGAACTAGCGATATTAACACGTTTAATAGACATCCTCATTCTTTAATTGTACCAATATGTCCAAATCCTCACAGTGCACGTAGTTTGTAAGAGATACTACGTCAAACTCTCCGACTTACGATTCGGACCTGCGTGTTGACTACATTTAGAATTAGACAGGGACTCAGGTGGTTACGTTGTATGCGCGCCATACTTCACTTAGTTTATTTCTTAAGTTCTTCTACCACTTTTAGTAAACCCTTTAGGTCAGTTTCCCTGTATATGAAGAAAACCTTGTTACCAGCGATAGTATGACCAGCTAAGTATTTAAATCTATCTGGTCCTAATTGATATACACCTTGCATATTATGTATTTTATATAAGTACAGGGTAGGGAGCTACAGGGATTTGCACCCATAGATTTTTCTGCTAAACCACTCACTCGCGTTGAATCATATACACAGCTTGACAAACAACGCTATAGCTCCGGCTTGTACTTATTCTTTTCTATATCTTTTTGGATATACCTTGTATAAAGTATCTTCTTCGTGTATTATATAGTGTATAGTACCCTTACTAGAAATGTTATACTTAGCCATTATATCACTATAACTTAAACCTTGTTTGTAGTCATTTCTGATACTTTCAACAGTCTCTTTTGAATACTTTCTACTTATATGACCACAATTAATAGATACTAATTCTTTTGGTATATCGTCTTTATTATCTTGAATAGTTCCTATTGCTATGTTATTATACGAATTGTCGTAACGGTCTCCATTTAAGTGCCTAACTACTATCCCTTCTTTATAAAGTTCATTGCCATATTTTTGATAAGCTTGAAGTCTATGGATCGAGCAACGTACTTTTTTATTTTCATTTCTAGGTCCAATTCGTATGTCAAATACGTAATAATCCCGCTTTTTACTTTTTAACTTTCCTTTAACTTGTTTTCTGTTTCTGTTTAAAAGAATTCCTTCTTTTGTTACAGTGTAGCCCTTAATAAAGGCTAATTCCTCTGGTCTTATCATGTTTTCAAGATTTAAAATTGGTCGGCGCGGTAGGAGTCAAACCCACCCGGTCGGCTTCAGAGGCCACACGGTTTTAGAGACCGTCCATGCTATCGTACATCACGCGCCGTTAGTTACGTGGGTACTAAGCCCCCACGGTCGGGCTTTGAAGATTTATTAGCAGTTCTATGGTATGCTAATAAATACTATTATCGTTTGAACCAAGCTTTGATCCTACTCCATAAACCTTTCTTAGGCTTCAAAATAGCGTCTATTTCATCAATCTGTCTCCAGAATTCTTCTTGACCTTTAGTCAAATCAACAATAATATCACAATGTGCTTTCATAATTTTTTGTTTTATAAATTTATAAACGGTGTTGTTTAATTTAGGTTGCAATTTGATGTATTATCTTGCCAACTCATAAGGATTAATCTTTGCATCACCTTTAACTTTACCCATAGCTACTTCTTCAGCTTTTACCATATTCTCTAAAGTATCTATACTCTTAAGTACGTTACCTACCGATGTCATACCAGCTAATAAGTCTTTAATTTTCTTTTCATCAAGAGTATCGTCAAGGGATTCTTTATAGTACTTACTAATACTATCTAACTTCAACCTCATGTTATCAAGCATCTCCAACGTACGAGTATAGCAGAACGCTTTATATTCATTCTCACAGCTAATCTCTTCAGCAGTAAGTTGGTAGCTCTCATCACCAAATATTTCCTTTTTGAGTTTAGATTCTCTAGTATCAGCTTCCATACTTTGTACATATGGACTATTCCATTTGTTCATTAATACTATGTAGCTGATTACTTTCGTAGCATATTCTTTATCTGCTTTATCAGCATCCCATACTTTTCTAAAGCACGGGATACCTAAAGCATCTGAATGAATAACTACTTTACCTCCTTGAATATCAAATAGTTTCATTAAATTCGATCTTCCTAGTTAGACTTTTGAACCATCGGCTGATGTCATCCTTAGCAACTACATCAGTACATATTACTGTTTTACTATCATAATCAATGCCGTTCCAATGTACAAAGTACAGTATTAAGTCACCTGCATTATAGTCTATTACTTCGGTTTCAGTAATTATTTGTCCATCCTATTCAGCAAAGAATGCACATCTAACATCAAAGTCTGATGGTGTAGTTTTGATGGAATTAGTCTCTGTATTATACAGAGTCTTATTACCATACTAATCAATTAATAACTTATCCATAATTAGCAATCTTGAGATACACATTCACAATTACAGCAACAGTCTTTAACTTTCTCTCTGCCCTTTTGTTCTTCGTAATATTTCTTTCTACGTTCAAAATTATATGTTAATTGAGGACTGTCGAGTACAATAATATCACCATTCTCCTCATCACCAATACGATACATAAGTAATACAATATTGCCAGCTTTTACTTCAATTTCTTTACCATTTACAAAGAAAACTCCATCTTCTTCAATACTCCACATATAATCAATATTATAGCAACTATCAATTACATTAACCTTTAATGTATCGGTATTTAGTTGTATAACGCTGCGATTTTTAGCTAAAATATATTTATTCATAATGTCTAATTTTTTAATCTATTCTGTAACCTAAATAATATTCTTTACTCAATTTCTGTAGTATGCTCTGTGCTAGTGCTAGAGGTATCTTTGGATGTACATACTCCGGATTCATCTGATACTTCTGTATTATCTACTAGAATTCCATTATCTCCTTCTCTAGACTCTGAGTTGTTATATTGCTTCGTATATTTTTCATATAGTCTTTCACATATAAGATCAATTTGTGCAGCTCTATCTAAGTTAGTTTCATTCTTACTACCTTCTATAATTGTAGTAGTTACCTCATCTAGCATATCTCCACTGAACTGATCATACATAAGATCACCGTTCATAATTAACTCTTCAGTTAAATCAAAGAGTTTGCTCATTTTTTTGGTAAGTAGATTTTTATTCGTATGTTCTTTTTCTACTTTCCACATTGCAATGCTTTCTTCTTTAGTCATTTTCTTCTTCAAATTTAATTACACTACTACTTATAGATCCCGCTGCCCAACCAAGTAAATATGCATAGCATTCGTTTCTAGCAAAAGCATCTGCGGATAATCCTAATGCGTCGTACATATAATCTGTAACATGAGTAGCTTCATGAGCTATAGTATTTATCAAATCTCCAGTCTTTGTATTAAATATAATTACTAACACTCCTTCTTCTCCTGTAGATTTATAATTTACCGGAATTGTAACAGCGTCTGCAAATCCAGTATTATAGTCGTCTATAATATTAGTATAAGTATCTACGTCACTTACTTTAGTAAAGTCTTTTACATCTAAGAATGTAAACTTTCTATCTAAACCTTCTACATAGTTTGCTACCCATAACTTTCTTGGATAAATAACAGGGTCGTATGTGTTAATGATTTTCTTCATATTTTTTCTTTAATTTTATTTTACCCAAATAAGTAAATCTGATAGATTTATTATCCATGTTAGTTATAGCTTCATTAGTAAATCTAAAGGGGCTATTGCATATTACTTCTATTATCTAGTAAGGTAAATTATATTTATTACTTAGCTTAGTATATATACTCGGTTGATCTTTCATTGAATTTAACCTTTTTATAATATCTGCATTCTTCTAAAGTAACAGGTCCACTGATAGTATTTGGTCTAATTACATTAATAACATCTGCTATATCTAACCAATTTTTAGAGTAATGTAAATCATTAGCTATTATTGCTAGTTTGTTAGCTTCTAGTTTGCTATATTTACGTATAGGTTCATATATTGCAGTTTCATTGTCATAACAACCATTAATGGTTATCAACTCAGTTTTCTGAGTAATAAGAGTAAACCTATTATAGGGTAAATGCTTATTCCGTAGACCATACCAAGCTTTCTTAAGAAAATTATAATCCTTCCAAGCTATAATGGAACCTGGTTCAAGCATTGTTAATTGTACTTTCATCTTTATTTAATCTTAATACGATTGTTATTTGTACTCTATCACCGATTACTTCTGGTATTAAAGCTTTATTTACCATTACTTCATCTTCTACTCTGCCTTTGACAAGTATACCTTGATTCTTAAACTTAGTTATGTATCTACTCAAGTTATCTGGAGTAATACCTAACATTTTTCTGATATACTTTCTATTTTCGGTACTTATTACATTCTTACTGATATTAGGGAGTTTAGGAGTGTTTATATCAATCTATATAAACGTTGCTAGTAATTCTAACTCCCTATCAGTTAAGTTTAATATACCATTAAGGCTTTTCAAGAATTCATTGTATAAATCGGTTTTAGATACTCCTTTTACCAATTTATTCATTCTCTAATTTATCTTTAATAGCTGTTGCTAACTTAATCAGATTATATAATACTGTTTCAGATTCTACTTTAACACAAGGCTGCATTTCACCTTTTTCAAACTTATCTTGTGTTTCTTGCAAATCGTTCTTGTATTCTTTAATCTTAGTATCAAGGAACTCTTTTACAGTCTCAATACGATCATCTACCTCATCTTCTAGTACTATCATAGTACCGTCATTGACATATTCTTCAGCGGTGTTAACGTCAATTATAGCTGATCTAAAACTGTTTTCAGTTTCCTCATCTAGTTTATAACCACCTAACGTATCATTATACTCTAGAATATCACCTTTCTTAAAGAAACCGTTTCCTTTTACTACTTTCAAACTATTCATAATATTATTTATTTAATTTATGTACTATTTCGTTGTACTAACCCTAAAACGCCTTTGTTAATAAACTGTTAATACTTTTTAACATTTGTTAACATTTTATTAATAGACAAAGAAAAACCCCAGCGTGAAACTGGGGTTTAAACCTAAAATACTATTTCAAAAAAGTATTATTCGCAAACAGCAATTACATCAAATGGTTTAACTAACTGACTGTCTTTGAATAAATCAAAGTCCTTAGAGAACTTTTTATTGTAAGCTACCTTATCTCCCACTTTAAATTCAGGTTCTGCCATACAAGTAGGAATAGCTAATACAATAGCTGTACCGTATTCAGACTCTACTTCTTTAATTTCTGTCTTTGTTTCGTATTTGTTAAAACCTTCTTCATCTACTTCACCTGTAGGAACTTGTTCTGTAAATTCTTTAGTAACCATAACGGGCTCTAAAGGTTTTACCAAAACATCTTTAAGGAACTTGTAGTTCAGTCTGCTTAAGACTGTTTCTAATATCTTATCTTCGTTCATATTCTTTAAACTTGGTTTATTACTATAACGTAAAGTACGCTAAATAGTTTTAAAATTTTACTCTTTTATTTTAAGTATGTTACCGCCATTAGAAGTACAGTATGTAACTGCTTTTGTTGGACATCTTAATTGATTTTGAAAGTAACATCCATCACATTTACCGCTTCTAGAAGGCTATATTATAAACTATCTATTCTAGATCTCTACTGGAGTACCTTTTCTTATTATCTCTGCTAATTCTGGATCGTACAACGTCATAATTTTAAATTTTTCTTAACTTCATGTATAGTATACATTGTAAGTATACCTATTATAAAACCAAACCAAAAACTCATTTCTTTATCTCCTTTCCTTTTCCATGTTTATCTAAGTGAAGCATAGCTATTGCATTCCAAGCTATTTGAGCCAAATGTAGGCAACCTGTATCTTCATCAACTTTGTTACCTTTCTCATACTCAAGTAAATGTCTTAACATTGCGGCTTTGTATCTTTGATAACCATTATCTAATAGTTGCCAAGTATTCTCACCATATTTATTAGCACCAGATGTATATACTTTAACTATATCTTCAATTTCTTCTAAAGGCAATAAATCCCATCTTAGTTTACCGTCTTGGAAATCATTCTTTTTCCCTTTATTCTCCATCTATAAAGTATATCAAATTACTATCCATAAGATTATTATCTAAACCTACAAACTCTATATCTGTATTGTACTTACTTCTATACTTAAAGATATAAGTATCTGGGTTATTATCTGTGTAAGTTCCTTTTATACATTCAAATAATGCAGGTATATTATCCTTGTCAATGTACACCTTCATATAAGGCTTTAACTCATTATCTAAGTATAACTCATCTATTTTATTTACTACTATGTCTAGTATCTTTTCACTATCTTTCATTACAATATAATCTTTTTAAGTATATAGCCCTGAGTACATAAGGAGGTAATTCTAGAAGGGCAACTCTTACTATACAAATCACAACCCATACACATACCTTTCATCATATCTGGCTCTAATCTATAAGGTCTGTTACCATAGTATACACATTTACCTTCGTAAGCTTTCTCTTTAACTTCTTTTATCTTATTCATTTGTTACCTCCTATTTTCTTAAGTATAAATCCTTGTCTACAGTAATCTGTTAGCTCAGTAGTACAACCAAACTGATTACGTATGTCGCAATCTTTACATCCTCCTTTACATCTCTCATGTGCTAAGTAGTAATCATTACCTTTATATGTAATGTGTTTACCTATATAAGCTTCTGGTTTATCTGCATTATCCATAGTAAATAAGTTATAATATATTATTAGGTTTACTCTAGATAAGGAACTGTATCAGCCCCCTCTTAATCTCCCCCATAAAACGTATGAAGTTACTATTAGGTTACTTGATATTAACATTTGTTAACAACAATTATAGCTATTTAACTTCAATATTTTAACAATTTTTAACAAAAAAATTTTTAAAATTTTGGTAATGTGTTTGTGAACGCGTAGAATACCATCCCACAAATCCCCCACCCCTTCTAATAATCGGGAAGTCCCCGGTATAGTTAACTTTAACGATTATTAACTTAATTTAACATATATGTTTACAAGTATCAAACTTAAATTAGCTTACTATTGGCTTATCTACAAGTACAATGATTTAAGATGCTTATACTCTTATGAGTATGATGAACTACTTAAACTATTACCTGTAATGTGGTTAGTGTGGAAGAAAGGTGACATGGAGTATTATACTCAACTGTCATTAAAAGCAACTAAGCTATTAACAGCTATTAGATGCAAATATCGTGAGTACAAGCATAACTGTTCAAGTTATTACAGATAACTAACAGGGTTGCAAATCAAGCTCCTCTGTCAATCAATAGTATTTAATGTTTATTAACAACCATTAACAGTTGTAATATGCAGTTATACAGTACCAAGTACACAGTACTAACATACAGGCTGCGCACAGGAAGCAAATCAGGCACAGCTGCCAACCATTGGGAGAAGCAAGAAAGGCTAAACTTGTAAGTATGTAGCCAGACTCTACAACCTTTCACCTTCTCCCATTTTTAATGTATTACCTCATCAAGTAATATATAGCTATAATTTACAATCACCAAAAACCTCGCAATGTACAGGCAATTGTATCATGTCATGGCACGTTATAAAATTATCGAACCACAAATTAAAGAAGTTGCAGCAGGTAAGCAAAATGCAGGCACTAAATATTTAGTTGCTAAACTTCAGAATACATTATGTGTTTGGGAAGAACCACAAACATTTACTTGCTTCATTGCGCCTATTGTTAATATGTTTGCTCCATTACTATCAATTCAACATGGAGGAACATCACAAGCAGACCAACCAATTCCTGAAGAATTAGCATACGTAACAGGATGTTGGATTGATTGGTGTCCGCCTCAGAAGTTCTACAAACAGCACTTATCTGACCATGCACCAAGACCTGCAACAGCTACTCGTCCAGCACAAGAAGCAATTAAAGCTGGTTCGCTCGTAATGAAAGGTGGAAAACCTATTCTTTACACAACTCTTCGTATATTCTGTCAGTACTATCTTGACGAATTCGGAGAAAAACAATGGATACGTGGAGGTTCTCCAGAAGAAGTAGGACAACGCGCATTTAGTGCATACTGTGTTCCAGCAGAAGAGGACAAAACTCCTCAAGCTATGCCAACTGCACCAAATACAGAGATAGTTGGAGGTAAAGCAGTACAAACTGCACCAGCTCCTCAAGCTCAACCTACATTCGTACAACAACCTCAAGGTACTCAACCATTACCTTATTAAGTTATTAGGCTACAGCAATGTAGCCTAATTTCTTTTTGAATCAGAACAATAGTTATTCAAGATAGAAACTTAAATTAATCAAACAATATCAAAATGAATAAATTAGGAAGTGATTATAAATCACAGAAAGAATTTGCAATCTGTTTAGCTATTGCTATTTCAATGTGTATAATCAGTATTATATCACACAATATATTTGGCATATGAAACCAGAAAACAGAGAAAAATGCAATTGGGAGGAGCATATATACTATAATCCTCATGGTAATTTACCATTTCGTGTAACAATGAAAGTAAATGGTAAACTAAAACACTTTGGCACATTTAAAGAATTAGATGATGCTATAATAATAAGAGATATAATCCTTAAACAATATCCACGTAAGAAGTAATATAGCCATAGACAGTGACAAGCCTGTTTAAGCAGTTATCAACTGTGTAAATATAGAGTCAATAACAGTAGTCCTAATCAATGCACAATTGAAAACAGACTACAAATCCACGTGGTAAGGGCACAGTTAGGTTCGCTGTGGTGCACCCTTTAGTAGCAACTAACCAAAGCAAGTATAGATGGGAATAAGCTATACCTCGATAGGCTTAATGAGGTACTTGACAGTCTGACACTAACTGAACAATAAGTGTCTTCTCTCCCACAGAAATAGTGAATATGTAATAGAGTGGGTCTGCATCCTCGAAGAAAGGATACATATAGGGCTGAAGAGTCCTAAGCAGAAAGCTATAATACCAGTAACAAGGAAATAGCAACTTACTTTCAATTAAACCATTAGATTATACCTTGAAAGCACAACTTATGTTTAACTTAAAGTGTGTAATTATGATGAGTTTAGTTATTCCTGTAGCATTTATTACTATAGGATTTGCTATGTTGTCAGCTAAGTAATAGATAACAAATAGAGTAAGAGAAAATGAGGCGTTAATATCTTTCGCAGCTCTTAGCATAGTTTATAGTTAAATATCGCGATAATAACTATATTAATGCGCTTACTCTATTTCCTTAAGGTGAGAATCCTTGACAAGCATGTGGGGCTTATATCTCCTAAACAAAACAGTTTAAGAAACTGAGGAGTATTAGTGCAGACTTAAAAATCATGCAAGTATAGTAGTTTTTAGCGTTCGTTTCATTCTTCAGTGATATGCATAACTATACTTATTAGTCCTAAGAGTAGGATAGTCCTTACAATAAGCAATCTTCTATTGTATCAGCAATTTTCAAAAATTCGTTGTAAATAACAAGTGTGTTATTGTCAGTATATTTATATGTGAATATAAGTATACTGATTGCACTCAAATAGGCAGCCTTCACGTGGCGAGTGTGTTAAATAGGTCAAATAAACCTTCCAGTTTTACCTATGAACTAATGCCTTTACTTTAATAAATCAATTATTAACATTTAAAGCTAATATTTATGGACCTCTTAAGTCAAATCGGTTTAAGTTTAATTATAATATTTATAGTATTACTAATACTATTGCAAATATGTATACACTATTTACTAAGAATAGACAAAAATTAGACCATTTAATTAAAAAGTAAAATCATGCTCAGATGGCGAAATAGGTAGACGCTTCAGTAAAATGTTTAATCTAAATTATATTCATATGAATAATAAGAAGAGATGGAATAACCAGTAGCTCATAGATGCTGTTAAAAATAGCTTATCTTATGCAGAAGTAATAAGAAAACTAAATTTAATACCAGCTGGAGGAAACTATGATACAGTTAAAAGATGTATTAAAGAGTTAAATCTAGATACATCTCATATGACAAATTAGGGATGGAATACAGGAGAAAGATATAAAACTATTAGACCTGTTAAACCATTAGAAGAAATATTAACAAAGAATTCTACTTTTATAAACTCTTATAAGCTTAAATATAAGCTTTTAAAAGAGAATATAAAAGAGCATAAATGTGAAATGTGTAATAATACTATATGGTTAAATCGAGAGATACCATTAGAATTACATCATATAAATGGTGATAAACATGATAATCGCATAGGGAATCTTTAGTTATTATGTACTAATTGTCATGCTTTAACTGATAATTATAGAGGTAAAAACATAAAACAAGTGGCATAATGGCGGAATGGAATACGCACTGTTCTTAAACAGCAGCGCTCAATTGAGCTTGTGGGTTCGAGTCCCACTTATGCTACTATTTTACTGGTGATTATTGCAATCATGCGGGTTCGATTCCCGCTCTGAGTACAAATAGTTAATAACAATAAAATCAATTTATTATGAAAGAAAAACCAAAGAAATCAGTAAGAATATGGGTTGCAAGAGATAAAGGAGGTGCACTATTTCTCTTTAAAACTAAGCCTACAAGGTCATTAGAATTTCATAGTGTATGGTATCCAACAACGCCTCATATGATTCAAATAGACTCAGACTTATTTCCATCTGTAAAATGGGAAGATAAAGAATACAAGAGTAGTAATTAGATTAGTATAGTATGATAACAAGAAGACATACTTCAGAAAATATACTTGCTACTATTAGTGAGTGTTTATTACTAATAATTATTATAATTATAGTAGCTGTATCATTAATCAAACATTCTAATACTAAAGACTATTATAATTATGTAGAACTTAAAGCACAATATAAGAATTATATTGTTGTTAATAAGTATGTACGGAACTCTAACACTTATGTGTTTGAACTTATGAATCCTTTCAGTAAAAGAACTGAAGAGGTATATGTTAAAGATTATCTATATTATAATACCTACTTTGTAGGAGATACTATAAGATGAGAAGTAAAAGTCAAAAGTATATCTATTACTGTAGATATAATAAAAAGAAACCATACAGAGTAATTATATACTTACACGGAGAAAGGTTTGAATTAGGTACATTTAGAACTTATCCAGAAGCACTTGAGGCTCGTAATAATAAATTACGTGAAATTGGAATGAGAATACCTATTAGTATATCTACTAAAATAAGTATTAATTCTTGTATAAGAGAATCTATAAAGTATCTAAAACAATTATCTATGCTATTAAAAGGTATAGATAGAATTAGTTACAATACAGTTCTTAGTCAGATAAATCAGTTAACTAAAATGTTAAACAAATATTAATCAAAATTATGTTCGAACAAGTAAAAGATTACAAAAGTGCTTGTGCTATATTAGGTAAGAAACCTATTGACAAGCGTAGAAAGTTAGATGATCATGTTATGCAATACATTGTATTGTCTACTATTACTGAAGCAATTAACTTTATTGCTAATGGTAATAAGCCATGGATACCAGTTTATCAAGGAAAGCCAATTAAAACATGGTATAGTTGGTGGTATATTGATTGGAACAAGATTAAAGATGGCTCTTCTGCGGGTTTTTTCGCTATCTATTCTTACGATGGCCTTGGTCGTTCCTCTGCTAATGTCGGTACTCACTTGAGATTTATCAGTAGAGAAGCTGCAGAATATGCTGCAAAAACATTCAAATCATTATATATGAAATATATATTTGATATTGACTAATTATTAACTATTAAAACATTTATCAAAAAATGGAAAATTTAGAAACAAAAAAATCACATGTAGGAAGGTTATCCCTTGTAATTGCAATAGCTTCGCTATTCCTTACAAGTATGTTACTTTATCTAAACAGAAATGAAGTATCACAACTTATTAGTTCTAATAAAACTAATCAGGAACAGATTATTGAAGAACCTAACATGGTTGAAACAGAATCTGTACCAACTATACAGGAAATTCTCGATGGACGTGAGTATATTAAAGAATGTCAACGTATTGACAGTGTATTTCTTACAATGCCAGATGTCATTTTAATTGACATATTACTGCAACACGGAACTTCACTGTCTAATTCAGACATAGTTACAATATATGAATCAAACAAAGAGAGGTATAACAATGTAAAAAGTGGTGCAATGATTCAACAGTTTAAAGACTCATTATACAAAATCAAAGAACACAAAGACACTATTCCGATACAAAGAGAATAAATCTTTATGTATTTGCCATTATTATTTAGACGAAAGTGGATAACAACTTTCTTTTAAATACTGGTTTGTGAAAATAAGTATTTATTTCTTTTAAATTTGTGTTATTTAATTTGACAGCATACTTTATCTGTGAAGATAGAGTATGTCTTCAGAAGATGACAAACCTGTGGGGCGTAAATAGATATGTCCTGTCTTGAGAATTAGGCTTGCATAATTCAATAGAGCTTAGGATGCAAGAACATATCTATGATCGTGCGGACGTTAAAATCAGGTACACCAATAAGAATAATTTGGCAGCTATTCTGATTATGTGTTAAAACTATTAGAGAGCCATCAAAAAGGAATAGAGTTTGCTTTAAGTCACTAACTAAATGTGTGCTGGTATTAGCATGAATTAAATCCAGAATACCCTGGTCGTCGTCAAAACATTATTAACAATTTAAAACATTAGTATTATGAAAATTATTAACAACTTCCTATTCATTGAACAAAAATTCATTGATACGGAAATAACAAAACCAGCATGCATCAATATAGATGCAATAGATAACATTATGGTATCACATAATGATATAGGAGAATGTGTAATAATAGAAACTTTAGAAGGTAAGTTTTTAGTAGCATACGATCCTGAAGACTTTTTCATTGATTTCGCTAACTTATTACAAAAAACGGAGGACAAAAATGGCAACTATTAAAGTTGAAGAGGGCCGAAAACTGACTGAAATTAAATTTGGCACTGATCATTATTTAGCTAATTTATTAGCTTGTACTAAAATATTAGGTGTACCTTTAAACAAGGCAAGAACTTTATGTAAAAGAACACATCCTGATATGAATATTAAGGTTGATCCACCTATTCCCATTATCAGTAAATATACTACTGATCAAATATGTGATGAGTTAGATGAATATGAAATAACTATATCTATTAGCGTTAATCAAAAACTATCAAAAGTAAAATGAAAGCAGTTATTATTACATTTAATGGTGAATATAAATCACCAGCTTCAGAAGAAGCCTTTGTCAATCACATTGTAGAGTCATTAGACTTAGCAAGAAAAGAAGGTACAAACATTCAAGTGAAAATTCAAACACTTGATGATAAAGAAACAGCTGCATTACTGTTACAAAAAGTAATGGAATCTGTTTCAGAACCTACTCCTACTCCAACGAAGGCAGATATAATCAGAAAATTCTGTAAAACTATTGTTCAGAAGATTGGATCTCCAGCTCTAATGGATAGGAATATACTTAATCAAGAAATTATAAAATTTCTTGTCAATTCAAACAAAGATGAAGTAAAATTACCATTAAGTATAATCATTGAGATTACTTCAGAAGCAAAGTATCTTGCATACGTACGTATACTTAATGAATACGGCCTAAAAGTATTACCAACATTGGTAAAAGATCTTAATCCTGTATTTAAATTTGTTTGATATGGCAAAGACTGATAAAGACTATGAGAAACAAAAAGACTTCAAAAAGAAGCCTAAACACAAGAAAATGGAGCCTTATAATCGAAAGAAGTCATGGAAGTAAATGAATGCCCTGCACTTGATAATAAAATCAACTGTAGTGAATGTACTCATGAGTGTAAACTCAGAATGCAACTTGAACAGTCCAAGGAGGATACTTCGCCAGAGTATCCGCCCGCTGTTATATATTACTAATTTTAAATTGTTAGTATGGTGGATTTCAGTCAACCAAGAACTATTAATAACCAGAGCCCTAATGGAAGTTTAGCTGTTGCTAAACAGCTATTCTAGAGTACAATGGACTATACAACGGTCAACCCATATTTATGGGTCAAAAGAAGGATATGGGTTACTTACGAATAAGATATACAAATAAGTAAGATAGTTCTTTTTTTAACTCTAAATTATCAAAAATGAGTAAAACAAAACGAATTAAACTGTTAGAAGGATTTATAGAACTTGAAAGTAAGGAACTAAATCCTAATAAAGAGTATATCGCTATATGCCAAGAGGCAGCAGATAAACTCAAGCAAGAACTGAAGGTAGAAGAAAGAAGAATAAATCATTATCTCATTCTACTAACAGCTAAAAGTGTAAGCGTAAACAATCTTATATCAATCGTAAACAAGTTAAAGTAGGTGAATGTGAAAGTTACCGACAACGCAAAATACGATTGAATAAAGAGCGTAGAGAATCCTTACGTAATGGGTAAGATTATACGTCCTTTGGTTAGGATAAACCCAACAGAAAACATTCAAGAAAGAATTAGAGCTGTATCATACTTTGGTAATTTTGAAATTGAATCAGCAAAATTACAATGTCAATGTAATAGATATAGATCTATAGATATCTATGTTCGCAATATATTTGTAGCAGTATTAGAAGCGAAAAGAAGATATTTCAAAGAATGTGATTTTATCGAAATTATTTCGTAATTATTAACTATAGTATCAAACAATTAAAAACTGTATCAAAATGACAGACGAAAAAGTAAAATTAAGTATTATGTCAGAAGACATAGACAGTGAGAACATCCAAGAAGTAATCTCTAACGCAAGTAAGGTAACGGAAGACATTGCTAAAGAAGCAGCAGAAACTATTGCCAAACGTCGTAAGGAGAAACTTACTAACGAACTCATTGACACGGTTCAGAAGTGTGAATACACTAAGAAATCGACAGTATTGCAGTTACGCCGTAGTAACCGCGTAAACCAACGTATGAAGTCCTACATGAAAGAACTTGACAAACTTGTAGAAGCAGTGAAGAGTGGAGAAAAACCAATTACGGCTTGGAATGACGAAGCTCCTGCACTGAAGAAACAGCTTGACAAGGACTTGAATGATATCGACAAAGATATCGACAAATCTCAACGAGAGTTAGATGATCTCTTTCCGAATTCATGGTCTTATCGTTGGAACAGCTTGATCCCTAATCGTCGTAATTAAGGATCGGCAAAACTAAATAAAAGAAGTTCCAAATCTGAGTATCTTTGTATCTAAACAGATTAAGTGTTTATGGTGAAATCTAAGCTGGCATTGCGCCACAGGAGAGATTGGACGCCACAAGGACCTGAGTTAACAGGTCTCATTAAGTATCTTTGTATCAGTAATGGGGAACCACCGTGTACTACTGATCATATGTCTGAGATCGCGACAATAAGATTGTCCCGCATTAGTAATAATGCTGAACTGCCTTAGTCGTGACATCAAGTCAGACTGAATAGGTTGTATCTTGTATCATTTACGTTACTAAGGAAGCGAACTACGTAAATACTATTCGAGTATTATCAAGATCAGTATAAGAGAATTAACCATTCTCAAGACCATAGGGTATATAGCTTTGGTCGGCTATATACCCACAATTAAGAAATTGACTGTTAGGTCTATTGAATCATCGTTTGGACACGGGTTCGATCCCCGTATGCTCCACTAAAGGTAATAGGAAGTAGCGCTTCATCCTAAGCTCTGAGTTAGTCCGCCACTAAAAGGTCGATCTTAGGTGATTAAATCGTATTTATGCGAGGGCTCTAAAAAATGGTGGCGTTTTAGCCTATTGCCTTTTTAAGAAAAAGGGGCATTGCGGTTTTGACAGCGATAGTGAAGGTAGAATAGGTCAATAATGCGAATAACTGGCAATACAAGTTATGTAACAGACTATACACGCTTAGTAGCGTAAGATAGACTGAACGGCTAAGCTAATGTCGTAAAAAGCTGGAGTAAGTAGCTTTATAGGATAAAAGCTCTAACACTGATAAAGTTAGAAAAGAGAGGTTCGAATCCTCTCCTTACTACTATCATAAGTCGTAGTGGAACATGCATGAAAAGTAACGAAACAAGTAAATCCAGTTACCAGACTATTGAGAACCTGTGTACCGTCTCGCTTGCAAGAGAGAACATGTAGGTACACACAAGGGGTAAATGATATATAGATTTATTTTCTATATAGTAGGTTTGATTCCTACGTACCCCACTAAATTAAATTAAGTTTAATCAATAAATTAATTTGAAATGGGATTAATTAAATTTATCAGAGAAAAACTACCAGAACCGTTAGAAATAGCAAGTAGGCAGTTAAGAATGAAGGAGCAATTGGTACAACGTATCAATTCAGTAGTACCCCAATGTTATAAGAACAAGTATCATTACAAAGAAGGAATTTCTAAAGTAAAGATGATATTCTTCCATTGGGAAAGAGGTACAGATATCTATAGATTAATAGATATGACTAATGTAGATAATCTTACTAAGTGGAAAGAGTTAGAACAAATAGCAAGAAATTACAAATACCAATGCGAATAAGATACTTTGCGTGGTTCGACTCAAAAGCCGAACGTACTGAATTTATCAGTATACTCAACAATTCTCGTTCAGAGATTGATGCAATTAATAAACTCATGAACAGATTCCCAGAACTAAAAATGGCTGAGATATCTGGAGTAGTAGATAACTTTAAAAAAGAAATCAACAAGAAGTCATGAAACTAAATCATCCTGGAATCTATCGTATTGTTGGAGAACACTTTGAATTATTAGCCAACATTACAGGAGAAGTACCTTGCTTAAGAATTACTTCTGCATTACTTATGAATGATCTCATTCAAAAAGGTAAATTTACAGTATTATCAGAGGATTCAATTGAAATACAATCAGTATGTCAGGATCCTAGTGCCTTTATATTTCTAGAGTATGAATACTCAGAAATTTGTTCTTTGCCACCTTATAGAAAATCTATTCGTGGTGCTAAAATGCCAGATATTACCAATGAGGAATTAAAAGCATTTACTAATCGTTACTTAGCTGATATAGAGATACCTGGTAGAGGTATTGAAGCTACTAAGGCATATATCATGAGTGTAACAAATTGGAGCTTAGCTCAAATAAATGTATTATTACTTAGGATAGTAAATAATATAAGATATGGTCGTCAATAGTTTAACTATGTATTCTTATCTGAACAGTTGTCCTATAAGATACAATGAAATTAATTGGAGACCTTCTTGGTATGTATTTATAAGAATACAAAATCGAGAAATAAAAGAAACAGAATTTCACAAATTTTTCAAGGCATCAAGTCTTGCTCGAATAATAGCTTGGTATGATACTCAAATCTTACAACAGATAGGAATAGCAGCTAAAGTTACATTACAAGTACGAATCAGAATAATCTGTGGGATGGTAAATAAACTGCCAGTAGAAGTACTTACTCGAGAACTTAAAATAGAGTTTATGGAATGTATCTGGGATACTTTTAATAAACTGTATAATTTGTGGAATGAATGGCATTGTAGGTATATACTACAATTACCATTTTAAGAATATAGGCTTTGATCGGCCCTATATTCACACTAAAGCCCGTAATTATGACAGATGAAGAAAGACAACAGCTTTTCGATCTGATCAAACAGGCGAAAGAAGGTAAACAATATGCCTTCACACAGCTTTATGAAAAGTTTAAAGGCATTATACATTATACTATATACAAAATAGTTAATAATAAAGATGCCGCAGATGATTTATTATCTATTACTTTTATTAAAGCTTTTTCAAAGCTAGAAAGTTATGTTAACAATATCTCATTTGAGATGTGGTTGAAAACTATAGCTATAAACAGTAGTATTGATTATATTCGACGTACTAAAAAAGAGAATGCTAATTACTGGCTAGACGATGACACTAGTACTGTTCAACTGAGAAGTTCGGCCGACTACTCACCTGAAGATAATTATATCTTCAATGAAACAGATACTAGATTAACAACTGCCTTTAGTAGACTCCGATATAAGTACAGACATATACTTGAACTACGAGCGATTCAGAATATGTCTTACAAACAGATTTCTGAAGAACTTGGCCTCTCAGAGAGTCAAGTAAAATCTCAGCTTAATAAAGCTCGAGAGAAGTTAAAACAATTGTTAAACTAAAATTTTACAAACATGTCAGCAATTTGGATTATTGTGCTACTAATAGTAGCATTTGCATTTGCGAGAAGTTTTCGCAGTGACAGAATGTGGTGGATTTATATCTCCTGCATCGTAGCTGGCTTGTTAGTAGGTATGTTGAGTAAGGAAGTAATAGAAACCTCTAAGAAGGTCAATCACACTACTTCCATTACTCAGCTAATCAATACCGTTGATGACTACAATTCTACATGCACACAAAGCTTAGTGTGTACAGTGACAGAAGGTACTACCAATTGCCTATCTGGGGTTGTGAGTAACATGTCAGAATTGAAATTAAAGTTATCAGACGCATTGATTAGTAATATCTGTACTAATGGGCGTGATTCACCAGCAATAGAGGATGATAGTTGAACCTCTTAAATAACCTATCGACTGAAACAAAATTATTATTAACCACCAAAAAAATTTATCAAAAATTATGGCACAGAAAGAAATGTCTAAGGCTGAAAGAAAAGCAGCCTTGAAAGCAGCTAAAGCTGCAGCTAAAAACGAAGCAAAAGAAAAAGCAGCTGCAGATAAGACAGTGAACAAACCGGCAGACGAAAAGCCTGCAGAAACTAAGGAGACTAAAAAAGAGGATAAGAAGCCTCAAGTAGAGCAACCAGTAAATCAGAAGAAGGAGGAAAAGAAGGATCCTAAGCCTGCCACCCAAAAGAAGAAGGAAAAGATCCCCACAATCATTCCTGAAGATGTTTCTGATAAGAAAACACCTTCACCTGAAGAGAAAGCTGTTAAACGAGCAGCAGCTCTTGTCGGTGGCGTAACTGGCGCAGGTATTCCTGTAGGTTCTACAGCCTCTTCAGTAGATGGAAAAGCTATGTTAGCATTTGTAATGCAACAGCGTTACGCTAACAATGAAGAGCTTGCAAAGCGCTATCCTGAGGTATATGCAGATATCAATCGTACAATTGATGTCGTAAGCTTGTTAGCACTTGTAGACATTCGTCAGGATTTGTTCAATCGTGGTGACCGTGGTGAATTGCAACTGATGATTGATGCAAATCAATTAATGCCGTTGCAAGGTATGGCTGAAATGTTGGGTATTAAACTCGCTCCAGCTAAAGCATTACCCGGAGGAGATGGTAATCAGTTATCTATTGACTTCAAGGAATCAGAAGTTCCTGAAGAATTATCAAAGGATGCTGGTAAACCAGTAGATAAAATTCCGGAGCTTGATCCGAATAAGATCACAACAGATGAGGAAGTAGATGCAGCGTTAACTTACCTCATCGGTAAAGAAAGAAACGTTGCAACAAACATTGTTAACACCGTAGAATGGTATCGTACATTGCGAGGCTTGAAAGAGTCTAATGCTGACAAAAAGTTAGCTTTAGATGAAATGACAGTAGGAGATTGGATGAATGAAATATTTAGCCGTATCAATCCTATCAGTCTATTGAAAGGTCTTGGAAGTTCAGTATACTTGTATACTTCACAAACAGGTTCTCCCTGTATGGCTCATTCAATACTACGTAAGCATTTGATTGGAGCTGGCTGGAGTGATGAGCAAGTTGCAGAAACCGTACGAGCTCTTATTGATGAAAATTTCCGTCTGAAACAGAAGGACAATGATAAACTTACTCCTGAGACAGATAAGGCTATTGTAGCTTTAATCTCTAACTTGGGTGAAGAGTATATCGACAAATTGTTTGCAGATCAGAACATCAATACAGATGGAGTTGAAGAAGGTAAAAAGAACTTACTTGAGAACGATCAGAAGATCGCTCGTATGGTATTAGGTTCTGTTAGAACTAACTTCTTCGGCAAAGATGATCATCCAACTCAAGATGAACTTCGTCTGAAAGTAGGACAGATTATTAATCTGTATCGTGATCCAGCTTCTCGTTTGGCAGCTTATTGTCAACCGTCTATAACTTCTCCTACAGAGAAGGAATATCCGGAAAAGAAGGAAGAAAAGCCGACAGATGAAAAAAAAAATTAAGCGCTTGGCGCAAGTTTTTAAAATTTGTAGGTTTTAAGGATTAACCATTCTCTAAAATACCATAATCAATATGAATTTTAGAATTATTACGGCTGTCGGCATGTTCATCGCTAGTTGCGTAATTGGCTTTGGACTGCGACAGACAGTCACAGTAGTACAGGCAGCCCCTGTAATTCCTTCACATATAGAAATGCCTAAATTTCCTATAGCTAATAGTGAAGTGAAGAAGTCTGTCGAAAAGATAGATGTCGAAGTAGACCTATCTACATTAGAAGTATCCGTGAAAGGAACAACAGACGCAATTGTAAACGTAAAGACTACGGGCGAACCTAAGCCAGTAGTCAAGTGGAGAACTAAAGTAGTAGAGAAGCTGACTTCAACAGGATATCCAAAAGTACGTAGTATTAGTAAGGTATCTGATGACGAAACACCAGTAACTCCATTATCCAAAGTAGATTCTCATGGTAAGTAACTTAGTTATACTAAAACAAATGATGCGTTTATCACGTATCATTAAAGACATGAAAGAAGCTCGGTGTAAACTGAGCTCTATCATGGCACAATCTTCCTATTTTATAGTAGATGGAGATCAATCTGATGTCATTAGAAATCAGACTAAAGATAGTATAGCTAATTGCTTATATACTGAAAAGTACCTACGCTTGTCTGTAGGTAATGCTTGTAAATGTTTGGATGGATTTAACGCAAGTATTATGGAACCAATTGACTATATCAGTAGTAGTGATGTACGAAATAAGTTTGTAGATATTTGTAAAGGCAAGAAGATTGTTGCAACAATCAACCTAACTACAGGTGAAATTGCTATGTTAGAACCAGAACATGAAAATATGGCCGAAGAGAAACGCCCAGTGGAAAATAGTTGATGACATTAACCACTATAAAAACCTATAATTATGTCATAGTTCGAGAGGAGTAAAACTGTAGCGTAAATCACTCCGGGGAAGTCATGCGGTAAGATATACAATAGTATCAGTCGCGCCCGTCAGGGAGTTTAGAATCATTTTTCTATAGCCCGAAAAATACATGATCCGAGAATATGTTAGCCACTAAAATGGTGAGATCACTCAAAAGGTAGGATGTTAGCCTATATACTTGAAATCTATATAGGAGGGGGTTAGAGTGTGCAACCCTCAAAAAGGAAGAGGTAATATGAGAACCGATTGGAGATATTACTAAAGACTCACAGTTTAAGAGAAGACACACTGAACTGTAAACAGCACAACGGGAACGAAATCCTGTAAATTACTCGTCTTAGATTATCAAGGTCAGAATCAATAAGGAGTATAAACACGATGATGCAACAGGAAGAAAGGCTTCCTGACTTATTCCTTTGGAAAGAATAAGTGAATTGTAATAAAACTAAATAGCAGAAACGCGAACACCGGTCTCCAAAATCGGTCAACAAAAGTGTAACTATGCACCCAGAACGGAAAAATAGATGCTAACTATAGTGTTCAGTACACATCAGCTGTGATGCAATATGCAATTATGGATATTGGAACTTGTACTTATGAAGGTAGTAAATTATAGATACTAATGAAGGATAACCGTGTTATGGTACATACTATGTAAACTCGACTGATTATCGTGGAGCAGGAGCCAATCCTGTGCTTTATGGTAAATAGAGTCCTCGTGCAGGTGGATACGCAATGATCCGAGGAAGAAGTAGGGATGAAGCTATATGAGATTGATAGCATTCTTTCAAGACTGATATGACTCACGTGCTTGGTCGTTCGTGTGAGTATAATTGAATGAGGAATGATTACGGAGCAACAGACTCGTCGAGCGGTTTGAGGGCGCTATAACCCTGATTCTAGATGCAGTGGCCTTTAGCAAGTCATATTATGCAGCAAAAATAAACTAAGGTGATGCAGAGAAAACACCTCGTAAAAAACGGCAGAGCTTATAAGTTTCAAGATATGTAAACTTCGTCTTAATATAATGCAGTTCAATCCAGGATTGTCGTTATTAATAGATGTATTACAATTTAAGGAGATACAGAAGACTATGCCATTAGGTTATTGGTATAAGATGTTATACTATATTTACTAATGTATCTACGCTGAATATAGTCAGCTATGAATAAATGAACTATAATTGTTTAATATTAATTAACTGGGAAGTTCAATGGAACTGTAAACGCTAAGACTATCGTTGTAAGAATAGTGTAAGTAGACAGATCACCACCCCGACTGCCAACCGTTATTGCTGACATTGACACTCGTAAAGTATAGTGTGAAAAACTATATGTAAGAGAACGCTGATTCAGATTAAAGTAACATATATAAGAGTATACTGTCTATATACTCAGGTTTTTCATGTAATAACAGAATCAGTACCGGTATATGTGATGCTGATGAGAGGTGGAAATCCTCATATTCGTGCAGTATAAATAAGAAATCCGAGAGGTTAAAGTGGGTGTCTTGAAAAATTAGACAGCTTTATTGTGTTTTAGTAACGTTTCTCAACAGAAACGACCCTCATTCGCTTAGAATGTTGTAATCCTTAATTACTCCTAAGCATACCAGTTGCTGATGAAAGAGTTCGATATACTATACTTGTACAATACTTATGCAAGATACTATAGTATAAAGTAGGGCGATGGGTGCGTTAAGCATCGTATAAATTGAATCTTAACCGTTGAAGTACGATAAACTTAAATTTTCAAAGCATTATCAGAAGTAACTCTCAGAGTATTTCTCATAAATTATTTTTCAATTTATTTTCAAAGTAAGCCAAGTAGATTATGTGATTGAATTCACACTAATATTTCAAAGCTTTTTAAAGCGGTACTATATAAGATGAGTACATTAGCATACAAATAATCGAAAGGTGGAGAGCATTAACAAAGTATTAATTAAAAATTAAGAAGAGTTTCGTATTGGTGAAATCAAGCACGGACTCAGAAAGGAAACATTCTTATGAATACAAATGAAGCAGCTCCTAGCATTGGAGTATTAGTAGGAACTCAGAGCACTGCAGCTCAAGTTATGGCTCGTTATCGGGCAACAGCAAAAGAATATGGTCGTTTCTTTGGAGAACAATTGTATACTATTGTAGCAACAAATCCTGACCTGAAATGGAAAGAAGATGTTCTTGCTGACAAGAATACATTACGGAAAGAAGTAAATGTATTTGTAGTCAAAGCTATTGACATTCTTGATGTTAAGTTCTTAGCAAAGGACTTAGATGGAGAACCGAAGATTATGTTGAATCCGGAAGATAACGATCCGAACTTAGTGTTCCCGTTAGTTAAGCCTGACTTTAGTAAGGCAGACCGGAAAAACGTGGCTGAGTGTATTGAGCGAATCGGAAAGAAAGGTAGTAAGCCTATGTTCTTTGCAGCTGAAGAGTTGCCTATGCTGAATGAACTGTTGAAGATTCATAATCAAGGTATTCTTACCTTCTATGAAGATATGTCTCGTAAGTTCATGAAATTGAGTGAAACTGTCCGTAATATTATGGATCAGTCAGATCGTTTGCAGTTGGAATATCAACGGCAGTGTGGTGTAAATTCTGAAGAAACAGAGATTACACTTAAAGTAAATCTTGAAGAATCTGCAGAATAAGTAAACTATGGGCAGAATTTCTAAAGTAAGAATAGAGCTTCTGCGACTACTTATTTGCGTAGAACCTACCATATTAGCTAAAGTTCAGAGTTGGGACGGAGGCAAAAAAGTTACTCCTAGTGCTGTTTCTGTAAGAGAAGATGGTCAGGTCTTCTTTTACTATGGCAAAGGACCATTATGGTGGCAACGACTTTTAAATACTTATGAATCGGTAAGTATTTTAGATGTAGCAATTCGTATTGCAGATGCAATAACTGGTTCTGGTGGAACCAGAAACGATATAGCTTTCGACGGTATTACACAAGCATTACTGCAGGAAGCAATAAAGAATCATGATCTCGATTGTGTTGTAGATATTCTATTTGATAGTATGAGAAATGCCTCGAACGGAGAGTTGCATTCTAAGTATATCAATAAAGAAGCTATACAAAAATATGCAAAAGAGAAGGGCTTAACTGGCAAAGTAATACTTCCAGATAATTTATTTGGATTTGCTGGTATTGAAATACGGCCTGGCGTAGTTGTTCCTGTAAAACTAGGCAAGGTTACACAAGTATAATATTTGAATTGGAATATTATTTTAAAACAACATATTTTCACAGGGTGAATTGGCCCTGTTTAAATATATAGTGCTATAACTCAACTGAATAGAGTAACAGACTTCTAATCTGTATGTTATGGGTTTGAATCCCATTAGCACTACTACTAGTAGACGTAATTTGGTCAAGTATTAACATTTAAAAAATCAACTTGAACATGAAATCAATTACATCTAAATATATTATTACACGTCGTAAAGAACTCAGTAATGAGATTACAAAATATTGGAATATTATTAAGAATGAGAACGTTATACCGAATGGGGCTAAACGTAACTTTGACTTGAAAGCGCTCATTCTTGACATCCAAGCAAAGGCAGACGAACGTATCCTATTGAAACTGTATTTACAGTGTATCAATATGGGTTATAAGAAGTTCTCTGAATTACCTACTACTAATAACTATCTTGCTATATTTACTTTATCTGAAAAGCAAGAACAATTATTTCACTTAAGTAAGATTAAAACTCTTGATCCTAAGCTGAAACGAGCAAAGGGTAAAAAGAATTTGAATAAAACAGAAGAATTAACTTCTGCATATATTAACAACTTAAAAAATAGTTTACAATTAGAAATAAATAAATTAAACAAAGAGATTGAAGACTTTAATAATAGTGCAGAATTGAGCTTGGAAGAAGCTCCTTTAAAATTAGCTGCATAATGAAGACAATCTATTTAAGAAAACATTTCTTTGAAAGCAATAAAAAGTTTGAGGGTAGAGTAAACTCTATCCTCGCTTATATTGAACAAGATTTTCTATTACAAAATATTACATATAGTGATAACATTGTAATGATATCATATAGAGAGCAAGAGAAAAAACCAACAACTGTAAAAGGTTTTAGTAAATAACTTTTAAAATTATCAAGATTATGAAAAAGAATAAACAATGTAGAATCAAGAAACAAACTGTAAGAAATAGCAAACGATCAGCTAAAGCTAAAAAGCGTAATTATCCTAGAATAATTGTAGGAGACAAAAATGTTAGAATGCATTGTCCAGTAGAAACTACAAGGGATTTCGAGATCGGTCCGTCTTTAGTAACTGTAGTTAAAGATGGGAAAACAGTAGAATGGAACTCCTGGAGTTCTAAACAGAAGCAACAGCCTACTAAAATAGCTAAAGAAGCTATAGAAGAGAATAAAACAATCAAACAGTCTAAGAAAGAACTAATTAAAAATATTCTTATGAAAGCAGGCTATGATCCAAAGAAACATTACACTCGTCAGGAAAAGAAGAAGTTTACACGAATTGTAAAGAATAGCTTAGCTATTAAGACTTCTAAACCTGTAGAACGTTCTAAAGAAGAATGGAAAGAGTTATTTAAACAGCAAAAAGTAGCAAAACAAACTCGTTTTGATGCTTTAAAGTATAAACCTTTACCTATCAAAGCAGGTAAACAAAAGGGTTTTACAGCGGCAGAATTAGCTGTTAAGGAAAAACCAAACGAACGTAAGTTTAAATATACTGTACAAAGAAGGCGTAGTGACGATGAAAAACGTGTATACGATTTTAAAACAGATTACTTTACTGCATCTACAAGAGATGAAGCTAAAAAGAAAGCTGCGATAGAAGCAAAGAAGTATAAGAAAGATACTTCATTCGCAGGTATTGCTGTACAGGATATAGAAGGTGATAATAATATTATTTACTATGACGGTAAATATTTAATAGCCGCTTAATGTCAAAGCTTTATCAATAAGATATCCTTTGAATTATCTATAACAATAGAACTAATAATATAAATGTAATCTTATAAGTGAATTCCGTGTAGCTCAAGAAGAGGTTAGAGCCGCAGCAAAATGTAAGTCTGTGTGATTTGTGTCAGTTCGAGTCTGACCACGGAATCTAACCAATATTTTTAATATGATTATACGCGACAAAAAGGTCTATGTATATGATATTGAGGTATTTCAAAATATCTTTCACTGTTCTATAAAAAATACAGAAACAGGAGAAATATATAAATTTGAAATCTCTGAAAGAAAGAATC